>Ga0194135_10000176_pt1 | contig 37079 bp, 23 predicted proteins | sample LitLau_LLRF_2013_FD_134024 | JGI IMG/M metagenome (GOLD analysis project Ga0194135, IMG submission 134024) | Freshwater sediment microbial communities in response to fracking from North America - Little Laurel Run_MetaG_LLRF_2013 (version 2) | ecosystem: Environmental > Aquatic > Freshwater >... | reverse complement strand
TCTAAAAAGTAGAACCATTTCAATCGCCGATGAAAAGTTGTAGTAACTGTTTGCTATTATATTGCAGTTGAACCACCGACCCAGTCCGAATTCACGCCGTCGTTGATCGCTGCAACAGTAATGCTGAACGCCAGGGTAGTATTCGGACTGCCTACGTGGACAGATAGCTTAAGTGCAGTTTCGACGCATCCTGCTGAGCTAGTCTGGAAATGTTATTGGAATTTCCTTGCTCCAACGCTCAATAGCATCAATGCAAAACGATACCCGCTTCAAATTACGCCAATGTACCAAACTATTTCATCAGATAGGTGCAACGCCACATGTATTCTGTATAAAGGCTCCGATTTTGAAGAATTACGAAGATGGGGGATATTTAGCATGAACGGTGGAGAGGAGAACAACAATGAAAAGTGTGGCAGTTGTGTGGGATGTGTCCCTCCTAAAAATAACTAAATAAGTTAACTTCTCGCTTAAGACAAAATAGTCATTCTTGCCTGCGTTCTCAAGTTTACTGCCTGTTTATGAATTATTGATTCAATTAGCTCTTTGTGATGTAGTCACACTTGACACTTCAGTTTTGCCGTACAGTACCGAACAGTTCATTTAAATGTTCGGAAACCCATTCGAACAGTACAGTACATTATAGTGAACATTGTACCGTATATTTCTTTAAAATTTATTGCCACACAGATTTTTAATTAAAATCAACCAATTTCTATAATATAAAGCAACGACACAACATAAAACAGAGTTTTTTCAATAGATTTACATCAAAATGAGTATTAACTCATTAGTTTCTTGTTTAAAAGTTTAAAATTGGAGTTTTAAAAATAACAGAACAGCATTTTTTAAGAATATTAACATTCATTAATGACAAAGTTAGGAATTATATGAAAGCAAGAAGATTTCCCGCACACAAAATTGGTTTTTTACGAACAGTTTGAGTTCAGAGTTGGTTTTTCGAACAGTACAGTACAATTTTGAAACTCGAACGTACAGTACACGAACTGGACAAAGTACTGTGCTGTACGGGTACTGTACGACTTTTTATCTTACACAACTGTACGCCGTACCCTAAAGTGTCAAGTGTGGATGTAGTGTAAGGTTTTAATTTAAGTATATGTAGGATACACTTAAGTAAAAAAGTTACAGATAAAAAAATGAACTCCTAACGGTTATTATTTTAGAAGACGTTTTTAATAAAACAGATTTGAATACAGTTTGAGCTGCAACAATTATCAAAGTTCAAAAGTTATGACGCTTTTGGAAAATCATCGGATGTGACCTCGTACACAAATACGACTCCATTCTTGTTGAAAGAATACTCTGGCACTACAGTCCTTGCAACCTGAATAAGAACAAGAAATAAATTGCATAGCAAAGGTTTGAGTAGCTTTAAAAATTCAGAGATTTTGTTCAGACCTGTTTCCAAAATCCGCGTTCAGCCAGAGCATCCATGTATGGCTCCAATTTCCCAACGTATTCTTGAACATACGAAAGATACTCTTCTCGCATAACGATGAAAATCTTCCCACCTAAAATTGCAAATAAATTCATTCATTATACTTTCTCACTATCAAAATTCTTCAAATATTTCAGTTGCTAGCAATTGAATGAATATATGATGATTACCAGGTTTAACGACTCGAATCATCTCGTCAATAGCACTCACTGGGATGTGACCTTCTCCCATTCCTCCAGCGATAACCAGGCATTCATAGTCATCTAATTCATACAAAATCAAATCTTCATAGATTCTGGAATGAAACCTTTGCGTCAATCTATACTCAAAACTTACTGGATGGAATAGTTTTCACTTGCTCAAATCCAATTGCATTCTCAAACGTCTTCTTGTAGACATTTCTGCCTATCAAGACTTTTAACATTCCATTGGAAGGCTCCAGAGCATCAATATTCCTTCAAACAATTTCAATTCACATTGTTAATTTGCCACCATATTCCATTCATCATCATATCATTATTATTACTTGGTTAATATACCTGAATCCCACATTATACAACTCTGAACCAACTCGTCCAGTTCCAGCTGCAACATCCAAAATCTTCAGAGACTCTCGATCGCCTTCTGCATAATTCTCAGCAAGAAATCGAGCAGCTATCTCTGGTCCATTGTAGCGTCCAGGACACAAATCCTACGTTGAGGAGTCATTCATAAGTTTCATACACACGTCAAATATCTCTGTAAAACTGATTCATGAATAAGTTAACCAACCTCGTCGTAATTGTTAGCCCACTCTGTATACACTTTCACCATTTCTTCATGAGAAATTCCAGTTCTGTGAGCCTTGTAGTTATTCAAGTACTGCTGGGCATCATCCTGCTTGACATTAGTAAATCCAACCACAGCGTCGGCAGGCGTTCCATTATTCACCTTCTTCTCCGAGTGTCCGTTCACCGTTGGGGATATTATCAAAACTTCTCCGCCGTTAGTAGTATCATTAAAACCGTTGGTATCCATCTCTCGGCAGTCTCAAATTATAATGCAAGCTCAATGCCTAAGTAGAATTTGACTCGTGAGAAATGCTGAATGGCAAGCTACTGAGAATTCCTCAACTCTCACAACACTTCCTTGTTTAAAGAAACAACACTCAACTAGAAAGGCGTGATCGAATTCGTATAAATGTTAAGACTGATGGTCAACTGAAGGAATGTGTTTTAATGTTCGGGGCGATTTTTAGCTGCTATTTTGTATCACAGACCAAATACATGGATTCGATATGGAACTGCTAGTCAGCCATGTGGAAGCGATAGCTTGGGTTTGAAGGTGATTATGTCTGACTCTGAATGAGTATCAAATTGCGTGAGCTTAATTTTTACTTATACTGAGCTTGCTTGCTGTAAAAAGGAGTTCTGGAGTTGCTTCATTAGCGATAAACTCTAAGGAACACACTTGTGTGTATGAATAGACACTAATAGTAGAGATATCGATTTATTCTAGAGAGAATTGAGCCTGTCTGGTTTGTGTCACTTTGTGTCCAACATGTTTCATGAATTAATATGTTCTGGTTTAAGTTCAGTCACAGCCTCGTAATAATCCGTGTCTTCCTTCCTTGCTTTGCTTCCAGTCAGCTTCTTGTAGCAGCTGAAAAATCAGTATGAGTAGTTGTCGCTCACATGCATGCAAAGCTAATTATCTGTGTAGCAACCAGTGCGCAGTGAATGAATATATAGGTACTAGTTCCATGTACAGATTATTGTCAGTTAAAGTTAAAACTCAACTGACAACTCAATTTTTATGAATGAAATCCCTTATTATTTATTATTAACAAAAACGACATGCTCTGATTATCTCGTATTATATATTGTTGAACTGTGTAAGATGAGAGTTCATCTCGACTCCAAGAAATCATATCAAGTGCTTTAGCATATCAATTCAGTATTAAACAAATACAAGAGCTAATGCAATTTTGAAGCGAGTTTAAGACAAAAAGTCCAAGTAAAAGAGTAAAAAGATAACTACAAATGAAATCAAGCGTTTTTTGGAACCTGAGATTTTACAACTCGTCAAGTGAAAAAGATCCACGTTTTATTGTCTCAAGATTTAAGATATTTGACTGACTGAGTGTTATAGTTTAGTTGGAATAAAAATCCTATGAGGGCCATACGCTGGCGTATCTCTCAATCGTTGGCCTTTCAGATTTACAGCAAAAGGAAGCAATGCTGGGAGACGACAGTATAAACCTTTTCCATTTGGAGTCCACACGTTTAATACGCTTGTTTGGTTCTGTCCTATTGTAACTGCTACCCAACCTACGAAAATAACGGGTTCAACATGAACCATTACTATGGATGAACCATTCTTGCCAATTAATCAGAGCTTAAGTTAACTCACCAGTAGATGAAAATACTAAATCAGCACAACTCAAATTGTGACCTTTGCCATCCAAAACGAATTCATTGGGTAATAGTGATGGGAACGCATTCAAACGATCTTGATTTCCTTCCGGTACTCCAAAAACAGGTGTTCCCAGACCCTAACACAAGAGGAACCATTTAGCACATTTCCCATTTCTAGTTTCATCATATTTGTTTTCAGATTATTATTATATTGATTACCTTTTGGTAAACTTCGTCAGCATCTTCCGTTAAAGTTACTGTCACCGGAAGGTTTTCAGAAGCAAACAGAGTGTAGCGAATAGGTTCAGTTCCCTTTACGTAGTCGATTCGGGCCAATCCACCAATAAAAAAGCTCATCCCCAATTTAATGTAATATGTTCTTGGTTCAATCAATTTTTTTGGTAATGTTTTCATTAACTCTTTAAGAGTCAATTTGTCTAATATCTGTGCAAGGGAATATTTCCATCTTAAATCCATCATTACCATGCTCGCAAATACATATAACTTGTCCATATTGACTCACTTGATTTTCATTGACAACCCCCGGAGTATCGTAGCACCAGTGACCTCGTAGAGCTGGATCATTTGGGTCCCACTGACCTATCTTCGGCTCACAAGGAGAGGGAATCTTGCTTAAGCTTAAGTTGTATGGATCATGTAGTTGTGAGGGATTTACAGCTGCTTCCGCTTTATGCCTGCTAAGGAACGTCTTCCCCACATGACCTACTAAAGTTGCGTACTGATTATCTCTTGTCATTCTCAGCATTCTATTCCTTTCTGACGCTTCATATACGCGAATTTTAGCGTCTTTTGTCAGTCTGTTATTTCTCTCAGCAAGTCGCCACGCGTCAGCTCGATGTACTGGAAACTATTATTACACACATCTCTAATTAATTCAATTCTTAACATTCTTAAATTGCAATGACTTTTTTTTAAATGCATACTTTCAGGAGATTCAGTGTAGTTCCAGGCCAATGGGACACTGTCGCTCGTTGAACCAAGTCTAACACTTGAGTCTTACACATATCTGACTGAATTAACTGATTGAACAAAGAAGACTTTCCCACATTAGTACATCCCATTATAAATACGTCTCCTGCCAATAAAAAATTATTACTTTCCAAAGACTTGCCAAACAATAAAATAAATCTTCTAACAATTAATCACGCACCCTTCATTCCCCACCGGTAAATAGAATTGATTAAATTCTCAACTCCATAACCAGTAGTGGCACTTATTAAAGCTGTATCAAATAGATTCTTTCTCCTTAATCCGGACTCTTCAGCGACTGAGATCAAGACCTTTCTAACATTTTCTAAATACTTATCTGAATCTCTCGGAAGAAGATCCACTTTGTTTCCCACTAAAATCACCGGTCTTTTTTCACCTAATAAGCAAAGAATCGATTAATTTAAAACCTAAATTTTTAATGTTTTGTAATATTTTTAAATAATTTATTTCAAAACAATAGTCACTTATTTAACATATTTCTCACCAATGATATCAAAAATTCCAGGCCAAATACTACACGGAAAATCCACCAAATCGACCATTAACACAACAAGAGCGAACTTCTTTTTGATAACCTGCAGCAACTCAGGGTACTCCTCTGGAGCCACATTAACGTTTAAAGCTGTATTGAATTCCTTCAGTCCGTAGCATCTTAAACATATCTCCCCTCGCAAGTCGCCCTTTTCCTCTCGCTTGGAACCCATAAACAGTTTAAAGCGTTCACTAGGCATGTACCTAAAGTATACAAAAACGACAATAAAGCCTCAAACACTTTCAACTAAAACATACAAATTAATCAATTATTAATATTACCCCGGAACAGCCACATCCTGACAATGAAGATGAGCCCCACACCCCCCACAAGGGACATCACTCGGGGGACAAGTTGGGTCAGGGGTCCCCATTTCCGAGTAAACAATCTGCTTCCTCATGTCCTCGTCCTCCGTTCCGTTCACAGCTACCTTCACCAAACTTTCAACGTCGAATCCCATCCGTTCCAACTTTTCGCCTTCACTCACCAACTTCCTTCTCAAGTCATTATAATTACTATTGCCGTTGACGTCCTCTTCCTTCTTTTTGTCAAATGGCGTTGTCACTTTGAAAGGGAAATGAGCTGGCGACGGAGGATTTTTTTGAATCTTTTGTTCCCGCGGCGTCGCTTTCGACGCTTCAAGCGCGTCGGCCTGTTCTTGTTCTTGCTGGAGAATTGACGCAACGACCACAGGTAAAGTTGTCCATGTCTTGACCATTCGTTCGTTTTCACGCATCACCCGATCTAAACCCTTTTGTGCTGACCGAGGCTCTGTTGGGCGACGCTGCAGATACGAATTGTACATCACTTGCCGCACCCACTTGACATCTCCGTCGTCTCCTGCAGCCGCTGCCAATCTACTTTTCCTCTCGTCATCGGATTCCCTTGAGGGATCCTTGAATGTTGACGACGACGATGGTATCAATTGGTGTTCATGACGAGATGCTGCTGTACGCTCAGTTCTCCAGATGCAGAAGGAAGTCGTCCGGGGGTATCGTTTCGAAAGTCGAAGAAGACTAGAGTAACTACACCAAAGGGAGCTCATGGCTGTCGAAACTTACGTACATTCTATGTGAAATCTAAATCTCAAAATTATGTGCTGATCGTAGACAGCACTTATGTCGATGTCTAGAAAGAAGTCGGCGAAATGTGCGAGTGTGTTTTCCCACCAGATAATTCCAATGTGCTTGTGTACTATACTCCATGTCACAAGTGCGATGCGAATTGAGACGACTCAAACTCCGGAAAGTACGGAGTCATTGAAGAAGTTATTCACTGCAGAGTTGAGTGGAAACGAACACAGTTTATTAGTCTAGGTGTATAAAAAATAATGCAGACTTACATACGCTTAATTAATATGTGTAACATATTATGTAAAAGAGGGTAGGCTGCGGGGAGTTGTAGTCATGTTGGTATATCATATCGTGAGAATAGTTTCTACTGTGAGTCGCTGGAGCTGGAACTGGAGGAATCAGTACTCATCACTTCGACTTCGTCGTGATTTCGTGTGGAAGGGTCGATTCCAACGTTTGGAGATGAAGTTGCATGAGAATGTTGTTGACTTGGAGGGTGGAAGATGGAAGAAGATGCGGGCAAAGAGGATGAAGAGTGGTCTGGAGTTTGTCCAGAATGATGGGCATGGGGATGCCAAGGGGGGAAAGGATTGCCTAATGAAGACCCAAGAATTGTTTCCCGTGGCATGGAGTCCAAAACCTGAAGAGATATAAGGATAAGTTAATTTCACAATGCCTCAAATATTTCAAATGTGTTTAGAAAACGGTAATAGTGTTGCCACTGGAATAATACCTTGTTTAACGGTAAATCGTTTAGCCTTGCAAGAAGACCCATTCTCATTTCTAAATCTGTCGGGAACGGTCTCCTTTGATCTCCAGGCTGCCACGTTGTAGGAGCTGCAACTGCATTTGTAGATGAAATCCTATGAGCAAATCGAATCAGATCTTCGGAATTTACAGAATGTTGCTGAGCTTTTGTCACTTGATCCAACTTCATCCTAGCTTGATATAACGCTGTTGATAACAAAGTTTCTGCTTCCTTCAAATGCTTTTGCAGCATTTGTATATCTTGATCATGCTTTGACACTTCCCCTTGCAGTTCTGTCATTTTTCTATCAATCTCTGCCTGTTCATCAGCAATCTATAGCAGTACATAATTTAATCATTATAAAACATTTCAATACTATTAAATACTCTAAAATCTACTAATTATCTACGTACCTTTAAAAACTCTTTCAATTCATCATTTTTCGCCATAACCAATTGAACCATTTGTGTCTGCTCAATATGCGAGAGTTTCTCTGATTTAGGAGCAATAGTTGATTCCAAAAGTGCCCTGAAAGAATACAACGCATAAGTGTCACTAATCTGTGTAATACTACAAATTAAATTGTCAAAAAAACACAATTTTCAATTTCCAATAATTAATTACTTGGATATGGTCTCAATGTCATCCACGAGGGACAAAAGCCTCTCCTTCGTACTTATCCCTCTGCTTCCCATCTTATCACGAGCAGACGAATCGAAATAATGGAAAATTCGAAATACACTCAAATTTCAATTTCCAATTCTTTGTAAAAAAAACCTTTAAAAATAGAAACCGCTTTTTCCTCCAGCCTCACAGCCAAGTTTTATCAATATCAACACCGGTTGTACCAAATTTAAAAATCGCGCCAAAACTTTTCATGGGGCATAGTGACATTTCTCCTGTCTCACTTTCTCATCACAGCCACGGCATTCTCATGCTACCTCCCTGGTTAGTCTTGATCCGTAAGTTCGCAGTCAGCGTTTGTGTGCGCTAGTGCGCCCCCGTGTGTATCATTGATCGAGAGCCTTCAGTTTTCCGTCGATTCTCACCGTCTTTTTTCGACTTGGATGGTCGACATCAATGCCAATAGTCATTTTACGACATCTTTGACCGTAAGTGCGTTAACGGTAATTACCTAGGTAAAGTTTTCGAATTTGTGAAGTCTAACGAAAGTAAGATAAAGTAAAACACAAATTTGAGGGTGGTCATTTTTATCTTTTCACAGAGGAGGGAAATTTGAATAGTTCGTGTGTGGCACACGAGGTCCCTCGTGGAATGCACAAGTCACGTCGTCTCAGTTTTTTGATCTACTTGAAACGAGTTTTTTCTACACTGATTTGAATTCGACGTTTTCATAATTATGGCGTCAGCTTACGAAGAGGTTGTTGCGGAATTGAAACTCCTGTGTGATGCCTTATGTCTGGAGAGGGAATCAGAAAGCACTTGGATAAGTGAACGAGGAAGGCGGAAGAAAGAGGCCAGGGAACGGGGTGAAGATAATGGTGTTGACGGGAAAGGAGTTCTACACCGAATGGGAGAAGGCTCTAAAAACTACCGTATATGGGAGATTGGAAAAGACGGTAGTCTTATTCCAATTGTTAGTATAAACGATGCTACAGATCTAAATGAAGTCAAAGAAGAAAAAGCAGAACTAATTGCAAAGGATGAAGAGGCAACTGATGATCGGGAAGAAGGGAAAACAAGCTTAAGTGCAAAGCAAAGAGAGGCAATTGATAATTGGATTCATAATCGAAAAGCAGAAATACAAGAAAGGAGACAGGCACCACGAAGAATCTGTCAGAAGAGAAAAATGAGTAAGGACGGTTACTATTTCGAACCTGTTGAAGAGGAAGAATTTGATTATATGGAGATGATGGGCGATGATGACGACGACTTCGAGGACATGGTTTTCGATGATTTAGATGACGATTTTGCTGATGACGAAGATGAAGATAATGAAGAAACTGTATGCAAGTGTCAATTAGATGATGCTGTAGCAGGAAAATTTAATGAATGTAAAGTACACAAATGGGAATCATTGATGCCTACTCCAACGGGTGCAGCTGCACCTGAAATTTCGAACGACGAATCCCCTCCTCTGATTTTAAATGTTAAATTTCTGGAGGAGTATAGCGGTTAGTCAAAATCCAATTTAATTAAATTGTTACGCTTGATGTTTATGTAATTATGAATTCGTAGATAGACTCATATTCTGCAGCCTCTAATATTCTGAAGCCATGCAATTATCAAACCGTTAACAGTTTAACAGTCAGTAAGATATAAACACAACGTTAAGTAGAAGCATTTGTTTCTGTTTTAGTTCCGTTCACATGAAAATCTTTTAGGAGAACAAAGGTCAGAAAATGCATGTAGGAATAGTAGACAATGATTTCTGAATTGGAAAAATAAGCTTCGCATGCATTCTAATATTATAGCAAGGCAAAGGCTGGTTTGGTGTGCGCCCAAGGAGGAAAAAGCCGTACTCAATTATATTAAAGGTGTCCTGAGTCAGAAACGGTTCGGTAGATTCTTCGGTGAAATAATAGTAAATGATACGAAGGCTTTCATACTATACTGAGGCAGTCCACAGAGATTGTGGATATGGACCTCGGTTTTTACTACTCTACTCTTACTTTACTATGTGTTAGCTAGAAAGTACTGTACCTTCTAGAATTCTACTTCTCATTTAATATCACCGTTCAAATGAATATTACAGGGCCCTGAGACTTTAAATCTTCTTGAAAAAGTAACACTATTTTAGTAAATGTATGTATTGTTCTATTGCGTCTTAAAATTAGACTTATGTGTTTAACATTGAAGAAGAAAAGACGCTTAACTGGAAGTAACTTTTTTGCTGAACGCTAACCATGTATATAGGGATGAATCGATGAAAAGATCCACGAGGGTTTAATATGTTGGGTGTGAGAGGTAGGCCAGAGAGGGTACGTCATCATTTGTACAAGTCTCCTTCTTTCTTGCCACAATAATATGATTAAAGTAAAATGTTGTATGATTTCTTTTCACCTCAGTTCGAATTAAATATTGTTGTCTCCCTGGGCCATATATTACGGTGGCAGTGACAGAAAGTGCACAGAGTACGAATCAGCAATTTGTCGTGATAAATTGTAGGAGACATGTGAACAAAAATATAATGATACGAAATCAAAGGCTAGGAGGAAGTTTATTAATCAGCGACTTGTCAAACCAAAAAAGGGGATGATTTTCTTTGTACATCGAGTGAAATATTTGTGTAAACAGAATAATTAGGCGAAAGGGACTGAAACTGGTCTTTTAAAGTCTTAAGTTTCGATGTCATAAAGTTAACAATGGAAGTTAAAAATTTCAAAAAATATATGTGATGAATATTGACGGGGGACTTTGGTATTCGATAAGTGATACGGTGAAATAGTTTACTAATTGAATATTTTTGCTGCTGTTACAAAGAGGAATTGAGAAAAACGACTTCCAAGATGATGATGGATACAGAAGAACGAAATGGAATTTCGAAGATACGGGATCTCATCCGACGGCAGCGTCAAGAGAGCGAAGGAGGGGGAGGAGACGATTGCTCGGAACTGGATTATGTTTATGAAGATGCCGATACTTATGCTAACGAGATTTCCGAGCTGTATAGCTACACGGAAGTGCCGGAATTCAAAAAGAATCTGGCAGCCTATGAAGCTGTGATGGCCAAATGGGAGATTCCTTTGCAATGGCAGCGATTGTCGCCGGAACTGAGAAAGTCTGCTGTGTTAAGACTTGTAAATCAATTGGAATTATCTAATAAATCTTTGAGAGCGGAGGCTGCTAGGGCTGTACTATATATTGCGCAGGTTAGTGTTGCAACAACTTATCACACTTCTTAGTTTCGAAGCGAATACAACCTTAATGAATTATTTTGCAAATATTGCAGGGTTGCTGGAGTGAAGTCCAGTCTGATCAAGAACAGCAACAGTGGACACGTTACAATGTGTCGCTGCTGCTGAAACATGGAATTTTTACCGCAATCGTTGACCTTCTTAGTTTAGAAATTGAGTAAGTGTCCTTATCTATACAACCATGACGCATAACTCATTAATTTTACTGAACATGGCAATAAGTCATTTATATTGTTTTCCTAGATGTGGACCAATGGCTATTCGTAAGCCAGCAGTTAGTCTCGCTGATTCAGCAGATTTACGAGTCATTCTTAGCATATTGTACACGATGGTAGAAACTGTTCGGTCTAAATCGGAAGATGATACTGATGAATTCGAAGAAATCGGCAGTAATTTCAAGCATGAATTAGGTGTGTTTATTTCGCATTTAAAGATTATGAAAGTGTATCGACTATGGGCTTCACAGTTAACACTTTATTATGGACTTTAGGGCAGCCAATTAGGGACGAACTGTTAGCGACTAAGTTACTCAACATGGTCATCAAGTTTTGTGGCGGCTCTGCTCCCCATTTTCCGATCAAAAAGGTCTTGTTGCTGCTCTGGAAAGTTATTTTGGTCTCCCTGGGTGGAACACCTGAGCTTAGAGAGCTTAAAGGTAATTTTTCGGTAGTAATAGTATTAAACTTTTATACAAAGTAATTAATATACTCTTTAATTTTTATTAGCCAAGTACAGAGAAGTGGCTAATCTGCCTCCTCTTAAAGAAGACACGATCGAAGTTTCTCGGACAATGAGAGCTGCCTCCCCTCCAGCTAGTGCAACTGATTTGCTGGATGCTCAAAATGAAAGAAGAAATCTTCGTCCCTTGAGAAGGGTAGGTGCCTAATTTATATAGTTTTTTTTTTAAAGATCCTGTTCATTTATAATATCACTTTTGATTTTGATGTTCGATGAAAAGAGTCTTATGAAGCAAAGTAGCTTGGATGAGTCAGCAACACTTGATTTGGAAATGAGTGACCAAATCGAAGAAGAAATGAAGGAGATTGAAGAACGCAGAGCTATGGAAGAGTCAGGACAATTGCCGCAACCTCCATCTCCTAGACCTATGACCCCACTTCCTACAAAAAATAAAGGTACTCATCTTCAGCTAGTTATATAATTGCTTGTAGCAACTTTATTGATTATGAATTTCAATTTGGTGTCTACATGCTAAAAAAACCTATTTTATGAGATTATTTCTGAATTGTTATTAATCTGTCTTCAGGGCTTCCGTGGTCCCCAAAGGTTAGACAAAAAGACTTGGATGCGTTTCTTGATGCTTCAAGAATGAAGTTCGTAGGATTCCCTATACATGGAGATCGTGATACATTAGCTGGTCTTCCAGCACCCATTCATGAGGGAGTAAAAGTTTTGAAACAGGTAAGATTTTTATTAATGCAAATTTGTCAATAATTTCGATTTAGTGTATATTTGTTTACCTTTAGAAGCTATTCATAGGTTAGTCGAAATAAAATTCATATTACTGTTTGCAGCACATTTACGTTTCGTTGGCCGAATGGCAAGTCAGCCGTGAAGAGGAACTTTGGAGATGTCCTCTTTCTTTAGCTGAATCCGAAGATGATATTCCATCGACTGGAATTGAAACGCTTTATGCCGCGATGCTCCCAAACTTGCCACAATACATTATTGCGCTACTTAAAATTTTACTAGCAGCTGCTCCTACTTCGAAGAGTAAATCTGAGTCTATTAATATCATGGCAGACGTCTTACCTGAGGAAATGCCGTAAGCTTCAAAATAATCTGTGCAACTTTCAATAACAAAATGAAACTTCTGATTTTACGAGTAAATTTTTCTGTTATAGAATGACCGTAGTACAGTCCATGAAATTAGGAATAGATGTGGCCCGACACAAAGAAATCATTGTGAAGGCGATTTCATCCATAATTCTGTTACTTCTGAAGCATACCAAAATCAATCATGTCTACCAATTCGAGTTTATTTCGCAACATTTAGTGTTTGCCAACTGTATTCCTTTGGTTCTCAAGTTTTTTAACCAAAACATTAGTGCCTATATCACCGCAAAGAACATGTAAGCAAAAATTCAATGTATTAACTCAAGTACAGTTATCTTTTCTACTCCTGTACTAATTTCGAATTGTTAATAATGTACTTTTTACAGAATCGCACTAACAGACTTTCCCTCTTGTGTTTTGGGTGAACCACCCGAACTGACTCCAGAAAGTTTAGAACTGGGAGAACCTCAGCCATATTGTTGGCGTAATTTGACTGCTTGCATAAACCTTCTTAGAATACTCAATAAGCTAACAAAATGGAAACACTCTCGAATTATGGTACGTGGACTCGCAGTGCAAGAATTGAAAACATGATTTCCCTTATTTCTTTACGGATGTACTTGCAAGTAGGTGATGATGAGAATGTGACTGCGTGTGTTTTGATGGCTGTTTTGTTTCCCTTTCCAGATGTTGGTAGTTTTCAAGTCAGCTCCTATCTTAAAACGCTCACTGCGAGTGAAACATGCTCTTCTCCAGCTATACATTCTCAAACTGCTCAAAATGCAAACTAAGTATTTGGGAAGACAATGGCGAAAGGCTAATATGAAAACCATGTCTGCTATTTACCAAAAAGTTCGACATCGACTGACGGACGACTGGGCTTATGGAAATGGTACGGAAATTTCTTTACTATATAACCTTAATCTTTGGCATTTCATACTATAGTGTTTGCATAAACGTTAGATGGCCCATATAAAACTAAACATCTCCGTATCCATTCTTTTATTAAAGAGGCTTAATGTTCTGCGAATTGTCACCCTTCTCTGTCGTTCATCCCATTCACTTTCACAGCTGCTGCTCCCGTTATCTCACAAACTTTTCTTTTTGTTTGCTGCTTACGTGATGGAAATACTAATAATAAAGAGGGGCCCAAGTTTTTCTTGTTCCTACTGCTTCATCGAGTACAGAGAGTACTTTTCTATAACGAAATATAGGATCATAGTTCTCCTCTTGTGAAGCAAAAATTAAGTTTCAATCTTATCTTTGACAATCTGGCCATCCGTCTATGTACAACGAACTTTTTCGTTATCGTTTGAATACTAGAATTGAAGCTCCAGTTCTATATATTCACCAAAGGGTTTGATCAGACACATCTTTACACTCCGGTAGTCAGGAATAAAGTCTCTTGAAAGTGGGAAACAACATAGTCGACTTAGCTTAATCTTTGAATCTGTTAGAATGTGTTACTTGAATCGGAAGTTGTAGACCAGTGTATGAACATTTACTGATCTTAGACCGAATTTTCACTCCACTGCTTTTTGCCCACAATTGCTAAGACGAAAGTACTTCTTCTAAGAATGTCTAGCTTGTCCCTACCTTTTCTGAGCCCCACTCTAGTCTAATCGTAATGAATTGATGGAGAATGGAATTGCAGTCTTTGAATGACTTGAGACTTTGAGGATTTTCAAGGCTTTATTCCTTCTATTCATTCTTGGCTGTCATTTGAAGGAGGTCTGAGTTGTCGCCAAAGAGCGAATCTGTGTACTCCCATGCATTAAAACGAATCTACATGTAAGCTAGGGCAGCGAAGGGTTCTTTTCCGTAGCGTGGACATTCAAGTTGAAACGGACAAAAGTTGCATAGAGAAAAAACATGCTCGGGTGCCATTATGAGTTATTGCAGCAATAAAATTGGATTATAATCTTTTGACTAGTTGGAGGAGCAGAAATTGGGTAGAGACTAAGATTTAATGGAATTTCAATGTAATCCGTATTTTATAGAACAGACAAATCAAGATTTGACACTCATGTTCATCATTAAACAAATACAATTGCTTCGAAATGAAAGATTTCAAACTTACTTACGAGGTTAACTTTGTTCACTTGCAGATCTTGATGCTCGCCCATGGGATTTCCAGGCTGAAGAGTGTGCTCTCCGTAATGCTGTTGATCGCTTCAATAACCGGCGATATGGAGATTCTTCAAAGGTAAATTTTAGTCTTAACTGTGATAACATTTGGATAATATCTACTTTGAAGACAATTATCGTATTCGTCTATTTCTAATTAGATTTTGCCCGATTTCGAGCCAATCGACAAATGTTTAACGAGTGTGCTCGGAAGACCGGTTCAGCTGACAAGTACCTTTAAGGAAAATTATGAAGTTTGGTTGGAACAAGAAGTATTTAAGAATCCTGTAGATTGGGATGAAGTTCTGCGAGCAACAAACGGCATCATGTAAAAAAAGCACACGAATAAATAACTGATGATGCTGCTGATCTGCAAGTTTTTATTACAAATTTTAGTTGTTCTTTCTTTTAAAATTTTTTTCCAACAGGAGATTAGTTATTTTAAAAAATTCTAAATACTTAATCATTATTATTTTGCGTGTTAAAATTAATCGGTCACTAAAATGAACAAGGGTTCTTGTACAATAAATTGTGTGTAATCATGTAAGAGTTTACGCATCCATCCGTCATCAAAGTTTGTTCAGAAGGAGTTAAGGACATGAAGTGAAAGTTTGATATACACTATGTAAGGACCTTGCTATATAAACTATGCTGTTTTAAATCTACTTACCCTTCAATATAAATTGTAGCAGTCATCACCATTTAAGTGATTCAAAAAACAGTCTAGATGCAAATTAATTTTCAAAGTCGTAATATAACCTCAGTACTATCATCAGTAGTACATTATATTTTCAATGAAAGAAGAAAGAAGCCATCGCCACAATACACGACGCATCACTCGTGTGTTTAAAAACTGTAGTTATTTACATACCTAATCTAAACCAACCTTTGTTAATAATAACTAATATTAAGAGTACAAGAAATGCTTGCTGACTTGTCATAAATAAAAGTAACTTAGGTACCTTACAAAGAAATAATTTACTTGTACGACTACGACACTTGTTAACTATTTGGTTAATAATACAAACTAGACTTGTCTGACTAAATAGCAACCAACGGACAACTTTTAACCAATGTTAGGATGAATTATCTCCTCAATATTGTATTCGTATCCGTATAGTAAATATATATTCTCGACACAATCGAAAGATTATGTTTCCAAAGTCTAGATAACCCAATAAAGTCATTATTTTACGTCAACTTCTACCAAGCTAATTTCTTTGAAGATCTATTGAAGTTTCATCTTTTATTCGGCCGTGTATTTCTAAGAATTTCCTGGCAATTTAACATTGAAAATCACAACTTTTATCAGGCTACAAGTTTTACTTCCGGATTCTCTAGAATATTTTTCAGTCCTCTTTCATTCATTAGTGCTTAGTTCTTGACTTCTTTAGTGTTCTAAGGATTCAGAATTAAATATTATATCCAATATTTTAATTTCCCTCAATGATTCCGTGTAATTCTCCTTTACAAGACGGATCTTAATAATCGTATCCTTACCTCTGATGGCTCTGATTCATGTAACAAAAGCCCACCCGAGTTATTATTCTATCACACGCTCAGAGGATTGTCATGAATTCAATCTGTTCTTCATAATTCATTTCCTCATTCGTTTCATCAGCACAACCAGGAAATAACATTTAAGTTACCCCAACGCTTGTGCTACATTTTATGATACAAAGATTACACAAAAGAATCGCATATTTCTTTCTCTTTTATGATCTTTGTTATGCATCTGAACTCATTCTTGAAGGACAGATGAATTTTTCTTGCGATTTGAACTCAAAATCTGGCACAGCTTATATGCATCATTGCAAAGGAAATAGGACACATAACTTATAGTGACAAACAGCAAATTATTACGCAGTACTCCATTCTTCATGTAAATGGGATATATAAGAGTTCTTATGCAACAGAGCAGCCAAACTAAACCAATTCAATTCTATTCAACTTACTTTCTCCAACATGCAAGAAGGAAAAGGGCGTACATATAATTAATCCATAATGTCCACGAGTAAATAATTGATGGCAAGTGTCCAGTCTAGCTATCAACCCAATATGTCGATGGGAAACTTAAAATGTCACCGATTCCGATAAGTTTACTTTTGCTTCACTTACAACTTCTTATTCCTTTCATGTATTGCTTAACCATGGCACTATACATATCGATCTTTTTATCCATATTAAACAAACTAGCAACCACACGTGGAACTCAACTACCTGAGCAAATAAATAATAAACGTAATAATGAGAGTATTGTACAAGAGAGTGTGTGTCTCACAATAATTTGAAATATCTGTAATATTACACTTAGTTGATTAATGAGCATCACATTCCGTTGTACTCATCACATCTATACATTGTTTTGTGTTTACTGTCAAGAAAACTGAAGTACAAAATCAAACAATTTCTGGATATAAAGTCTATTACGTTTTCATGCTTTCGAAATTTCACCAAGTAACAAAAAGTAATAAAATGCACGCTCAAATGGAAGACGTAATGAAAGCTGAAGATGTCTTTTTCTTAAAAGCTTTTCGAGTCATCGACTCCCATCAAAGGACTCGATGGAAACACTTGTACAAGATACTCATGGACGCTTCAAGAATTCACGGTACAATTGATTATCAACGCATATATTGAATGTTGTACAACGCACCAAAAAAGATTCCAGGATAGTTTCATTTATTACCATTTCACAGAAATAAGTTGTCAATCTCCTTTACATTCTATTATTCCCGATTTCAGGTCGAGTTGAGTGGGATGCGTTTCCAGGATGGGGCATCGCAAATAACGAGCACAAGTTTCCAAGTTCTAAAGAAACTGTTGAGACATCATCATCAGAAGAAGAAGACTCAGCTCACGTAAAAGCAATTCTACGAGTAGTGAATATTCTCGTAGATATAATTTCCTCAAGTGATTCCACGAATGCCAAGTTTCGCAGTAAACTCGAAAAATTAGCTGAGTACGCATTTGAAGTTTGGGCGATTCGAAGAACAAGGAATCTGCAACAAGTAAAGGACATCGAAGAATTCGTCTACTCTGACGAAGACAGACTGACCGCAACGTGGAAAAGTGTTTCAGATACTTTACACGACCTCCTTCGAGCCAACCTCAGCAATTCATCTATTCAAACAACTTTCTTTAAATTTGTCAAAATTACTCTCAAACTTTTCATTGTCCTCGTTGTATTTGTGTTATGTCTGGATAAGATGCTATTCATTTTGTAACACTCGATAACGTGTGAATAAAACCAAACCAGCGCATATTGAACTATATCACCACCTGCAAAGCCAACAAATGACTCGTGCCACTCTCACACACACATCATTTGAATGAAAGAACCATGCATGCTTCAAGTTTTGCATAAGTTAATAGGATTTTATGGAGTGCATTTATTTCTGGACTTGTGTGGCGCATATGTGCACGAAGTATGCGAAAGAAATGAAGCAGTGTAAATAACTTATTGTTATGCAACAATAAATGCAGTCTATGTAAAGTTTTGTGCGTCTGATAGACTTGAATTGGTCTACGTGTGTATGGAAGATGTATGGGGCTCTCGTGGTAATGGGAAAGTCAAGAATGCATGAATAAAAAGGAATCCAACTTCCTCTATATCTACTGTGCTTTCTCTCCCCAGCAGTCATCGCTTACACTCCCTTACACACACAGACCACACCAAGTGTGGGAGTTACATATTGACGGTGTGTGTGTGTGTGTTCTCTCATCCTGATTGAGTGTAAAGATATGGTATTGTGAAAGAATGTAGATGAAGAGTGTGCTCAACTGTAAATCCATTCAATTGAGGAGAGAGAGAACAACAAGTTGCACAAGAAGAAGACAAGTCACAGGAGAAGAAGAAGCTAAGGAAGTGACATATGTGGGAAATATTTCCCATTTCTCATTTCATTAAACTCAAAAACTCTTCGAAAGAAATACAACACACGCGTTTTTTTCTCATCTCACTCGAGACTCCCTTCCTCTTTCTTTCTTTACATATCGTTAGCTTCCTCTGCTCACTCTTCCCTACTTTCCTTCAGTTGCATACAAACTAGCTTAAGCTTTTATATTCTCTCTGATTCGGAAACTCAAATTGTCCACACCCACGTGACTACTACTATAACAGCTCCTGCTCCTTCTTCTGCTCCTAAAAGCTAAAAACTAACCCTTCACTTATTGTGTCAAATCAACCGTTAACTTGTCAATCTACTCCCAACTCGGAGTGGTGAGCATATATATGTATATACTCATCTTTGCCGTCGTCATCAAACTGACTCACTGAAATTCCAAAAACCACGTAACATTAGACTTCAAACGAACACGAACGCATAATACACCAATAACCTTACACCTCTGCTTTTACTGCTCTTAAATTGCTTAATTCACTGCATGACCTTTCCTTCCGCAATATATTACCACAAGGTTAAAATAACATCTAGAAATCTCACAACGTGATAGTTATAATTGGGCCTAACATGTGAAAGCGATCCTTGTATTCGATATATACTAATTAAAGAGCGTGATAGATCTTTTAATGATGGAATCATAATAAAACCGATACTCTAGTATTAATAATAATTTATGCGTGACGATGTTTCCTTTAGACATACTTTCACTACCAAAACCTTTCCACCTTGCTTGGGCAGTCACACTTTCACACACACACACACACTCTACATTCACACGTAGTACAAAGAAGACCTTTCCAAGAATACATACCTCACATCGCACCTATAATTGGTTTCATCACACGAATGGTTATTTTACTAGTCCTTTATATTTATGAAATTCACGTTGTCTTTCTCGTGTAGTTATCAAAACAAGTCGTATATAATCGTCAGTATTCTTTGATCTCATGGCGTCACGAAAGTATATAAATATTTGTACACGCGTCCTTATCGTTGTAATTGTGAACAACGCACATCACCCAAGATAAGCAACTCATGATTGCGTCACAATAATATAATATAGGTTACTTTTAACTTATCAATAATTCATTATTCCCTTGCTCTACAGATGGTTGTAAAGCTTGTAAATATTATATTTATATAAATACCGAACTGTACAAACTTATATAACTATGTACACACGATGTAATATATTTACGCTTTGCAATAATTTCAAAAGTTTTTGATAAAAGGATAGATAGGCTTTAATGTGCATGGGAGAAAGTCAAGGAGAGCGAGAGAGAGAGTGTTTCATCATCTCTCGATTAAATAGCCACTTCTCCCTATTCACAAAATTAGTGAGTACAAATGGAGAAAGTTTGAAGAAAGTTGAGTGTTACATAAAGAAGTGCTGCGCTTAGCTTTATTTCGTTCTTCCTTATGCTCCTTTTCGTGTGGAAATGAGAGAGTTAATGCATCTTCATCCATCAGACTTGCTTTTAATTCAAAGTAATTAAAAATATGCGTCTTTCTTGTATTCTTCAAAACAGTTTCAAGGTATAAACATAAAATTAACGCGGAGGAGGAGGCAAAACCTAGTCAACAACATTTTGACATTTCTAGCTAAGAATGAACCTTGTATCATTTATCACTTATATGAATATTTAGCTTTTGGAATAAAGTACACTTGATTCTCAAAGCTATGTATACGAATATACCTTGTCTGTAAACTTTTTGTCTCAGGGCAATCTGACACTGAATATAGAATTCCTGGTAAAGAATATTTTCTAACTGTAAGATGCTACTTAATACTATGTAAGCTGAGATTCAGAGGCAGCTGATACAATTAGTCCCATCAGAAATAAAGCTAGTTAAACAGGAAACACGGTTTACGAAGGAAACTCATTCGTCTCAAATATCAACGCACGTATTGAGCACCACACAGTGTTTCTCAACCTTAAACCTTAACAGATAATATATACACATCTTAACACACTCCCATGTTGTTGAATTAGAAGATAATCAAGGCCTTCTTGAGCATATACTCTTCTCATAAATTTCTGTAAATTGTATAATCGCAGTTATCACCAGCAGTTTACATTCATTGCACCGAGATGAGACCCAACAAGTGTGGCTGCTGGACGAGATCGAAGACGCCTCTCTTCTAACTACAAGGGGGGATGAGACGCGTAACATAAAGTTACAACAAATCTGGAGAAGACTTGTCTTGTTGACAGAGAACGTGGCAGAATGAACGGTGACCGTGTAAATGAACCGGAAGCTACAAGACAAATGGAGTGAAAGGAAGGAGTACTTAATAAATGTCTTGTGGTGGAGATTTAAATAAGACACACACTATACGTATATATATTTCATATAGATAAAGACAAACGGAGAGGGTGTGTGTGTGTGCATCTGCTACTTCTGGTCTTTCTGGTTGCTTTCATTACGCCACACAGCGTGAGCTTAGCTTAATGAGAATGTGTCATCAAGTCGTTTGATTGATTATCTAAATGAGTTTCCCAACAGACGAGACTTCATATCAGTCCTTATATATAGGTATGTACGCATAGAAATGTCTACAGTCCCTCCTAATTAGACAATCTCTTTCACTAAACTCCCACACAACTTGAATGATAAAGCTGAATTTCACTAAAAAGGCTTCTTCTCCATGCTCAACAACACTCCCTCCAAATTCATTAATACATTATATTCTCTATAACTATTCTATATATACACATCCACAGTGAGTCCTTTTCTCACCAACAAAAAATAAACTTTCCTTGAATTGAAAAAACGATGAGGGTGAAGACGAGCTTGTACAATTTTTAACCTGATGCCGGATTTAAAAAAGCAGAGCCTGTTGTACATATTCACTCAGAATTACATTGAAATTAAACAGGCACTTAATACACTTGTGTAGTACGTGAAAGCTGTTTTGAACATTTCTAGAGTGCGATTGAATCAAATTCTACAGCACGCTGTGATATCTCACTCTAATTGGTGTTTGTGGCGTTTGATTGATTCTGAATTTATTAATAATGTGTCACAATTAAGGACCAATATAAAAACCACTTCAGACTTTCATTTCCTACCATTTTTATCCAACTTATATCATCCACAAATCACATACACTTTGACTCAATTGACTGACAACTTTCGACATTGATTATGTAACATAAAAAACCATGAAAAGAGTAAAGGCAATCAAGTCAATTGATTCTTTATTCACAGAGAACGTCCTTTATTTCCCCACTTATATGTTCATTGATGAAATCATCATGATGTAGTGCAGATTCCCTTTCAATCGTTCAATGCACGAATCCATATACTTATACGTCATACACTCAACTAGTTGATAAGTTTCCCAATCGTCAATCCATCACTTAACATGACGTGAACTTATATTCAATTAAACTATTTAATTACATTAATTAACTACACTGAATCATTTATATCTATTCTGTAGAGACAATAAGAAATATGTCATCATGTCATATGCACTGCGAATAAGCGAGTACGATTCGAAACTATACATATGAAACAACACGTCAACAAACAATTAAAAATTGAGCCCTATTCTTATTCGCCCCTTAACACATTATTAGATGCGTGTACGTGTATCACATTTGGAACCTCCTCCGTATTTCAAAATTATGATAGTGTAATGGAGAAGAGAACACGAAACAGACACTTGACAGTTCATTTCCTCTCGTGGATTAACATTATTCATATATATAAAATAACGAAGAAGCTAGAACATCTAAATTGTAGCCTCGCATTCAACATTCTACGATCTTGTGTGACAGAAATGATTGAGAGATGGGTGTGGCACTAACTTCTGTCTCTCTCTCTCTCTCTCTTTAACTCTTTATATGTCTCTCTCTCCAAATTACTCGTCTCAGGGAAAGTCTCGTCAACTATAATAACAAATTGCATAAAATGGTTTCTCCACGTTAAGTACACATTAAGCAAACCATACAAAATATATTATGAGACCACATAGTAATGCCAAATGTATTGTTTGTCTGAAACGCATTTAATTAACCTTTCATACTTCACTTGATTATTAGCTGAACAACGATATTTAAAAAAATACCAGTGAATACCACGGAACATATGAATACATACACATAATACTGTCAATTAGTTTAGATAAGCAGGTATACAGCTCTGACAGTGTCTGACGCCGTCTCCCTACTCAAGGGAAATAGGCAGTGTAAGAAATATAGAAATATTTCTACAAATCAAAGACTGCAAAAAATACGCCTGTAGGCTGTGTATGGTGTTGGAAAAAGCAACAATTTCATGAGAGATTGCATTCGGCTCATCTCACCCACTATTTTCACCTGATAAGACAAAACCTCCGATGTTCCTTGTCTGAGCTTTTCTCGTCTTAAAACACTAAGAAAGTTTAGAAGAGCGGGGTTCTTGTGTCCCATAAGGGCAATTCTTTTTCTCCTGATGCACGTGGACGTAGCAGAGCTTCATCGTCACTTTTATCTCCAACCTTAGTCTCTTTTACAGCCTAGCACAAAACCTCGAAGGTTCTGCTGTGTCTTGCTCACTTCTTAACCCTAGCCTACCCAAGCACGTGGGCATCCTATTCCAAGCTCTTAGACACTCTCCATATACTATAGCATAGCAGTAGAGAGTTCTTCCAACAACGGATCACTGACCAAACCCCAAAGTCCTTTCTCTGTATTATAGCCCTCCGAAATCCATTCGCTCCGTGAAAGACGATCTTACATTCCCCATCATCAGTATATACTTAACACATACATACAATGTCCTGTAATGTAGTTGATCTGCACTCCCAATCCATCGCTTGGGAAAAGTAAAGGCTGTATTGTATATATAGAGGACTTGACTGCCAAGCAGTCACGTATAGACGTATATACAGATTTCGTATATGCGCGTATACATAGTTCTTTACATTTTCTCCCTCCCTCATGATGGAAAGAAGAAACAGGCGAGAGATGAATTTGTTGTGACGGAGAAAGAACTCCTCCTGTCTAATGTCTAAAAGTCTGTGGCGAGGAAGGAAAAACTCAGAAACTTCCCCAGACTGAAAGTTTACTGAATCATTGTAAGAACTAAGAACTATTATGTCCAACAAGAATGGGTTTCTTTATTCCCCTTTCCTATATGTGCTATTAAACTTATATATATATGTATTTTTGGCTGTATTCGCGTGCCTGACAATCGGGATCAAAAATGCTAACCTCAAAACCTTAACTTAGTCACCCTGAAAATCCTGATTTCTCCGATATATCCCCACCAAAGAAATGACCCGGGTTTTATTAAGAAACTCAAGAACTCGGTATACAAACCACAGGCATACCACCACCTTTTACATTGCTCTATATACACTGTCCACGCACAAGCCACACGCATCGTATATATATCGCTTACAATCCGTGGCGAATCTTGCACCAAACCTTAAATATTACATATCATCATTCAACAAAATAGACACACACCACAAAACACAAAGGACACGGTCTAAAAATGTAATCCTCTGTGGTGGTCACTGGTCATCCAAGTTCCTTCAAATCCTTCTTATGGACACTTCCAGTCTCCGTTTTACTGCTTCCCTCTCCGTTGATCCCCAATGTCATTTCCAATCCATTATTCGGACATCACAAACACTGAAGGCAGCACACACAGGCGTCTCCAAATCTTTACTATATAGACTCTTTACGAATCAAATTTATTTCCCACGCCGGCTTAAACCTTCTTTACATCGTCATAATATTTTCTAAATGGATTACCAAGTGACCTCGCGCTTCGTGTCAATATAAATACAATACACTGAACATACTCTTCCCCGATACAACTGACACCTCCAATGAGTGTCTTCTCTCGTAGTCAATCTGTCTTTGAAGCATATCTAAATAATAACAAGCAGATTCCAAAGCAGCAATGATCACACTCACAGCTTACTTCTGATGTTCTGATAACTCAGCAATAGAATATATACTCCCAGCACACACATAAGCTTTCCTTCATATATAACTTCACAGTGAAAGCCAAGTCGTTTAAAAGACGGCCAAAGATTTTATTCTTTTGCCCTTGCCTTGTAAAATGAGGCAACAACGGGAGGAGAAATGTCATGAAGTAGAAAATATATGGAGTTAGAGGAGGAAAACATAAAAAAATAAGTGATACAATCAGGACTAATATCACGGCTAAGTGAGTTTCATAGCCAATCTTGTAATTCCTTTTGTGATCTTCTAAAGACTACCCTTCACATAAGCGCTGCTGTTACATATGCATGCATACGTATATATATATGGTATATCATCATATGTGTATACTCATTTCCTTTTTCTTTCTCCGTTTTACAAGACTATCAGCAGAAGAATGCCAGCAGAAGTTAAGTTTCCAGAATAAGTCAGTAGGAGTAATAAAGAATTTCCCTTGACTTTTACTTTTTACACTTCTTTCAACTTCCCATCCATATACACTACTAACGTACTAACGATGCGTCTTACATATAGATATCTTTATACACAGGCTCTTCCACGTATTTATGTATAGTTTTTATATACATGCACTCAAGTAGTTGACTTGTAATAAAACCCTTCAGTCATTCCTTCTCAAATTCCGTCCATTATTTTATGAAAGCAACGAGAGTACAGTGTAGTGTTTCCTCCTACAGAAAACGAATAAAAATGTCCCTAAGAATTGACTATGAGATCCTTTTCTACATGTTATTTGAATCTGTAAAGGCCAACTCATAATATATCTCTAGGAAAGGAAGCAGTAGGAGTGAAAGAAAAGTGGCACACACACATACACACATGATAATATGCAACACGAACATACGGAGAGCTATCTTTGCAACATATCTAACACAAAGTACAATAAGCAGAGAGTGAACTATCTCTCCTCATATCCTCCCTTACAAAATTTACAACCTTAGTTATTACAATGAATTGGTAGTGCGAGGGTTTCGTAGTAATGGGAGATGGTTGTTACATCTCACTTGAGCACTTCACTCGTCTCAGCAATTCATTAGAGCCACTTATGACTCTGTGGGGATCTATTTAATCCTTTCCTTTTCCTATGGAATGAACTTGGACGATCAACGAGCTATTACACACAAAAAGTATTTTCGTATCACTTATGCAAGTTACACACTCTACACACACAATATATATTGGTGGCAGTGTGTTCGCGTAGTTGCGTACACAATAGTACTCAATACAATGACAAGAGGCTACCAAACGACATTTACTTGATTACATCTCAATTAAAGTAGGATAAAAAAGGCTCACAGAGGACCATTCCCTTTATTTCCCTATTTCTCCATCTTTGTGGGATTCTATGCTTCTTCTTTATCCTTGTACGTATATATACATATATGGGCGGTTAAAGTCACGAACCGGAAGAGCTTTCACACAATTTAATCCTAATTATTATTCGATTCTAGGTTACATAATGTACGTGTGATATGTGTGCCTATATTTACCATCCCTCTATTGAGAAAGCTTGAATACACTTTTACCAGAGTTCTGAAGAAAGAACTTCATTATTTTCTAGTTGATTATTGATTGAATTACTACCTTATGAAAACTACCACACCCAGACATGATGCTTGTAGATCTTGATATACTTTCGCAATATGCCAAAAGAAAGCTTTCACCTCGTCACTCCTAAACTTTACTTCATTCCCGTAGGTGTTTAGAAAGTGTAAATTCATGTTGATACATGTAGACACGTCTTTGTCGGCTCTACTTACCATTTACGTCTACTACTACAGGATGAAGGAGAAAGTAAGGATCATGTCGTGGGTGGTTGAGCATGATGTTGATGTATACAATGCCGCCTTTGTTATGGGAAAATCCCAGTGAGTGTTGTGAAATGTGAAACAACAGAGAGAAAGTAAAGCCTAAAACGGGTCACGTCTAACCTGAACAAAAAGACAGAGAGAAAGAAGGAGAGAGATGCGATTTTCCGTTGTTGCATAAACTCCAGAAAGAGAGCGTGGGTGGTTAGATTTCGTGTCCAAACTCTACAACAAGGATTTCTGCTACTACCCGAGATTCACTTCATCTCAACAAAACATGTTCACCAAGTCAAACAAAACATAATGATATAGAGAATTCTATTGCACACAAGAACTAAGTTTTGCACTGACAGCAGTACTGACACGAGCAAGACATGAATGCATGTTAAGTATATTGTTGAGAACGACCTCAATATATATGTATCACAAAGAGAAAGCAGGACAAGGATAAAAGCACAAGTATTAAGAAGAACTTATTGGTGAAATGTGGCTGACTTTTCTTGGAAAATGCATTAAAAGTCTCTAACAAGGATGGAATAATAGAAAAAAGCCTTATATTCTTACTTATTGAGTGTGTCGTGAACAGTGAAAGATGAAACTTCCATTCACACAGCTTTCCCAGAATTCTTTCTATTATTCCTTCATCTTCTCTATCATCTCATTCATCTCTGTTTCAACTCTTCTGCCTACACGCTTCTTTCTTCTTTCTTTCTCTTTGAAGTGCATTATTCCACACACACCTACAACAGCCCTACTACTTGCTTCCGCCCGAAATCCTTCTTTGTAAACAAAAGGTAAACAACCCACAAAGAGTAAATAAAAACACACTCAGAAAGAGAGAGAGAGAGAGACATAAGTGTATGAAAAGTCTCTTTTCATCTTTCAAAGATGAACGGAATTAACCTTTTAACATGAAGTCATGCAATAATAACCTTATATAAAATGGAACAATCTAGCGCAACACCGAAACACCAAAACATCCTCTACGAAAAATGCTTCATATAAAGCTGTTTTTAAATCCGATATTTGTACATGCCAAAAATGTAAAACGACTTGCAATTTTTTTATCCAGAAAATATATCGACATTTCACCTTTGCTCAAAGTACAAGTAGTTTGTTATGTGTGAGTCAAAAACAGAAGAAAGCTAAAAATCGAAAAAGTATCATCGTTTCTCTTTTTCTCTCCACGAAACCACCACCGAAAAGGTATCAAAGAGAATGATAGACGGAAAAGGAAGAAAGTCAGACTCCTTTTTCTTTATAATAGCAAGGTTAAACTCACACACACTCACACACACTTTTGAGCTTAGGGAGTTTTTATCGATCTTTCCTTTCCACTTCTTCACCGTTCATTCCTACATTGTATACGTACTAAATTTCCATTTCGGTTCGAAAGAACGTCTTCCGACGCTCCTGCCAGTGTGTTTGTGTGTGCGTGTGTTTAAGAATACGTGCGGTGGAACAGTTACTAAGGCTTTCAGGCCCAAAAGATCATCTCTCCCGTTGCCACTGCCATGAACAAACACCCATTCTTTATCTCACACAACCTTCACTTACTTCTCAAAATCTCAAATGGTATGAAAATATCATGGTAGTTCCGTAAAACTACAAGTATCAATTGTATCACCTTGTCTCTTTCCTTCTCTTCATTTGCCGTCATTTTTCAACACTTTTTTCTTCAATATCTTTTAATTTAAGGCAAAAATTCATTACAGATTCCATCGCTGCGACCCTATTTAATATATCCAGTAGCTCCTGTCATACGGCCGTCTTTCTTTTTTCTTTGTATACTTTCTTTAATAACTTTGAAATTATCTAACCGCCCCAAGTTAAATACACCCACACTGACTCTACTGAATTTTTTATTTCTTTTTATGTGTACGTGGACTATATCTAAATAAAGTTATGGTTATGTAACAAGAGAGTTATGAAATTTAAATACACACACACCAAAAGAGCCTCAAGAACAACTTTTCTTTCTTCTTGTCGTTTAAGAATCACTATTCTGGCCCCACGTAATAATAATAATAGAAAGGTAAGAACCCACACACACACGCAGGAAATGAGAATGGAGCTTATTTAGAGCCGTACTATCATCTTTTCAGATCAAATTTATTCAAAACTATATCATTTGACCTCCACCGCAGCAGAGTAGTCAGCCTGTACTGCTGCGTATAGTATTCTTATCAAAATGTGTGTATATATGCAATCATACGTGTTTTATCTTTTGGTAAAAGAACCGAGGAATGTTCTTCTAAAAGGAACAAGTCCAAAGTCAAGTGTGTGATTCTCATCTTTACTTGTTATATAGCATGAGATATTTCTGACTACTCTTTTACTTTCTTCGTGGGCTCTTCTTCTAAAATTACATTAGACTTCCCTCAAGGAAAACTCAGAACGGGAGATAAAGATTACTATATGATTATTATATTGTATACAGAAAGACACAATTACATTTCAGTGTTTTCCCTTTCACTGTCGTGTAATAGAAGTCAAGTGGTGGTTGCTACTTTATACTGTATTATATATACTTTCTCCTATGTCTTTCCGTACGCACAACATGCGTATCATATTACACAAGTAACAATAAACATACTTGCATTTTGTTACTTTCACCATGTTTACATTTAGAAAAGAAAACATTCCTTTCTACTGCAGTGTATCTGATACACCAATGCACGACTTTTGCCGTATCTATACGTACATTTTTAAGGAATTAATGTCAAGGCTAAGTAGCGGATCAAACCTCACTTTTACTGTAAATTCTTGCAGGTTATTTAAAACAAGAGACAGCCAAGAAAGACAGAAATAAACCAATCCTGGAAGAAACCAAAGTACTCAGAGTTTGTGTGCCTATTGCAATTTGTAACAGGGACATATAATGAAGTTCTTTTCTTGAGGAAGATGGGGGACATAAAAACTGAATGAATATGAATTTGTAAGGCTATTCACTTCACACGTCATCATATGGAATTTCCTGGAGGTCATTTAGATACGAGCAAAGTATGTAATAACACAAATCCTTTTGGATGATGAGATGGAAAGCGGAAGACACTTTCTCTCTTCCCACGAGGACTCGTATATCTTTCCACATAAAAAAAACTTTACCACCCCTTCCTCCGTAGCCTCAACTTTATATTTATACCCTTGCTTAACAAAATAACCCACACGTGTATAACCACTCGACCCCACAGGTCATCATCATCATGCATCCTCCCACCCACAAATATATGTTCATTCCTCAAGTCCCTAATATTAATCCTAAACTTGTGTTTTACTTGTTAAATATTCAAAAACAATTCCCCATAAAGTCTAAATCAATGACGAGAATATTCGATCAGCTTTTAAATGTAATAACGAATGAGAAGTACATAAAATTCATCATTTCCAAACGAAACGTGAATGAATAATGAATTATCTCTTCTAGATATATATGTATATACATCCTCGTGTGTCTCAGGAGCTGCCACAATAAAGGATTTAGCCATAAAACTAAAGTACATGTGGATTCCCACTTAATTCCAGCTTCAATACGAGAGGGGAATACAATATATAAATGTCCCGTGTGTGATGTAATATATTGTGAAATAAAAAAAGACAGGGAATGTCAGTGTGGAATAATCAAAAGGATAAGATATTATTGGTTGTCCTTAATAAGAAAACTGCTTTCCCTCAGTTTTCGTCTGCTTCTCATGATGAGGATGATGAGGATGACTAGAAATAGGAAAAAGGGAGGAAGATTGGCTCGTCATTTAGTCAAGTGCCATTCAGAAGAAAGTGAAGGACGCTTCTCTCACAACTTGAGATTCTTCTTCTTCTTCTTCTTCTTCTTCTTCCTCTACTTCTTCTTCTTCTACTTCTCACTCAATTCAGAAATTCAGATGGATGGATGTGTTTGATCCAATCATTGTCATTCATAACGTGTCAAATTCGTCTGTCTCTCTCCTGCTCTTTCTCCTCACGAGCTTAACCTCATCCTTAGCCCGTTACGCCACACATATATAAGATAACACATCTCTCCAACTTAATATTTCGCACGAGGTCTCTCTCTCTCGCCCACTCTTTAGATAAGTCGACACACATGAGGCCATAGTTTATTCACAGTCAGAATAAGGGACTGCATACACCGCTTTTTATTAATATACAACACGAGAGATCAAACCTATATAGGTATATAATATATACTGCTTGTGTGATGATCCTCATTTATTATCGTGGCTTCGATCACCACTCCATTAGATGTAAAAACCGAATCGAGAATGAACGTGTGTGTGTGTGTGAGTGTCATCATAAATAAAATTCTCTTTAACTTTCCAGGAAGCCCTTTTAAATGGGTTAATTCTTAAAATCTAACTTTAAATTCTACTGAACTGAAGAGTGCGAAAAATTCTATTTTTATTCCTCTCCACAAGACCATTTGACATGTATTATGGTATTCCCTTTGTGTTTCGATTATTCAGTCGTTATATTTATATACATTTTCTCTGAATGGATTTTACGACTCTACAAAACAACTTCCATGTATAAAATACACGTAATATATAAAGCATGTAATCCCTAAAACCCATTAAACTCTGTTGTAGCTTATTGTAATGGTCTCCCCTTTTTAACCCTATATATAAGTACATTTGTACATTTAGTATGCATTTGTATACTTGTATACTATTTACACAGTATTAAATTACCCTACTAAAACCAAAACCAGTTCTTTTGTGAATGAGTCTATAGCACTACGTTTAATATGCTTGTACGAGACGCAAAAGAAAAAAAAAACAAAAAAGAGTAAAAGCCACTACATAGGACAGTTCACATTTAAAACTCAAAAACTTTTTAATTCTGCCATTGATCCTAGAACATTATATAGGCACACATACAAACTGTTCCCAATAAAATAGCGTTTACAATAAATTCTTGAAAATTCCCATAAAGAAAAAGTGTAGTAATTTCCTCTGCACAAGAGAGATACTCATCTGACACACACACACAGGTCTGTAGTCTAATGTTGCCATAATATTATTTAATGGTTCCCCTGTAGAAAGGAAGGATGCAAGAGCGTGCAAGAATAAACTTAAGATGACGAGAAAGATATATTAAGTAGCAAGGAAAGTAGTTATACTGAGAGAGTTTTCTCTCTCAGAGAAGAGTTTGTTTGAGATGAAAAAGATCGATATGTTTTGAAAGGGGAGTGTGTGTGTGTGTGTAGTAGTAGTAAGTGTAAGTGTGTAGTAGTAGTTTGATAGTAAGTGCAGCAGCAGAAGAAGGAGGAATAGTAATAGTAGTAGAACAGCAGCCTATATAATACATTGTCTCGTTTTGGTTGTGTTATGTCTGGGACTGGAAGAGACCCCAAAAAAGGGTTGGGATTTTAGGGAGAGTTCTGCTATACTCTCGCTTTGAGTCTGTGAATGTAATTTCTCCGAAATGTCTGGCAAAGAGAGAGAGGCTCTGGTAAAGCCTTCTGTACTCCATGACCATGAACACTTTTGAACAGATCTTGATGTTACCCAAAAGTGAGGGCGGATGGGGGGATCCCCTACCAAGGGGGAATTTATTTTGACGCTCCAAACAAGGTGAACGTCCTTTAAATCGGTGTGTCTCGTACCATTCCGGCATGAATCTCGTGCCCGCCACCCGTACCTCCGTACTACGACTACTCTTACGTAATGTGGTAACTTCTATATGATACAAGTAACAACTTATCAGAGAGAGAGAAAACTGGTCAAAAGTTACACTATAGAGGTCTTTGGATGAAAGGAGAAGGGGAGAAAAGTACGAGATGGACTAGTAAAAATGAACACACATACATTTTACTTCAGGAAACACACGCATCTATATAGTCACACCTTTTACTATAACATTTATTGCGTTCACACACACAAAAACAGTCGTGGAGGAAAAATATATAGACTAACTTGCAATTCCTTCTTCTTCTTTAGTGGAGTCGTCAAATATTTTATTCCTTATGATTATATTCCTCTTTCCGCATCTTTTGTACACGCAAAGGAACTTGGAGCTGTATCAACAACAATCTGACATTATTTTTCATATTCATTTATACTATTCACACTTTCAGTTTCCTTTACCTTCAGAAATATATGGGTAGACAGCAGCAGGGATGTATGCAAAATACAAACTTCCAAGCATTTTTGGGAATTAGGGATAAACTACATGGAAGAAAAAGAAAAAAACTACCAGAGAATAAAAGTTAAAATACTTCAAATGTTTCCTGCGCCCATTTTAACTTTTAGCTTCAATTATGACGAGATTTCCAAAGGAGATATTTACTATTTACTCTAACCGAATCATCAGGAATATCATATCGTCGTCAGCTAATATCTTTTCACGAGGAAATTAGTTTTTACATTTAAAAGCAAACCTGCACTCACACACAGACACACTTTTCCATTTCCTTTTTCCAAATTTCCCTTTTAAGACAAGCATATGTCTTAATTTCTTTCTGGTGGAAATGGAATTACTGAGGAATTTACTTTGCTCTCCTCCTTACAGTTTGTCTATTAGGACGGAGACTATTCTTAGCTTCATCAGAATCCTCCGTGTCATCGTAACTTACACCCTCTCTAATCTTATCTCAACATAAGAGGGTGGTTATTCCTACTTATTTCCTTATTTCTCACTCCCGTTGTCTCAAGTTGGGTCTCATCTTTAAATCCTCACAAAGTTAAAGTTCATGAAGAACGCTTGTGTGTTTGTGTGTGTGTGTACAGAGCAGTAGACTCATCCCATTATATAGTTGTATAAATCCTACCACACGTGCGTGTTTGAATTAAATAATTAACTTATCAGCCTCAGTCACAATTATATAAGTCACGTGTACTGATGATTTTGTTTTACATTTTACATAAGTCACAAAGGTAGGTATATATGTATCGTTATCTTATGCAATCCTTATAAATATATATATACGTATGTCTATATAATAAAGCAAGACCGAAAAGAGACCAAAACTTTGTCTTCATGATTCATTCATGACTGACTTCCTCTTTATTCTGTGAGCCTCTTGTATTTCGCATCTCCATCCATCATCTCCAGCTGAGATTTCTTTTTGCGTTTGATCATCCATTCGTCATCCAATAGGATTATGTAGATCATTTCGATCTGATGGAATACTTATGGAAGATCAAAGCAGATTCAATTACTTCTACCATCGCCACCTCCACCATATAACCACTACTCACACACTTCTCTCTACCACCAACAACACATCCACTAAGTCAAAGTCAAACCAATAAAACCAAACCATACAACCACTTTCAGTCAACTTATTTACAGAGTCATCATGTTAGGTGTACTTTTGAATCATAAACAAGGGGTTTTGAATGTCATCTTCTGTATGCACGAGACAATGGTGAAACATAATTTGAGTTGACACATTTTCCGTGCCAATGCAATGCTTAATCATTATTATAAACATTAAATGCATTTACAAGATGAATAACATGAAATATGATGATTTTCATTAACGAAAATCCATAAATTACTAACGATAAAACCAAAGAACTAGCTGATATTCAAAGATATTACACAATTATATTATCCCAACAAGTCTTTTTTTGAATTCATAGATAAGGTCGACTAAATACCAAAAAGACAGTGTGGATGATAACGACAAGTACAACTTCATATGCATGGTTCAGGGTAAAAAATATAAGTCAAAGCTGAAAGGGGCAAGAGAGGCGGGGCGCACCTGCCCATACTTTCTCCACTTTTGGAAAGTACGCAGCCGATGCGCCCCTACTAATAAATACAAGTTCCGTCCTGTCTGTGTAAAACTCCCACTACTTTTTGCACTGGAGCTGGCGAGTCTAGAACCTGAGTAAAGTCGAAGACCCACACCACTCGTCTACAATTGCTTCTGGCTATCTCTGGCGAAGTTTGTCGACTTGAGCTATTTGCATACCGAGTGAATCCGAGTGAGACACACGCGACCTTAGAGCGGACCCAAGTCCTACTCAAGACACTAGCTCACAAGAAGACCGTGGGATGTAATGATTGCTATGATCTAAGTAATCTTGGTAAATTGTCATGAATTTGTATGCAAAAAGTATTCATCTTTATATAAATATTATTACGTATGACGTATGTACACGGTGATTGTTGACAATTGACAATAAAGAGTTACGCGACACGCAGAAAACGCAAAGCGATACAACAAACCCTAACATATATAAAAGGACCGTACACACAAAGATCATACATATATATATATATATTATATATATACATTGGTTTGTGTCATCTAAAAACTGTATATAAGGACAAATTGGTGGGAGTGGGGAAATGTTCACTTTCCTTGTGTCGTTTCTTTTGTTTCCGAGTTGAAGAAGGGAATCGAAGCGTAAGGAGAGAAATCAAGAAAGGCTATCAGAACCAAAAGAAAGCAGATGATGTGACTCTACCCAACCAAGTGTGAATACTTTTTTTGTTCTGTATTGTCAAAGAATTGCCGAGTCAGTACCAATACAAAAAAAACTTTCCAACTTGTTCCAAAGATCTCGTTCCAAATAATAATTCTGTCCAAGACTTACAACAGTCACAAATCGGATTGATATACTCTATTGACTATTAGCTATATGAATTTTTTATCCATGAAACAAAAAAGCCACTATCCTTAATCTTATAAATGATTAGATTATAATCCCATCATGGATTTACATTTTTCAGATTGCTTTTATCCGAGCTCCTACACATTATCTTTCGCATTTAAGTTTTTAAGTAGAAACCGAAGTAAAGAGCAGATAAGTGAGAAGGATTACTATTTTATATCCGATGAGATAAACTCCACTTGAGACGAGAGAGATGGAGCGATTATCTCCATTTACCATTCCAGTCCTTCCTGAACGAGCCGAGTCCCTGCTGAAACTTGCATGAAACCTTGTCCAGAGTTGTCTGTTCCAACGAAATCACTCACATACACTTTAAAATTTAAATCCCAGTCTGTGTCAAGTTTAAAGAATAATATTAACTTACATAAAGTTCAATTAAATTCCACATTATTCCAGGAGAATATTTTTATAGGATTACGTAACTTTTCTTTTTGAATCCTCTCAAATCCTTTTAGACACAGACACGAGCACAGACAACAAAGACATTTCCAAAGTTGCATCCTACTTACATGTACATATTATATATGAAATATGACGAGACTAAAGAAGAAATGCAATGGATCGTAGGACATAAAGGGAAATTACGTGTGAAGAGAGTTTGTGTTCCACAAAGGGAGAGAATTTAAGTCCCAAGACTTCAAAATACTTGTTCACCTCTCTTATTCTTCTTTTAAGCGTGTAGAAGACTCCTCTTCTTCATCGTTATATATATCTCAGAAACTTGTACTTTGGCACATACACACAAATTTCCGAGATGTCTATATAATATCTCTCCCTCCCGTGAATGAAATATCTCTGAACCAACTTTCTCTCTCTCTCTCCCATCTCTTCTTCCTCTTTTGAATGAATTAAAACTTCTCTCTCAAAACTCTCAAACTTTCTCATGTAATAGGCAGGCATACTGTGAAACGAAAAATATAATCATTTCTCACTTGCGATATCGACAAATCATTAGAATATATTGGATGTATGAGTGTGTGTGTGTGTACGAATGCACAAGAGTGCGTTTTAAGTTGTCTGTAAGTCTCTAACAGTAGAAAACACACGGGGAGTGTACTATTATCGTGCCCGTGGAATATAAAGTGAAAGTGAGGTAATAAAATACTTCAGGCTTAATTAGACTCTCTACTATATTATACTCTTTTTAATCACCAACTCCAATCACCTTACAAATTAGCTTCATGCTCCTGACATTGAAAAAGTAATATTGTTACACATTCCTACTCTATACTAGTTATATAAATACTGGTTATACGCATTAGCTCGTCGTTGCCCTTTCATTCATTCAACAATTCCACATGCAATGGTAGTCTCCAGTAGTGTGTTCATTTTATTGAATGAAATGCAAACATAGCCTTGGCTGAAGATTTGATTTAGGCTTTCTAATTACTTAATTGCATCACTAATTGCTCGTCTATCCTTATAACTCTGTGTGCCCAAAAGGTTCAATAAAACGCTCTGCAATTATATAAAACTTCGTAAATATTCAAGCTGTTCTTCTAATATTCATTAGAAATGAATGAATCCAAACTTTTCCATCACACACACACGAGGACAAGATGGAATTCCCTTTTATTTAGTCAGTGTGTTGTTTTGACTGGATTATATAACTCTCAGTTCTGGTTAAAAAACAACTTGTGTGTGTGTATGTCTGGGTAGGTCCACATGTATGCAAAGATAATTATAAGAAGTGCAGGATGAGCAATCGTTCTTTAAATGATCCATCTCCCTGGAATGTGTGTGTGTGTGTGTGTG
>Ga0194135_10000175_pt1 | contig 37604 bp, 22 predicted proteins | sample LitLau_LLRF_2013_FD_134024 | JGI IMG/M metagenome (GOLD analysis project Ga0194135, IMG submission 134024) | Freshwater sediment microbial communities in response to fracking from North America - Little Laurel Run_MetaG_LLRF_2013 (version 2) | ecosystem: Environmental > Aquatic > Freshwater >... | reverse complement strand
CTCATTCACTCGCATCTTCCTCTTGTTATTACTCGTTTTTCGATTTCAATTTAGGAATTTACTTTTGCATTAACTGAAATACAAAGATCACCAGTCAACTCAAGCTGGCAACTAACATAACACACACATCTCCCTTCTGCTTTCACACTCTGTCAGTTGCATGTCAATGCCTAACGAGATGGAATGCTTCCGAGGGTGCGGATGATACAATAAGAATTCTATTGAAAGGGTTATATATACATGCGTTCTCAATTTCAAATCAATCACAGCAAATGAACCAAATTCAATTGAGATTGAGATGCACATCACATTTAACAACGAAGCATTTTTATTTCGGACATTCCTGCTTATTTAAAAACTTTTGGTACTTTCAACCTTAGCTTGTATATAGTTTCCTTCCAATAAATCAAACTAAAGTATCTAGAACGTAGATCTGATTATTGCCCTAGTCTACAAAGCATGAAAAATCAATGTGGTATTATTATACACGGTTTCGAGATCAAAACAGTCAACAATTGAATATCATATTTCGCTCATTAGAAAAAATAATCTTTCAGTTTCTTCAGGCCAATGCCTGCCAAAGCACAAAGCGAAATAATGAGCTGAGACGACATTATCAAAAGAACTCTTCCCTCTTCCTGTGACTCCTCGTGAGTAAAAAATTCTTATCTCAGCTTGCGAAAGACACGTCTGTCAGTTTTGCAGTGTTGGACGTGGCAAAAAAATCCGTGGCTTTTGTGTCCTTCCAACCGTTGACCATTCGTTCATTAGCAATTCATAAGATGTAAGTTGTTTTATTATCATCTCAGATGTCAAATGGTATCATTAAGGAACCATGACGGAATATCTAAACCAGCGTAACTGTATATCTTCCATCTAAGAATCTACATATTATTGCCTACTGAGATAATGCCTGACACAAAATTCCATTCTGTATTATCTAGAGTCTCATCAATTACACGTCCTCATCATTAAGCAAACTTCAATCGACCTCACACACATCAGACCTCATCACACATGAGTAAACTGCTTAGTCTCGAGTTTTTCTTAAAAACATTTTGTAGGCTTCCATATGCAATGTGACTTTAATCCTACTACACCTTCCTTCCTTTACTGTTTGCATTTGTCTTGCATAAAACTTCGATCACATGAATAAAAAAGGTTTCTAAGCGTCATCAGACATAAAGAGAATGCAGTAAATCCATAATGTATGTTCGTCTTTGCACACTCATGTTTCAGGAAAAGTAAGCTAATGCAATACAATACATCAGTGTGGATTCCACTTTCATCTCCATTCAAAGCTGTCGATATTCTTGTAATCAACATAGTAGAGGCAAGCCGCTTAAAGAAGAAGCGATGAACACGCTTAGCTTTCACTTTCTACGGTTTTACGGTGCAAAGAGAAAGTATAAGTGATGAATACCACTCCGACCAAACTCAATCTTTTGTTCAGAGACCGCACAGTGCAATTAAACAATGTCAGCTTCCTCACTCCCCCTCATACTAAGCTTATATGCTGAACACTCACGGGAGGCAGCTCAAAGCTCAATTCTTCATTCTTCTACTTACTTTCGCCTCCAATAATCTCCACATCAGATCCTTCATTTATTATCCAGGTATGTTATATGTGCTCACACTAGGAACATATTGTTTTCTTTGTCATTCAGCCAAAAGCGAATAAGCGAGTATGTGATACAATAGATTTGTCACACGTCCGTTTGTTCTCTCCCCCTACGCATATAATCATACCGAGGGTGACAAGAGTGTTCTACCTAGTAACTGACAGTAAAGCTAATTTCATCAGCCGGATGTGCTTTCCACCTAACTCGCCTTCCATTTACTTTCTAATAACGTTATATACATATAAGCTCACATGCTTTTAACCTTTCAAACTATGTAATTTCCAACTTCCGAATGGTCAGATATCTCTCGACCATAATCAAGAGTTGTGCATAGTGAATTCAAGAATTCTACATTTGTAGTGCACATTGCACACGGAGAAGCTAATCAACAGACTCGTACATTATGTAAATGCGACAAGCGTAGAGTGTGTGCTCTCGTGTTTAATGCTTAACAGCAAATGGATGAATTCTTAACAAACGCAGTACACACATACACCTCTGCTGTAGCTTCATTTCTGAACACCCTTTCTGTCTTACCCTCGCTGTTTTATCTTTTAGTGCATAACTCGAATAATAATTCAAATGAAAACGTGTAATTTACAAAATAGCAATTTAGCTTTGAGGGAGAGGGTGAGTTTTCTTATTCTTTTGGTAATCCTTACTTCATTCCTCCTTCCCCACTCTCTTCTTAAAGTTAGAGACACATTAACTTTCTTCTAAATTGGTTCACACACAAAGTAGTAAAGCTGGAGAAGAGAAATCTTCTTTAATTACGCTAGAGAGGAGTAAAAGGAAGTTCATTCGAGACACCACTGTGACAAGTCAACCCTTTTCTTACATTTTCCACTCAAAAGAATAGTACAATAATTTCTCATCACAACCAACTCTCTATGTATTATTATGATCTTTCTTTAACTTTTGAGGCTAAGAATATTTCTACAGTCGGGTCCATAGAGGCGCTTATTGGAATGCTTTCATATTATCGTGTACAAAAATGTAGGGGAACCGAAAGCATGTGAGTGCTTGAAAAACTCGAGTTTTCAGTTGTTTTTCGCAATCTATTCAACACCCAATTCTATTGCATTGTTCTAAATTTTTATTATCTCTTTATACGGGTTTACCAACGAAGAAATGGACGAATTGGAATACGCCATGATTGTACAGTGTACAACATTCGTATTTACCTTCCTAAATACATGTGAGCTACTTCAAGAGTTTGGGGAATGGACTGGAAACTAGATGAATAAAGAGCCCCACTTCCATGTCATCTTCATCATCATCGAATCCATCATGAAACTATGTAAAGCCCTTTATTCGAAAATCTGCTCTGCTGCCTACGCTTCGTTATTGTAATACTTCCAGCGTTGTCTAAAGCTGATGATGAGACTTCATTGTGGGTTCAGGCAAGTTCAAGAAGTATCTTCATTCTTCACACATATTTCATGCCGAAGTTAAACGGACAGATCTCAAACTCAGCAGAAGGAGCAATTTCATAACAATAATTTCAACTTCATCTCAAAATCCATCCACACTCGCGTCGTTGTGAAAGTGCTCACGGCAGCCATGAATGGCTGAACCACTTGAACACATCTGCCAGCTCAACTGAAATTGCTCTGTGTGTTCTCCAAGCCAAGAAGAGAAGCTTCCGGCCATACTACTACAACCACCACGACGACTACCAACTTCAAACATAGTAAGATACTTCATCTCATAAGATTTCAATACAAGTCTGAGAGAGACCAGTTAGAATAGAAATGAACGAATGAATGAGCAATGACTACTTTTCGTTAAAAGATAGAGATCATCATTTACACCCAAGTACATTTCTCTCACTCCTTCTACTTTCCACTACTTGTACACATTGTGAATCGCTGCAACATGAAAAATCAATACTTACCAAGTACGGAAAGCCTCCTCTCTGGTACAAACCACCGGAATGTAAGCAAAAAGAAATTTCTACAACTTATATGATACCTACAGAAAATATAACACATTAAACAGCCCAATTCTCTTTCACAAGGATACACCATAACACGCCTTTGAAAAAGTAATAAAAGTTGTACTACTTTCGCTTTCACCCAATAACACCAAACACTTGTAAAGTGAGAGGAGAAATTGGGAGGATTGGAGAATAGCTACAATACAGCAACCTATACCACCCTGAAAGCTTTTGTTCTTCAAAAACAATTCTCGAATACTCGACCTGATGTGCTGCTTATATTGACCCTCGTTAACATGATACTTCTCATATGTACCGCACAAATACTAATCGAGCACTTGTGTTCCCTACACAATTCCCTCAATTAGATTTAAGTGCTTTCTCTTTCTTCCACTTTTTCGACACAAACACACACACACATTCACAAACATTTTCATGTTTTCAGGAATAATTCGCTCTCTGAATTATGATAATAATATGAATATTCTGCTATACGCCCCCAATTCAAATACACAAAATTCCTAGAAACTCTTGTAGCTGGATAATACGAATGACTAATAATACTCAGACTCAGACTGAATATTTTTTCATGTGTATGAACTTCTTTTGAGGCAGTTCTTGTTAGTTTTAATAACTAAAGAAATATAATGGTCTCTTGTCAGCCAGCCATCCTAGTCAGTTTTTACAAGGAAATCATGACGGAAAGGAGAAAGTTACAACTCATGGTGGAAAGTTAGTAGTATGTAAAGAGGCATAATAAGGCTTCGTTGGTGTGTATGTATAATAGAGAGACCCTGTGTGCTAAGCAACTGCATCATGGCAGCATCTCTCTAAGTACCTCTTTTCTACGTCTTTATGCTCGTCCCTGTACATTAATCTCATATGCCTCCACTCCCAACTTTCTCTCCTTGAATTGAACCCACTCACTTTCCCCTCTCTGCACCACCCATAAATATACATACTACACACACATGCCTCTTCCACTTTCAAGTACAAATTTTCCTTCTCGTTTCAAAAAACGACACACAAGCAGACTACACACGGCACAAAGTACAAACTACATTATGTGGAATATATTTCTTGCTTTCTCTGCGTGACTCTTGTGAAAAAAGATCCTCTCTCTCTCTAGTTCTATACAAACATTTCTTTTTGTGTACACTCAGACTTTTCTTTTTGGAGAAAGTCATCTCCTGGTCTCATTTCCAGGATACCAACAACCAACCATAAGCAACTACCAACCAGCAGCTTGTCTTTCAGAGATATTGAATAAACCGGAATAGGATGAAATTGACTTGACTTTTTCTCTTCATGGTAATACATCATATTGGGTGTGTGTGTGAGACGAGGGAGACACATTTTCAAGTAAAACAATTTCTTCTCCATATGGTCAGAGATGGGAGACATGTTTGCTCGCCAAGCGCAAATATTATCGTATTATTCGTATATATACATGTTTCCCCAAGTTTTGAGAAAATTGCTCACAGTGTCTCACACATATACCATAGTCTTATTTCCGGATTCACCAGAATTGCATTCTTCTACTTTTTACTTACTTCAAATACAAAACCAACCAACGGTTGGAATCCGAAGTAGATCATGCATTACAAAGAATTCTATTACATTTCCTTTCCTCATGCTGTGTTGGTTCAATAAAAACTTCGAGCAACCAACCAACTTGTGGACATTTCCTCTTTTGTAAAAGTAATAATGCGACAAGTCATATCACCCACAGAACAACAACAATGAACAAAAGCGTCTTCATAACTTCCACTTCTTGGAGAGAAATCCTTTAAAAGTCCTAACACACATGAGGGGATTCAACTAAAAAGCATTCTTTCACCACATCCACTTTACTCTACCTAAGTTTACTTCATAATTCTGTCAAAAAGTTTTACAAGTCAGCTTTATACTCAGATTTTGAAAGACAAGAAGTTTCAGGGAAAAGCTTTTCTCAAATGGATGAGAAACATCTGCTTAGTAATGTCTCAAAAGATGACCTGTTCTTACAAATATTCATCTGTTCAGTAAATCTTGGAAGAAAGCAACCGGTTCTTCTATACATTCCCTACAAGTAAACTACTCTCCCTAGCTCCCTTCGTGCAGTCAGTCAGATATATATATATATAAGAATTTCAGTTGGCCCAAAACTCAATGGATATTCTTGTAGTCCTTCAAATGAAATCGATCATGCGAAGAAACATTAATGCACCGTGCATGTTTCATTGCTCCACACGTTCCGGATCAACGACGAGAAATGTAATAATGGTAGGGTGACAGGTACGAGTAAAGGATGCCGTGCTGGAAGAAGGTGGACCCAAGAAACTACCCTTTTGGGTAATAATGCGTTCGTTCATACTACATGAACGCTGATGAGACCACCAAACATTGTAGATATTTCTCCGACAAACAAGCACGAAAAGAAACGCTCAATTTATTGGGCTAACTGGGACTTGTGTGTACGTTTGAAAGTGGAGAAAGTGTGACACCCAGAAGACGACTGAAGTGCGATAAAACCAACGATAAAGAGTTACAATATTACCATTATTGCAACACTCCAGCTTCCACCTACTTCAGAAAAGAAATTAATACGATATATGATCCCAATCTTTTCCGTCCTGTAAGTTTGAAATGTCTTGCACAACAAACCGCCCAGGAGGTATAAATCCAACCAAAAACTTGAATGAGAAAAGTAGATGAAGCAAAATCGATGCAGGTAGTAATTAGCTGCAACTGCAACGCAAGCCATAAGCTCTCTTGATTACATTCTAACAAATGGAGTTGAAAATTTAGTGGCAGAACTGCGTCAGTGTTGCATTGCAGTTTAAAATGAGATAGGGTAAGTTTCCTTCACCCAGATAGATGTGAGTTTCCCAAAAACTGAGTGAGAAGGAAACAAACGCATTTCGAGACATTAGACTCATTAGCACTCTCTGGTGATTTATGGGAACCAATTTCCACCATCCCTTCTCGATGAAACCAAACAGTTTTGACAATGCCAAAGTCCCTAATTGCTTTTCACGCCTAGATGAGTCCAAAGGAGGACGAGAGTAGCGTAGGGTTTATTTCTCGTCCAAAAATGGAACGCTGCCAAAAGTCAACTACGCACGCACACACACAACTGTCACATTTTAATTACTTTGCCAAAATAAAACTCAATCAAGTAACTATAAGCAGGGAGAGACTCACACAATATCGCAACATAAGAATGGGGGAGAGGTGGAAAGTGAAAGTCACGTTGACTCAAGAACTTCTCATCACTTCTTCAATATGAAGCAAGACGAAACAAATATTGATACGTAAATTAGTTCTCCATGCACGAGTGAGGATAACACGACTAATTTAATTTGTCCAAGCAAACTTCATTCATTCTTCGTCATATACTGATACTGATTCACAAAGTACTTCATCGGCAGTATGAGATTGTGTCTAGGAGAAAACACCGATTCCGTGTGAATGAGTCAACTCCGTGTAAATCAAATCATTGCTAAACCACTGAACAAGTCCAGTGCAAATTAGCAGAAAGCTGAAAAGGATGTTGTTGGTAGAGAAGTTGAAATGTCGCGAGGATAGTTCTGCATCCGCACAAAGTTTATTTAGCTTATTGCTAATAATTTTCTGTATTGTGAGATACAATTGCGTGGTACCTAATTCAACTCACATAGTCACATATTATTATTGAATGAAAGGTTTCCTTTACGTACAAGAACTTGCTTGTTCAAGTAACGAGAGACATCCTGAAACCACTTGATATTTATTATAGATCGCAGGATCCGCACCTCAGCGGTTCGTTTATTGTTAGCGGAAGTTTCACCTCATTTGATTTCACTTTTATGACACAACCAACCAAGGGAATACAACACGCGATTTATAGACACAGTAAGCTACAAATACGCGTAAGAAGTATACAAACATGTACGGAATAAAACTTCCCGTTCGTCTCGACAAACATCCGAACTGTCTTTTATAGTCTTGATACTAAAATTCGCGTAAAATTACTATGAATAAAACTTTATTGTATGGCCTCTGGATAAGATGCCATCAAATGATCTGATTTAGAGTCCCACAAGTCATTTGCCCTTACAATGATGATACATAAAAAGCAGTAGAAAACTCGAGAAAACTACTTGAGAGACTTCTTCCCAATGGATCCAATTAGAAGAACCGTCAGCACAGGCTCGGCACAAGTCAAGTGTCATGGTGTGAACAGCTCATTTTCATTTCCATATAAAGCTTCTTAATTGCTTTCTTTCTATCCTTCAAATGTTTTTGTGCCCTTTTTACTTGTTAAAATGGTTTAAACGTACTAATCATGCCTTCATTCTCCTGACCACTGTAAGAATGATACCAAAAGGAGTTTCATGTACGTCCTACTAAAGAAAAAGAGGCACTTAGTGAGTCATACTTCATTTACTCCTTCGGTGTTGTGTAAGAACGCTCGTATATTCTAAACTTTATGACCCGAACAAATTATTTCCATTTGAACCATGACCCAGCAGAATCTATTGCCTCCAACCATAAACCACTTCTCTCATTCCTTTCAACTTGAACTTTGAAGGAATGACGTGGAGTGCATCATGAAGTTTGAGTGACATGAAGAAGGCCAGGTGTAAATTTACAAATTAAAAAGTGCCTTCAACTTTTTTCGAAGAGCACAAAGCCCATGTCTTCCTCAACATTTTATAGATCTCTCTTAAAGAGCAAAATAGCTAACTCATCTCTCAAAGGCGGAGGAATGGACTAGACAGACAGAGGAATACATTTTCAGGTGAGAAAACTTGAATGACCCTATCAACCTTTATTTCATTCTGCCAGTCTTCTTCACAACATCATTTCGTTTGCTTTCGACAAGAAAAGAAGTGCACCTTACATATTGTTCTCTTTCAGGGCTTTCAGCAAATCCTATTTTGTTTTGACCGTATAAGGAATGATAGGAGTTATTTACTTTTAACACTTCATTCTTTCTCTTCAGTATACATTCAATACATTGCATGGCTCCGGAGGGTTAGTTCACTCACTCACACTGTCTATAAAGTTGGTTTCCAGCCGTCGCCGCATTTAGCTCAAGTGCCTTATTAATATTATTATCCTTATTAGTATTACTACATGACCAATAGATCACTAAACACTAATTTAGTGTTTGTAAGACATTTCAAACTGCATCAAAATGTGAAACTTTGGAACCTATTTATGTAAGACAAAATGCTTTTTACCATTGGATTTGCATTGATTGCTGAATTTTGCGTTAATAGGTTTCTTGAACTATCTTACATATCATGTGAAATACAAAACTGCATCTGTTTACGAATGTGCGATATTAAATTAGGACCAATTCATGCATATTGCAGTTTCTCATAAGAAAGGAAGCCTTAAATCACAGACCTTTTACGATGTGTAACACCTCAGATGACAGGCTGATTTAAATCGCACGTCTTCTGCAGTCTCTCCGTGAAATATTACGACTACATCTTCACCCTCTTTACTTCCTCTTTCTATCTCCCACACCTCTTTCCTCTGGAGCAACTCACTCGCACTTCGCACTCCCAAACTATTTGTAACTTATCAGCTTTATTCAAGGTGTAATTTTTCCTGCAGTTATCCCACATGCCAACAACAACTTTTTCATATGCAAAGTATCTGACAAGAACAGCAAAGGCAAGCACAAGTTTTATCTCCCTCTGAACATACGGTCGCTGCACCTATATATATATACTTTCCCTATGTTTCAATGAAAGACGACTTTTCATGGTCTTACACTCATCTCATTTCTGTGTACTATAGACCTGCCGCGATACATTCTTTTCACTGTGTCTCTTTCACTGCTTTTCCCCAATAATTTACACTCCATGGAATTCTAACCATACGATTATTTCATTCCGCGATAAAAAGATCATATAAAATAAAATTCCGCATCAAGCAAATGGCTTGGAATGAAATGGAATGCAACACTCTGAAGACCCACACACAGAGTATAAGTGAAATTGTTTCCTTAACCAAGGACAAAAATTACTTTTTTCTGGATAGACATATTCATAGAAAACTACTCTGTTTGTGCGTTACTTGCCACTTTCACTTTCTGTTCGCATTGCGTGTGAGTAAAAGATTCACAAAGCCCATTCCACCTTCCTATCTTTGCTTTCTCAGCTCGTGTCTTTTCTCTTTGCTATGTGAGTTGTTATCTTTAATAACATCACCTTTCCCTTCTTATCTTCGTGCCAAGACATTTCCCTCGTGAGTAAAAACTTGAAGGGGGATGATGCATACCATGCACACATATATAGAAGGCAGAGAGAAATATTATTTTTATTGTACCTCCAACTTGTAGTGTGGCATTTCTGGACCGGACACTGCCCACTTGATTGCGTGCGATGCACCAGTACGTTCCACTGTCGGACTCCTTTTTGCCATCAGACACGCTCAGGAAGAAGAGATCACCTCCAGGAAGAAAGATGCGACGCCCGTCATTCGTAGGACTTGAATTCAGGTGCTCGCCGTCTCGGTACCACTCAATATTCGGCTCAGGCTTCCCTTCTGCCTTGCAGTTTAGCGTCGTGGGCTCGTTCTTCTTCACCAGAACATCTTTCGGGTGTTCCGTTATTCTTGGAGACCGGAATTGACCTGAGAATCAGCAAACATTGTTTATATTAGTGAGCGAATATACTTTTTAATTCTGCAGCAAAGAACACGCACGCCCTGCTTCGTCAAGACACTATAGAAAATTAGCATAACATTGTTCATCTAATCCGGTTCTTAATCTTAGCAGAAGGTTTTATTATGTTCCCACAGGGCAATCGGGTGAAATATGATTACATTCATTAAGTGAACTTTGCATAACACTTACTATACTATACGTTTTCACAATCTGCAGCCAAACTGACATGAGACTGACAGCTTGAGGGCTAAACATAGCATTAACATGATACAATTATTACTTTGCTTCCTCCTAACTTCAAACCAATCATAATGTATGCATCCCTCATTATATAAGACATAAATTATATATTTCTCATCCTTTCGCCTTTCGCAACATTTGCAAGCGAAGGAAATTCCTCTTCGTTTCTTATCTCCCTTCAATCTTGATCCAGTTTTGTGTCATTTTCATAGACTATATATATAATCTCTCTTCCTATATGCCTAGTTGCGCTGCATACTCCTCGTTTCCCTTAATTTTATAGATTTTAAAAGAAACCTTTGTGCATTATCATTTGATATTGTAAACATCGCCTGAAGACAAAAAGAATGAGTTTTACAATTTAGACTGACACATCACACGCTTCTCTGACGCTCTCAATTTCGAAGTAATTTTGTTGTGTAGTTAATTTAGTTAGCCCTGACATGTCATGAGAAGTAAAGCAGCAGTTGCACATAATCTTGCTTATGTTTCTACTACAACTCCCACTGTTTTTCCAATTTACTTTTTCGAATGAAGTGAAGGAGGGTCAGAGACAAAATTGATACGAATGTCTGTCCATCAGCTGCACTTTTATGTTACTCCTTCTCATTTGGTGGTGTTTGCTTGAAGACCCTTATTTATATACGAGCTCTCCTTCAGTTGTTGTTACTATAAAACGAAACTTATTCGTACAGTCGTACTTACGGCCAAGGGTGTAATTTTAAGCTCACAAAATGTGTATTTAAATTGGGCTCAATTGGAGAAACACACGTCAATAATTTAAGTGATGTAAACCGTAATGAAGTGAAACAGAGTCATTTCACATTTGGAAAGACAGCACAGTATCATGATTATCTAACATTCTACGAGAAGTACGAACAGAAATGCAAATATGTTCTACCACGGATTACTTCTTCTAGTTACTACCCTCGTCTCACTAAATCAAGTTCAAGTTTCAAAGCATTATCGTAAGAATAATCGTTAAATGAGAAAGGACTCGTATGGAGCTGTCATCGTAATCTATTCGTAATATTTTTAGTGTTCCACAAGCCAAACAACCTCGTCATGAACAAACAAAATATTCTCATCTTATGACCTCTCTTATTAACAGTTGTTGTTAAAACTCAACGCAATATGTTAATTAAACGCAGAATGCTCTTTAGCTGTGTTCTCTGTTCAGATGCTACAAACTTCTAGTGCTAAGGCAATCATTCCCTTTAAGCTCTTAAATCATCGAAATAATTAAACCGTTTTATTTTAATCGAAGGAAAAAGTTATTAAGCACACTTCCCTCCATTATCACGATATAAGTGCTCGTTGACTCCGTATTAAAGGTCTATACGTTACTCGTTTCATTCCACCATCGAAATTATCGCATGATCCTTTAATGGAACGAACGAAACCATGAAATTTTAAAAATCTCAGTTACGTTTTTTCGGTTGTCTTCACCTCCCTCGATAACTCATTTAAATATGCTGCTAGCCATGAATCGCTTATAACAATCTCGCATTTGTCTTAACAGACTGTATATATATATACTGATCCTGACTATATATATACAATGATTCTTATGGAGCAGCTAGTGGATGGATAGGTGCGTCTTAAAATTTCAATTTGTTATGCCAAGTCCTGGACAGGAGTTTGTAACGAATTCGAAATAAGCTCATAAAAATTCCTAACAATTGATCCATGCGCCCCATCCATCCCTGCATTAGACATGCAGATATAATTAGACTCTACACGTGAGATTTTCACACTTCTTTACAAGCCGGAAATTGAATGAGGGAGTTTGAGTAGCGTCGACAGTTGCTCATTACCATAAACCATAATATCCTATTTATGAATGAGCAGTTTAGTTCAACTTTTAGTTATCCTTGCGCGTATTTAATTTATTCTCATGATTCAACGACCAAACATATCTGCTATGTGCATGAATGAACCTGTGTAAATGAAAGGTATTATAGGAATTATAAAAGTTAGAAAAATAAACGATTGCAAACAATTTATTCAGGATCGGTTTTTGTGTACAAAGTTTTTATTTGGCTAATTTAGTATTCAAGTATCCATTCGCCGTATTCTTAATCATCAACAAGTATTTAAGTATTTTGCAGCTTTTATTATCACGTCGTGCAGCCTTCTCACGCACTACGTAAAGCTTTTTCATAAAATTCCATTAAAGTGCTAAACACCCATAAAGCCTTTGATAACTGAGAAAGTGTAATTAGGAAGACTGCAATAAGCGATGCGTCTTGAATAATAATTTGAGCACACCAGAAAGAATTAAAGTTTGCAAAACCTTCGTGCATGCTCCTCACTTGCTCATCACTTTCATGCATACATTTTGGATTGCACTCCGTGGTCCATTTTATACAAACATTTATTTCCTTAACTCACAATCTGTCACACGCAACACACGCATCGTACGAAATGATGCGTGAATTAGTTTCTCCATCTGAGACTTATTCACCCTTCCTTAAATTCACTATGTCTTAGGAATCGTTTAGAACATTCTCCTATTCAATAGACAATTAAATCACCCAAAGAGTAATTTGAGGTGCCAAAGACGCTCTTCGTTTGGCTAAACTTGGCCCGGAACACATTTGCATTAAATTACGATGCAATACTGCAGTGTGGTGGGTTTATTGCCTCCGACATGAATTCAATGTTAAACGAACTCTTGACTTTAAATGAGCTACATCGAGGAAGAAACCAAGCAAAGATGAACATAATATAGATTTTGGGAAGCGAGTAGCGCTCCACAAAGACTTTGCACTCTGAATGCAAATGACTCATGAATCAACTCTTCTTCCCATCAATTGCCACATATTTCCTAACAAAAGCCGAACAAGAATTGATTTTTCTGCTCCAAGCCCTTCTACTCAATTTTAACTTCACACTTCGGGCAACTCTTCTGGAGGAATTATTGCATTCGAGCCTATTACCCTTCCTTACTTAATCTTTAACCCTTTACCTTGTTTAGTCAGAAGGTCTTATACAATTGAGAAACAGGATACACCCCTTTCTTACGCCTCTCGCTCTCCAAGGAGCTCCAAACAACAAACCAAACTCACACTTCATAAAACTCATCTTTCAAAAATTTATTCCCGATTCTTGTGTAAAGCACACATACACACGTCATGCATGTCATGAATATCTTCTCTACTTTTTTAAACAGAATATATTTTCTAGCATATCATAACAGTTTCAAATCTTTCATTCCAAAAAGAGTTGTTTCACTTGTCTTTCATAAATTTTTGAAAACCTGCCAACTTCCTAGACACTCTTTTTTGTGTGTGTCCATCTTCCTTTCACTTCTATGCAACACTGAACTCCCAGAGAATGATATTCACTACACTTCATCATAATCTAATTCCCTGTTTCCTAAATCGTTTAAAAATGTGAGAACAAAGCGTTTATTTCCTTGCAACAACAATAATTTACCTTCACATACATATTACGTACACATACACTTTCTGCGCCAACCCTTATCTAAAAGAGATTGTATCGTTTACGCATCTCACAAAATATATTACACTAGAATCATAGTATATACTTACTCTAACCCGTATGTTATTTTTACACTATTTCTTTCTTACCAACTAGCGTGCATAATAATGAACGTATATATATGTACTAGGTACGAGCAGGGAAGGTGGCCTATATTGCATATTAAGCTACAAATCTACAGAGACAAATAATGTTTCCTCTAGGCTAAACTTCTAAACTATGCATCGTTGTTCCTTAATAAATATTCCTTAGAATAATTTATTAGTCACCAACTGTGACGGAACAAGAGAGATAGAATTATTCAGCGTTACGAGCTACATGAATCTCGAATCAGGGTCAATCCATGCCCCCTGCGTGAAGTTTCCTTCCTCAGCACATTTTTATTTCGTTTCATCCCATTTATTTCAGTACTCACTGGACAGATAAGGATTACTGTACCACCACCTCAATCTAATTGTCGGAATCTGCTAAACATTCAAGACACAGACCAGCGACGGGATACAACAAACTGCTTCCCCTACTATTGCTGCTACAACGGACCACAAGACACACTATCAAATCAAACCGACCTTATACTAGGATCCCTCCAGGTTACCGAAAAAAGAACGAAATCACATCTTGCGCACCAGCTAAAAGCAACCCAAAGTGCCAATAGTATCAGGATGCAGAGGAGTTGGAAACACTATTATAGATTTGTTTCCAGTCCTAATTCATTCGTACAAGTAAAGGGAGAGACAGTAATTGTCACATTTCTCATCCCCAAAAGATATAAATTGATAAGGAGTCAAGAAATCAATGGCTTCTTCCTCATGATACGGATGATCATTGTCAGCATGAGGTCCTTCGCATTTCATGTCCGCAACTGTAATATCATCATCGTCATGATCATCCCTCGTCGTGTTGTTGTTGTATTGTGTCCCCCATCCAACTCCTCCACATCCACTCTCTCTGAATTATTTTTACTCCACACACAAAAGTAAAGATGAATGGCCATAAAAGACCTCTCATTACTTGGACATTCAGCATTTCAACAGGGAATAAACTTAAGGGCGGAGTGCCTTTTCTCTCATTAAACTCTGCACCATTCTCTTTCTTCATCATAAGTAAATGGAGCAGCGTCGTTTCACTTCCAGTAACACCTTTTCTACCTAAAGAGATTCGAAGAAGAGTTAAAGAGTACTACGGGCACGTGAGGAAAGACTCTGGATTCACTCTCTGAGTAAATTGAATGTCCAGATGTCTCTTCAACAAGAGAAAGGGTGGGGTTCAACAATTTCATAAGTGTCACTTGGATAAAAAATGTCCTCTTTTATATCTTACGCATTATCATCAACTCTTACAGTCCTTCTTGAAACATGAAGATCCTCTTATAAAATGGCCCTATCTTCCATCCCCATCTCTTCTGCGAGACGAAAATAAAGTTTAAAGGATGCAGCAAGACGCTTTTTTGCTCCAATGCGTAAAACATTCATCCTATAATCTTTTCGAACTTGCGTAATAATGTATTGCGTAAGACTGTAAACTGTGGAATACAAAATGACGTCTAAGATAGGAAATGCTCTCAATAACAACCAAAAATTTGAATTTAAAAGCCAGTAATGGCCTCGTAATGTGGACACTTCAGTTTAAAAGGTGTCTAAATATTCACAGAAAATCCTATTTGCAAGCATCAGTTGCATGAAACCATTAGATTTCGTTGCGCCAAGTTAAATAAACAATCATCAAGTCATCTTAATCCATCCATCCATCAAGTAGACTGTCGGAATAGACTACTTCAGCTTATTCAAAATGAACATAACATGAAGAGCAGCTAGCACACAAGCTTTTCATTTTGCCTAAGAATTTGCGGATATGTTTGTAGAAAATTCTTTGTGTGAAATAGAAACCATTTCATCTTAGTCAAAGTTATATAAATATATGCTTAGCTAGAAAAACTCTTTAATTTCCATGCTGGAAATATACACATCAGGCTACAGGCGCATAATACTGTTGATTGCTATTGCTAGTTAACACAAGTCGGTATAGTATAAGAAGGCTTGGAAAAATCCTTATTGAACTTTCACTTAAAATTCCGCTGTTGTCAAGAAGCAGTCTATCTTCATTGGAAATCAGACTCTTCAGATGCCAAACTAAATGCACTCTCGGAATCTCTTGAGTAAACAAACCACAACTTATTACCACTCCCACAACATGCGACCCAACAACAATTCAGCATTTAAATATCTGCGGGTAGTGTTCATTATCTTCATTGATTTAATGCCAAGTACTTGATTGTTCTTCGTAAATGCTTTTAATTAATCATACTTCAAGCTTAAAGAGTAGTAGTACCGGTTGAAGTGTGCTTCACTGAAACGACGCACCTTCTAAAAGACCATTCGACGTTTGATAAGCAAAATCAAGAGACAACTTTGGGTAATTATTCAACGTGTTGCCAAAACGCAAGCTAATCCCCATCAACAAAGAATTTGCATTATTCTCTTCTCAACCAGTTTTCGAAACCATTGGGATTAATCCTCTCTTAACTCATCAAAACATCATTCTTCAAAAGTGGAGAGAAAGGGATTATTATTTCCTTCTCTCCCAAACTTTTGTGTTTCTAATGCAAAAGTCTCGTTCACAACCCACAACCAAATACCTCTGAATAAGTATTGGACATAGGGTGGATTTTCATGGAATAAAGGCCAAAGCTATGTATCTCTATCTGCGATCGTCTCTCACTTCTCTAAACCATTCTTCTCTCTATCTTTCTGTGCATGCTATTCACGTGAACTTGAAGCGTTTCAAACTCTCCTCCACAGTAAACCTCCACACCAAAAGTTAAGCTGAAAACACAACTAAACCCTTTTATATATGAATCATGCATACTTCCTCAAATCAATTCAACCCATCACGTAATTCCGTGGCTTTTTAAACTCCCCTACAGCAAGAGAGCCACAAAAAGAATCAAGAGAGCTCTATATATTGTTGACAGGGTAAGCAAGTATAAGCATAGTTTGTATATTATTAGTTCTACTATACAACTTTCCATTATTGCCATTAGGAGCTCTAGAGGAATTCCCCGGACACAGCGTTACATAATATTATTATTTATTATCCATAGCTGAATGACGACATTACGAAGACATTTTATTTGATGCCATTATCATTGAGTAGGCACACGACGACGCTATTGAACTATGCTGATGTCCTCACGGGATTCCTTCTAACAATTCTACCTCCTTATCTGGGCTAATGGTTCGACACACACACACACACTGTTCAACTGTTCCTTCTTCCCAAGAGTCCAGTTATTGAATCCGTAATCTACTTGTATATCATACAAATTTGCATCGTTCCAAGGTCTAATGGACCGTATAATGTTTCTCAATTCTACTTTATCTCCAAAAGTCAAACACCAAGTTTACTTGCTTACGAATATTGTACTGACTACTGAGCTCCCGTAGAGAAACTCAATTACTTCCTTTTCTTCCAAATAGATCAAAGATTCGAGACTGAGCAAAACATCCTCGTATCGATCTCCAAACTACTAATCTCTGCTCTTTCTCTCTAGCTCCCTATACTCCTAATAATAATCACAGGCGAATGATCATTAAAGGTAGTCTACAGAAGTGGAGGCTTCTTCCTTCCTTCCTCTCATTAGATTAGTTCTGCCTCTTATTGCTTTCTCTCGGAATCCCCAACAAGATCAACAGTAGGGATTCGAACAGCAAAGACACACATTACATGCACCTACGACGACCAAGTCCCGACCTCGTTCTTCTTTCAATCTTTTTTTCTTCTTATAATTTCTTTCACTCCCCTGTCTGATTTGCAGCAGGAGAGGCAGAGAGTATGGGAAGCAATCTCGTCCCCTCCTAATAATAATGGTAAAGACATTCATCCATTCTTTCGGGCGATAGTGAAGCTATTCCAAGAAACCCTTGTGTCTTCCGTACTTAAACTCACCCTCTTTCTTGCGCCTTCGATCTTACTTGTACGGAGATATTTTTATACATATAAACTTCTTTCTCCAAGCAATTTCTTTTATGTGCCAAAATACGTGTAATAAAATAAGGCGAAGAAGGGAACGCGCGCGCTCACTGATACTCGGAAATAATATTGTAAACGGGGGGAAGTTAACCTCCTTACGAAATAATGCCGTCGTGCATATAACCGAAACTTATGTTGCATATATCCAATTGATAAATCTATTTTGTACAAAGTACATATCCTACATGCATATACAGGCAACCTTCATCGAGAGTCTCAAGGAGGCAGATTCCCCGTGAGAGCCAAAGAAGGGAGGAAGGAAGGAGATTTGGAGCATAGCATGGGAGCAGTTAAGCAGATAGAAATCAATGAGAGGAAATCTCGTTCCTATGCGACAACCATTTCCAAGGGAGTTTCGAAGAGATATCCACCACTTTCCCCGTGGAGAGTTTCCAACGAGCATTTTTAAGTTGGATAAACATTCTCTTCGCAAAGAACTCAGCTTCCTGTGTGAATTGCCAATGATATTACTGAGATTTGTTGCTGAAGAGTATACAACACTTTAATTGTGTTTTCTGAGATTGTTCTGATGCTGAGAAACCTTGAAGTGGCTCTATATGTATAAATGTAAGTCGGGACCAGTGTATAGCTGGCTTGTTCTTGTAGATGATCACAGCAGCGCATATATGCAAAGATACACACACACATACACTTCCTCCTACGTGTTTGGCGTACATATTGTTGCTTTGGAGTAGAAAGAACTACTACCTCCATTCTGCATACTCAGGATATAAAGTGGAAATTGGAAATTCAAGTACCCTCTTCTTTCTTTCCTCTGCTAAGAGTAAACGGAGAAACGCTGTGTCGCTCAGAAGTTCATATACCATTAGAAGAACCCACAGGAGGAAAATTCATCCAGATTTTATGACCTTTTGAAAATGCAATGTAATGCATGTTTTGTGAGAAGTTCAAGATGACTATACACACACGTAGAGAAAAAATTTCATACTTGGCTAGTGGAGTTCTAGACAGAGTAAAGTGTGGAATTAATACGCACAACCTCTGCTTGCATATCTTCTTATTCACCGGCAGTACCATAGTAGTAGAGTCGACTGACAACCGACTGCCACTTTTGAACTCTTGAGAAGGTTCAGAACTGCATACGAAAAGTAATACAGAGAGAGAGATGATCTTGGAGCTTTTGATGGATTTTGGTCTCGACTTCCTCTCTCTCTCTCTCTCTCTCTCTCTCTCTCTCTCTGCTCTCTCTGATTCAAGGATGCAGGAAGTGGAAGGGGTTAAGAAATCTTTGTATGGATCTTTCAGTGTATAATAGAGCAACTCTAAAACCTCAACAACAGAGTCTTTCACTCCTCCAAGAAGAATTACTTCTTGGAAAAGCACAGTGGATGAGTAGAGAAAGTTTTTGGCAGGAGATTGTGTCTGCGTCTAAGTACATAAGATTATCCTTCAAGTATTCATCATCATCACCTACACTGTCCTACACACTGAGAGAGTTTCAGACTCAAGTTATTCAACTTTCGAAATGACTAAAAACATCAATCATCTCAAATTCTAAACTCTGCTGCAATTTTGAGTTTCGTAAAACATCTATTTGTCATCTTTCTTTAAATCGTATCAAGTTTTTTGTTTAGCTGTTTTTACGTGTTTTGGTTTCTTCACTTTTGTTCTTTCTATTTACTTTCAATTTACACCCGTCGATTCCAAACGAAGTTTTACGCATTTTTAGGTAGTGAAACGCTTTGTCTCCTGTCACACCCATGCACCAATCTGTTTCTTTTATTTCTACAAGAATAAGACAGCAGAGTGTGAGCTTGCCAAGTTCCTTTGTTGGATTTTACTATTCCAATTGAATCTTTTTAAATTTAAATATCTGAAATACTCCACGTCAGCTAGAATGAGAATGCATGCAGGGGGATCAACTGCATGGGAACTTTGGGAACCTGTATATTGCTCTGTTAACTCCCTTAATATTTCCAGTGACAGGCGCAACCTAGAAGAATAATGAATTCTAGGAATGCGCTTTTCACTTCCTGTAAAAAACTTCTTTCATCTTGTGAACTGTGTCGAAAAACCCTATCCTAATGGAAGATACGTTTAAAAAGTAAGTCTCAAGATGTGACATACGTCATATATAACTTAAGAAGACACAAAGAACGAAGAATGCTGAACGTTAGAATATTTAAATTGCATTACATTGTACTCTTAAGAGAATGCATAAGTGTTATTCAATATGGAGATGAGATGACAGTGGGAGGATTGCCACTACAACACGATTATTATTATTATTGCAGTCATCTACTTTCCAAACTGAGAATATCATTCCTAGTAACATTCAAGTCAACCACATTCTTTGTGGTAGTGTTATGGGATGACGAGAACGACTAACATTCCGAACATCGTACAGGAGCTTTCTTCGTTTCTTCATGTAGGGTCATGTCAACCTTGACAGAAATATTACTGAAATGAGCCCATCCATGATGATGACGAATAAAGTTTAATGAAGACCAGAGAGTATATCTTTCAGGAATGGGTTTCCTTTATGACAGACACACGTCCTTCTTTACTTTTTATAAATAAATAAAACATGTATTATTTTCTCAAATGACCATTTATAGCCTTGTTTTCATACCGTGTGCCACATTCTATTATTACTAATTATGAAACTAGGACAGACAACTGCAGTTTGATCACAAATTCAATTATAAAAGCAGAATATGAAATTATTTTAGCAGCTGCTGTTCGTAATCAGAAGTTTCAGAATCACAAGTGAATAAATTAAATTACCTTGAAATCTGTAGATGAACTTTAGTAATAACCCTCAAAATGTGTTTGTTGTGTTATCATTACACAACAACGAAAAGTGGGTATATAGTCAATAACCAACTGCAAAATGACACGGAGCTCCTCTACCAACCCGACTTTGCCTTACGGATAAAAGTGTAAAAGATAATGCACCGAAGAGGGAAACAGAACATCAAAATAAATCTAAAACAAGAAGATAAAGTAGCAGGGAGACGAGAGAAGGTAATTGAGCCCTCATTCCCGAATGATGTCGTAAGTTAAGTAAATAATGACCTCGGGTTATGTTGGTACCACGACTTCTGATGCAAAGAAACATTACCATCTGAATCATTCTTGTATATATATTTGTACGACACACGCATACGTGTAGTAGCTGCTAATGTAGCTTTATTCTGCTTTCATCTCTTCTCATCGTCAGTACAAACTTTGAAATCTCACGTTGCATGAATGACACCAAAGAAGAAAACGCAGAAAATAAATCCCTTGGCACTATGCACAAGGAACTAGGAAAGCAACATTCAGGATTGCAACGTAATAACTAACAAAATGTTGGAAATGTATCCTACTATCTGTAGAACCAGGCTAACCTTCACTTTCTACAGAAACTAATAGCTTCAGTATACATTATTACAGTACAGTTGACTGAGTTTGACTTCCCTAAGGTATAAGAGTAAGAAAATAGTAAATACAAAACGTCTCTGGGGACAGCCAGCAGCGTAGTAAATCCTTCGTCCTTCTTGGAATGAAGCGTACCTAATCTCATTATCTCAGGTGAAACTGGATAAAGATAATCTCATTTTCATCCCCAACAATCGCCCTGCTGAGCAATCATCGTCATTCAACCGAATCTTCTATTATCATCACACACTATACCTTTGGCTCTTCGTTCATCCAAGACCAAACCAAGGCTAATCATTCTTTGATACTTACAAATGAAGACAGACCAGTCGACAGAATATTTGCATAAGATGACCAGATTTTATTTGTCCTTTTTTTAAATCTGTCACTGAGATTTTCTTGTCACAGCCAACATCAACTTTTTTTACTTGAAATAACTCGCATGACAGTTCATAAGTAAACTATGTGACTTTGTAGTTTAGATTCTGGATGGTAGGCTGGAACTAGACTGAGAATAGACAAGTAGTCTCACTTAAAATAGAGCACATTTATAATTTACGAAATGAAATAGTCTAGCAGAGCTTTTAGTTTGGTCGGTGGTAGTGTGGTATTAATTTCATTGAAAAAATCTCCACAGTACATTACAAATCAGAAACCGTATCCAATACATTCCGTGTGTCATTAAGTGCATCTGCAAATTCAGATATTACACTCGATGACATTGGCATACATATGGATATGTTAATCTAACTTAAGTATATACTGTGCGAACCCTATAAGTAGAATCCTACCACATAGTGCATCTTCAACAGATATATATTCTCATCTACTTAATGAATAGATATAAATAGGGTGGAAAATTGTTCAACCCTCGTCAGCGTGATTTTTTAAAACAAGGGTTTGATGCATCTGGAGAAGAAAACGCTTAAGTTACAAAACAAGATACACTACGAAAGTTTTTTGTCCAAGTGTTAAGTGTGTGAGAGACCTTAGGAGGAAAAGATTCAGATCTATCATTCCCCTCAGTATTGACATGTTACAAGTAGTAAAACTAAAATTTTAAGCACAGCAGATGCAAAAAAGTCAAAAGACTCGACAGTATTTACGCATGGGAGCATGCAAGGGTGGAATTCCCTGTAATATCTATAATGCATACCGTACGATGAAAACAGATCAGTTGCATCTCGTTTTGACCTTTGCAGGTCACCTATGAAAGTAATGAAGGGATTTACTTTTAGCTCTATCTGTTCTTTCAGGATGAATCCCTCTGGAGGAGGCTTATGTGTCGTGCTTGTATTTCAAAAACATCAGTCCCATTTAATGAAATAAGACAAGGCTTGTTTAACTATTAACCAAGTAGTACCAAGGCTTTATACTAAAGTAAATGTCGTTTGGTATAAGCTTACAAGAACCGTAACTCGCATTGACATGAATATCCATGCAATTGGACTATATACGAGAGTTACAATACGACAGCTCGAATGCTATGAATGCAAGGTAAACGTAAGAGCCATTTCAAAGAATGGAACTCTTTCAATTTCGCAAAAAGGAAATAATGAACAACCATCAATCCTCTATTGAAGCAGATTTCTTTGAACACTACTTCCTTGGAGGCAGAACTTCAAAGCAAAAACATAAATACATTTCTCATTCGCAATCCTACACATACATGAAGTACACGACATGAGAAAATCTTTTGATTCAGGCACGAACTGACTCTCTTCCTTTTATTGAATTCAATACGTGCATAATAGATTTGAATTCAAGACTATTATTCACAATGAGATTTGCAAACGAGAGCAAATTTTACTCGTGAGCCTACACTCCATTTATTCATACATTCTTCATGAAACGGAATTATTAAAAAATGATATTATTATTTATGTACATATGCACCATTGACGATGCGGGCCAACTCCTGAAACGAAACCATAAGTTATGTTTCATGTCATGAACAGAAGAGGCTTATTGTTTAAACTATGTTGTGCAACTTTAAAACTTTAGATGACGGTTAGTCTGACGTCCTGCAGGTATATACAGAGTAACTGTCTGGCTGAGTTTCGTAACCAGTACTAAAATGACCCAATCTTATTTAAAATACCAAGATGCTAGAAAAAGTCACTTTCACTTAAAACAACAAAAATCCTGTCGACCGCATAAAAGCAAAATTATAGGAAGGAGTTTTTGTAAGATTTACTCTCACCAACACAAACAAATGATTCTACCTACTTTGCATGCAACTCCTGCCTTCTCTCTTAATCTTCAGTTGCAACTCTCTGGATTTAAAGCGATTTCCTTCTTCCTTCTCCACTCATACCATTACTACTACTACTACTGTATTCAGCCGTTCACATCAAATTTCATTTCATTTCTTCTACCCCTTTCCATTTTACTTTATTTCACCCTTTCTTCCCCGTTTTATGATGAACCTACCTCATGCAACTTTGCTGAGCAACCCTACCAAAAAACCCCAAACAGTGTGTGTGTGTGTGTAAGATCTGATCTCCGAAGGCTTGCTTTCCGTAAACATTAAAAACCTACAAAAACTCTCACACATCAATCTTTATTGTGTTGCATTATCGATCACCTCGTTCGTCAACTCCTTGTCTGTCCTAAGACATGCAATGCAGACCTACCCTCCTCCTTATTCTAACAAACCCGTGCACAAGTTGATTCCTTCGTGTCTCCATTCGCATTATTTTTGTTTCTTCACAAAAACATATTCACAACAGGACTACTCGTTTTCCAATTCAAAGACATTCTTTTTCACTGCTCATAAGGAGGAAATACTCCTCCCTTCCCTATATTATGGCCCTTTTGCTTCTTACTCATTCTTACAAATATCTTCTATAGGCATAAGGACAGTGGGGAGTCACAGTCTTTTACTTCCCTAAAACTTTTGTCAAGTCTTTTCATTTCACCATTCAAAAGTACCATCCAGAAAGACCGGATATTACAGTTCATCTTTCACGTGCTGCGTTAGGACATAAACTTTAACACATTTACCTGAACCACGAATAAAGAAAGGTTCCATTCTATATCAGTGAAATACCCTCTCGTCGTCGTACCTTTACTTACATAATAAAACCTTTCATTTTAGAATTCCACTCACTCACTCTCAAACCTATTCCATTATGCTGTACCGAATAAATGAGAAATAAAAAGTCCACGTGAGAGAAATAAGATCCGTACTTACGTGTGCCTAATCTGATTTTAGAATTACTTTTTTCTCATTCTAAAACCTCCGGGAGAGATTACTAAGCAAGTACAGAGTCGGCTTATTTCCTTAGCACAAACATTAATTTATTCTTTATCCTTTCACAGAGTGATTTGATGTATAAATAATACTTTCTAAAGCCTAACAAGACATTAGACAAACACACACACACACATGACCGTGTACGTCAAATGATTATCCCATGAGAGCATTTGAATTTGAACTGTTTGATTCAAAACACAGGAATAAATATCTCATGGGATCTTACACAAGAAGTGAATGTGCGTAGTCGCAAGTTCAGTGAAATCTGATACTATGCGGTATGCAAGACAGCCCATCCTTTAAACACTTTAAACTAAACCTAATCAATCATTTAATAGCCCGTAATAGGATTATCATTAGACTTTGTATTGAGCTTCTTAAGGTGACTAAAGAAACACGGTTTCTCGCTGAGATTCAATCAATTCTACACTCCCAAAGCAATCATTCACTTTAATGACATTACCAGAGTGTATGTACCATGCTACACGCAACCCCATAGAACAAGACACCAGTCACAATGCAGAAGAATACAAAGTAACAAGCAAGCAAACAGCAGCAGCAGCAGCAGGTACGACAAGCTCGACCAAAAATAAACTTTTCCTTTCTTATGTCTGACCTGAGACAAAAAATAATTCAGGAGAGTAGTAAATCACAGAAATAATACGATTACAAGCAAGCCTCCGCTCAATTCCAAAGATGGTATGGACTGATAGCATGCTCAACGCATTTCTTTGTCCAAGATCATTTCCTAAGTAAGCAAGACTTTTTCTACCATTGACCATTATCATCGTTTCACCCGTCCACATCAACATCAAACCTGAGTCTATACCTCTTAAGCCACTACTGACTTATCTCCAAGATGATGATTCTCTGATTGAATTGAATGATCACAAATAAAACTGATTTGAGAATCTCCGGGTGTTTCCTCGTCCACACCCCAAATCAAGAAAACTTTTCCTACATACTTAAGATAGGGAACTGTAGTAGAGAAATGGTAAACTATCACTGGTAATAGGTAATTGTGGTTCTCGTTCAAGTAATTTACTTTCCTCTCAGGCTAGCCATCTCACTCAAAATGCTGTTCTCGTCCGTATCATATATAGACAATAGTAATCGTAAGCACACTCTTCACTAGTTTCTTATTATTATTATTATATCTGAGTAAGATAAACTTTAGTAAACTTTGTAATACTGTAGAAGTAGTAGTAGTATATTTCTAATGATTTACATTTCATCTGTTGATTTCATCGAACAATCCAATCGAATAAGTGAACCTGTTATCTGAGTAATAATGAAACCAAATAGTAATAGTAATAACGGGATTTCACTCTCTCCTGTAAACTGATTACCTGGCCTAAATATACGCGCATCATCAAGAAGGACGAGTCCCCTCCTAGTTTGTAAATTGTAAATGTTCATTCAATTACTGCAATAGTATAAGGACAACGACAGAATTATAGTGAAGCTAACCAATTTATTCTGTTTTTCTATCCCTGAGCTAGTGAATCACAAACAGACTTTCGTTTACCCTCATCTTCCCTCGTCTTCCACCTACTTATTATTTACACAATCAATGTGTAAATGTATCTCTTCCTCCTTCTCTCCTGCCTTATTCCTGTTCCAAAACGAATGGTTCAAATTAGCTTTCTTTCCCTTTATTATTCTCTTTGGTGTGCATCCGTTCAGTTTCAGCGCTTTAGATGCATTGTAGAAATGCAGTCGTGTTGATGAAACTCAATCAATAAAAAGGTGCAGTGTAGTACCTAATAGTATGTGTCTTCAACCTGAGGGTGTGCTAAAGTCGCGTGACTTGTGTCAGAATAAGGGGAAGTAACAGAAACATATCCTGAGTCAACAGTTGCAATAAACTATGCATTCAAATGTGTGCATGTGAGTTCATTAGTTTAATAAAGCCAGGAGCATACACCATTTTGAATCGTTTAGACACACTTTTCCTCATCTTTGCTCTGAAAGGACAACCGATATTCCAATTCAATGCATTAAGTTTGGAAGAGAACATTCCAAAACGAATTAGGAAAGCTATTAGTAAATCAGGATTCTGTGTGTGATGTTGGTCATGGTATGATGCAACCCGCATGGTCCAATCTAATTCTATCATCGCCAGGACCCTTTGAGCATAAATAAATGTGTCTCTCTAAAATACTCCTTATCATACGCTTCCAATTTATGACCCTACTGGTTTCACTTGTGGTCTGTGGGTGTTTGATACACATTCCGTGTCAAAGCCACTACAATAATACTAAACTGTTTTCGAAAATTTACCCTAGAGAGATTTCCATCTTCCCCACGCAGCAAATGACTTCAAAGATGAGTGTGCAGATAGATTGAGAGGGTAAGGAAAAGTGCAAAATGACATCTCTTTCTACTAGACATGGTACTCTTGACTAAAAGCTCCTTATGTATTTCCCGTTCTCGCCGTTGCTTCGTACATGGAATCATCACAGCCCCTCTGGCACATGGCTTGGCCTTTCATTCCTCACCATTTCATTCCTACGTCCTCTGGGGACTGGCTGTATATATTCTTTCTGCTGGTTGCGGTGGACAAGGATCGTTTGCCTTGATACTCTGCCAACGAGCCATTTTCTGATACTTTCATACTTTTACTTAGCTCAGCAGATTACAAATGACACGAACCACACAAAAACTTCTTTCGATGTTACAATCACAAAGCTTACGAAACAAATACATACACACACACACTGTTAGGTTAGAAACTTCTGCAGTTTTGTATGTTCTGCAATAGCGTCATACAAACATTAAAACGGGGAACGTAGGAAGTAGTGTGTACTTTAGTCCGACAGTAGTGAGGTCTCTAGAGACCACAAGAAGCGTATTTGGAGTATATGTTTGTACATTTATGTTGTGTCCACTAGTGGAGAGACGATCCTAGAAGATCGTACAATAATGTAATGTGGCAGTCGGCAGTGAGACAAATCTCAAATCTAACTTACACGCTTTTAGTTTTAGTTTGCTTTCACTTCAATGTATGATTGCAGAGGCTTTACTCAGGATCAAAGCAGGCTACCATCGGACATATTTTTTAAATTGCGAATTAATCTTTCCCTATTCTCTTTGCAATTTTGTGTCTACCAAATGGAAGTTTAATAAGTTCATTCTTTTCTGCTGCCTTCATATAGGGATGTGAAATTGCAAAATAGAACTTGAATACTCGCGAGTTGGAATGAGTTTTACTTCTTTGTTTCTTGACACTAGTCGTTGTCGCTGGTGTGCGTTGGCTGGTGAAAGAGTGTGCGTCAGTTACATTCTCATTAATTTCATACTAGAACGGAAACAGAGAAAAGAGGGAAAGTTGCCTATTCCGCACAAATGGATTCAGTCAGTGTGGATCGGTTGTGTGTAATGTGCAATCTCAGCAATGCAAATATGCCATTGTCTCGGTACTTTCTCATTATTACTTTCTCTGAAATGTCTATCATCATCATTTTGTGTATTTCCAGCTTTTTCGTTCGTTTCCTGTTCCATGAAAACCACCACTCCCCTCAGGTAAAGTAACTAATCAAGAGGTCCATTTGAAATGAACTATACATGATGACTGTTATTCCCTCCTTTACCTTATTTCGCCACAAAGAATATCTTTTTCCTATTGTGTACTTTTGTCCTATTCGTTTACGAATCTCCATTCATCACCCATTATTCCGAGCTCAGTGCTCAACGTGTTTTCGACTTTTCTTATTACCAACTTCCATGCCTTCAATCAAACAATACGCGATAGGAGAACAAAGCGCTTCTAAAAATCTCTCTCTTGTAATACTTGGAAGGCTCTGTAACTTCCAGAAATCGAGATGGCTACAGATGATGTGTAACTAAATGAAGTGTGTTGTTCAGGAACATGAAGCAGTCTACGACATTCACTACTAAAGATACTACTGTGTTTGAATTGATTGTTGAAACCATCCAGAGTGATATGTGTTGGTAGTTCTCAACAAATGGGAAATGGGAGTGTGTGTTTGTGATTTAAAGAAATCCTTAGCAAATACACGTCTGAACAATGACTCCTTTCACTTTCCTTTCTTTCCGAGTCATTGTATCCTTCCGTTACGTGTTCTCTTACTACACAGATAGCGTGTGGCTCCTGGCTTTAGCTAAAAGTGCAATAAAATCTCTAACTCGTTGTTTGAGATTTTGCAGGGTACAACTCTTGAGCTCAAGTTTTGTGTCAAACATTTTTATACTTCTTTTATAGCAGCCTTGCTCTTGAGACTTGACTCTTGGTCCAACTTCCAAAGTATAAAGAAAAATTGGCATCGCCACCTCGGCTATACTACAAGATTCGAGACAAGTTTAATGCGCACTAAAAATTTTTTGCTGTTTGCCAAAATACAAAACATTTCATCTCTCACTTCCCAGTTGGAAAATGTGATGCATCTTTCATTCCTCAAAGATTCCGTGATGGGAAGGACGTGAGTGCGTAAAGTCTTTCACCATTCCTTTAAACTCAATTGTATGTAAATTGTGTGTAGTGAATTCAACGTAGCTTATTTTATCTCTGGAAGACATAAAATCCACATCGACACACAATCCACATCTCCAACTCTTCCCTCAAACAGCCTATCGCTTTAAACCTTAAATAAAAGATTCTTCAATCTCCACGCACTCGTTCATCGTGTTCTCGTCTATCTCTATCTTTCTCTCTCTCGGTGATATTTACGAGAGCAGACAACTTGAAAGCCTATTTCATCCTTCGTTTCTTTCCTGATAAACTTTGAGACCTAAAGTGACGGGATGGCTTGGCTTGTGTGACAATCTACCCTGTGCCACACAGTTTAGTCTCTATTTATGCTGCACCCATCATTGCAACCTGTGTCAGAGGTTATCTCTCTCTCTCTGTGTATCTCCTTTCAAAAATGCTACTTTGCTTGTGTACGCAATCAAGAATGCAGTCTACTGTTTAATTGACACTGGTTCTTCACCTTTTTTCTTTTCAGCATTTCTAAAAATACTCTTTAAAGTAAATCTGTACTTTCTTCAAAATTATTGAGTTACGATGTCAGGCGAAACAAGTACTCCACCCATTCTCATCATAATAACCCACGAGAGCTCCCTAAAAAGAAAATACAGCTCGTTATCCTAAAAATACTATGCTCTGGCTTGTTGTTTGTAGTTTGTTACACCAAATATACACTTTGAACTTGTGTGTATGAGCCTTCTTCCTTTATACTTCATACACCAAACAATCTCTTATAACTAATTCCGCACACTAAACTTTATTCCCTTCATAACTTCCTACTTTTTAAAAAAGGCAGTAGAAATCATCTCTCATGCATCCCCTTCTTCTAGAATATCTAAAAGACAAGTCGATCAAAGCTACCACTACGATGAATGCCGTATATGAAAAGTTATGAGTTGTATATTCAAAACCTTCTACTATAATCATCTCCCCTCTTTAACATCGTTTCATTAAATTTCTCTTCCGGCAAGAAGTATCCCAACCAAGAAGTTTACTCCCTTGGAAGCAACTCACATACACTACCTATAATGGCTTCCATGCAAAGAGAAAGAATACTTGTATAAAGCACTGCCACATAAACCACAACTACTCTCAAAATTTAAAAGCCCACCATTTTTCAACCTTTCATTTTGGACAAAAAACAATTTGTTATTAAGGCGTCTCTTCTTGTTTTACTTCGAAACAGTCAAAGAAATCTACCGCAGCCGAATAAGCCGCTGAAAGTACAATAGTACAAGGAAAACCTCCTTACAAGACGCTTTGCAGCTTCTGCATGATCTCAAATCGAAAAATCCTTCATTCAGATGGGGTTTTACTTACAAGTTTGGGAACTCAATGAGTGCTTCCCACAACACCATCAACTATCATCTCACAATGTTGATCAACCCTTCTCCTACTTGCAGCTTAAAAAGTTTTGAACCAATTCTATCGTTTTCTTATTTGGGTACATGTATAGGTCGTTAGTCGTTTTATACACATTATACTCAAGTGTTACTCATGTATTATTGACTAGATCACTGCCCGTTTTCTTTTTACTCATAACTCTCAAGACAGAGATTAATCTTAAATCTGATACACATGCGAGCATCTCATTATAAACTTTATTACACCATTACTCATCTCTCGTCTGGATAGAAAATCTATAAAGATTCAAACTTTCTGGGGACGTGACTTTGCATGGGTTTTTGAACAAAATGAAAAATGACTTACTTAGAACGTAAAGCAAAATCGATTGCACATAAAATGACTTCCTATTGTATATATTTTATAGAAGCGTCACATATCTTCTGCATTTTCCAAAAACCACTCTCTGTCTATTGAACCTTCTACCACACAAAATGTGTTTCTTTTCCTTCCACGTTAACTTAAATACTTGATAAAAAAGTAATATCTAGTAATGAGTATAAGGACCAACGCTCCAACAATGCATTTGATAACCCTGACTTACTTTTTAGGAGGTTTTAAACAAAAATAGATGGACAACTGTTCTTTCTGTACATATACCCTTCGATATATTTACAATAGAGGAACCCAAATTACTTTCTTTACAAATACCTGTTGTTCACTAGGCTCATAAAAGATCTCACACTCTCATATTTGTAAATCATTACTAACAATCATTAATAATATTAGTCGACGTCAAATGTCAAACAAGACTCCGCGTTTTACTGCATCCCATCATCGTCCACCGATGTAATAAAATAAAGAACACACATCTAACCTTTCCTCTCTTTACTTCCTAAATAAAGCCAAAGTATACATTATTACACAATGAACATTAAACTTCTCTCGTTCCCACATACTTTTACAAGGACCCAACCTACACAGGCAATATTATATTAGTTTAAGAAGGGGGTCTATTATTTGCTCTTACGCGTCGAAGACCCTCGTGGAACGAATCAAAGTTAATGTTGAATGTTGAAAGCATATACTTGGATCCATTGCAAAGGAACAAATCATCATTTTATATATTCTGACTCTGCCTGCAACGTGAATGTGTGACATAATTGTGAGAACTACTGACTGAGAGGGAGTCCAGGTTTATGATTATTATTATGAGAAACTTTTGACATTTGTAAATCATTTCCACAGCTGTTCTGTTCCTCTCACTCTTTTGTCACTTTTTTCGTCCCGTTGACACTGACAGCTTGTATGCCTGTACTGACTGACTAACTGATTGTAATACAGTGTGAATCAATTCCACGGGAGAAAAGCTTCAGTCATGTAATATTTTTCATATCAAAGTATGTCTTATCAAACAGAAGGAGTCTTTCAGCATTTATTTATACCTCTTGCATATCGTGTGATGAAGCTCATGGTTCATGTCAAGTGAACAAAAACTGTCACAAAAGTCATTCTATGAGATCTACAACAACTTTTCTTGCAAATGTTTGCTTATCATGTCCGTGTGTGCATTCTTAGAAAAGAAAACGAATTTACTTTTAATGAAAAACTGTGTACAATATAAGTATATACAGTGAATTTGAGCCCCCCTACTTTAATTTAGACCAGATTTATATACTTTCTACCTATCCCAGCAGCGCGCAATGTGTTCTCGATTTGACGAAGCTTTACTTATTGCCGTATTGGAAGTATGCTTCGATAATTGCGAGTTGTGAACTGTCAAAGCAATGCATATGACGCAAACAGTTACATATTTCGATTAAGTTCTGTATGGGGTAGAAAGATTGTACTATTTTATTTATCTATCAGTCTTTCAAGCCTTTCCCCTGTAAAAAAATTTGGTTGTTCTAACCAGACACTCAACACACTGACAATTCCTATATGTTTCTATTCTACTCGGGTCGAGAAGTTTTTAGCACCAAAAGGCCAGAGAGTGTCGAGTTGAGGCGAACTTTAATCCAAAACACTTGCTTCTATTGATTCAATTACCAGAGATTCAATCCATAAAACCCTTTTTCATCTTTTCATACACTTTGATTTGTACGGACGAGACAGACAGACAGGGACGATAATCCTTATAGCTTTGCTTTAGATAAACAAACATAAGCTAGCAAGAGAGTCTGTGGCAAAAGACTTATTCTGCCATGTCCAATAATCTTGCAAAGGAAGATTTTTACAATCTTATTGGAAAGATTGAAGTGCTATGCATTCATGTCATTCATTTTAATAAACTTGATTTTTGAATGCAAATGAATAAGACGAGAAAAATAAATGTTAAGCCCATTAAGACTGCACGGAGTGTCAAAAGAAGTCAAATTTATTTTATACATCCTATTCACTACAAGATCACGTATCACACACCACAGTGAGCAAACACACGATTTATGTGCAACACGAAGATGTAAAAATTGTAACATCAATCTTAATCTGTCTTGCCATTTTCCGTCAATCTTAACATGGAGTCTCATGTCTTTCTGAGATGAATAACAAATCTCAAATTCTTTTAATTACTGTCTGGAAAATTATAAAATCAACACACTGGCATTTTATCAGACGTGACTTTTACCAGAAACTCTTTTAATACTTCACTGGGCCATTTACAGCTGAGTTCACCTTATTCACACCGCAATATTTCTACTCACTGTTCTCACTACCTTCGGTGTATATATAGTAATTAATGATTGTGTGAAAGTCCATGTGCACATCTAACGTTGTGTATGACTGAAACCCATCAAGACAAACTTAATCCTATCACTTTTCTCTTGAGCTTCAACAGCTTCACTCAGTCAGTACTTTTATTTAACTCGCCTGTCCACCTCTCTCTGTCTTGCGTGATGAAAAATTAAGAGCCGTGACGGAGAGCTTCACCCAAAAAATGCTAATCCAATATGGTGATAATAATCACTTGATGAATAACTTACATTTAGTGAACAGTAGGAGCAATATACAGCATGAGAGTGAGTTTGTTCATACAAAAATGTTGTTTTAATTGGTCTTTGTTGTTACATAGACACTCCATCCATTAATTAATACACGGCCTACGCGATGCCATCTTCTTTAGAAAGGAAGGTGAATATAGAAACAAGAAACAAAGTTCCAATATGTTAGCACAAGTAACAAATTAGTTGTTCAAAAGCGAAGTTCTTCTCATGTCTCCTTTTTGTGACTTGCTAAACTCCATTAGGACTTCATTAAAACTTTTCCTCCATCTTGCACAGACACTTAGAAACCATCGATTGACTTGACATTATGTCAGAAAGTCATCATATTCAGGAGAAAGTTCGAAGAAGGCCTATCAAATTAATCCGCATGATATCCTCAGTATGCTTCCTACTCTCTCCTAAGAGTTATTTCCCTCTCCTTTCACTTCTTCTCCGCGAGAAATTATCCTCAATTAATTAATACCATTTCCAATATCTCACAAAGTAATCTCCTGCCTACCTTTCATTCATTTCTCCATTCGTCTTCACAACCTGCAGGAATACGTCGTCTTTTCAAACTTCCGTTTCTGCTGATGAGCAATGAAAATTCTCCAAGCGATTTCACTCATATCAACTTCATGTTAGGCAGCATCATCCTTTCATTATTATCCTCGAACAGCAAGTGAAGGGCGGCGATGATGATGATGGTACATGAAATCGCAGAGTTTTCTCCTCAATTTCCTTCATTTCATTCCATGGGTAGTGATTATGACATCCACGTCTTTATACACAACTTCCCCTCATGCCTCTTAATTTCTTCTTATGACCCGTTATCTTCTTTCTTCATCTAAAATCGCCGTCCATTCTGAGCTCGTATTTAATTCATCACACCAAACATACCAGCCCAGTGCTCCTACTAGTCAATTACATATGAGTCGCCCTACGAAACTCCTGGCCTGATGTAATAAATGTATATATATGTTTCTCCTTCTTCCACACCTTGCTTTGGTTCTTACTCTTCGCAAAACTATATTCACATATGCCATATAGTCATAATAATAATAATTGTAGTAAGCATTAAATGAAATAAGCAATTCTATGAAAACTCCTGACCAGGCAAGAAGCAGGAGGGTGGTGGTATTATTGGTGCCAACATAACATTTAAAGGAACTATGAGTAAATAAATATATCTGATCATGCTGCTGTCCTGAAACCGAGACATATATAAGTGAAGAAGGGGAGAAAGCGTAAGTCAAGTCAAGCACCTTTTCACACACCCAGGAAACTTTGAAACAAAATATATAATCCACTAGAGATATATAGACCAATACAAACTCCATTCTCTATATATACCTTTAACCGCTCAAAGGAAGCAATGGTGGAAACTCTCAATATATATTCACTATCTTGAGGTTTAATACATACCTTCCAGCACGCTTAGTCTCTTGGACTTCCCTCTTCGACGATACACAACTGCATTTTCTAAAGGCTATTTACTATTTTTGTGTAGCTATGTCTATGCAATACGCAATATATTTATTTGGTGAGGGTGAAAGTCTTCTTTTGCGTGTGAATGTTGAATGTGAATTCCTTCCTGTATAAGAACACCCTACACCAGTAACAGAACAACTCCACTGTATACTTCTTCTTCTTCAATCCCATTCTACTGCTTTCCTGCTCCTGTAATTCCTTCTTTCTTGCACTTCATTCTGAAACATTTACCTTCCCTCTCTTTCTCTCTACTCCCTAGGTAATTTCATACATCTAGGTAACGAATGAATCTACACATACTTTTATTCCTCCCTCACTAGAAAAGTAGAAAAAGTCTTATCCTCTCTTACTTTTTCCACCACTCACTCAGTTTCACTAACACTACACACAAGCGTATCATTTCATTCACATAGAACTACACACGATGTTAAGTAATAATATCACCTATACATAGATAGAAAAGAAGATGTTACACCATAATTGAAGCCAAATGTGTCCTCCATTCTTTTCCTTCTCTATTGATGATGATTCTAACTTCTCTCACTGTACTGCAGTGTCTCCTGAGGTAATCCTAACCTTCTCCTGCCTTATTGCTTTTCCAGAATAAACTTCTGTAATGTGTGAACGAAAGAGAAATCCTCTGCTACTGGGATTTCAAAGCACACAAGAAAAAACTTGTGTCATTACTCATGAAACGAAAAAGCCTGAGGTGGGATATTTTATATCAGCCACACTCTATCTGTATTATATCATCATCATTGTAATAATCATCATCATTTCACAATTCAACTATTCCTACTCCCCACAGAAGATGAAGGAACATAAACCAAAATGAAACCGAACGCGAACTGAATGAATAGGTCTTCTCTGCCTTTCGACTGCTTCATTCCAAATTTTTCTTTCACCTCAACTAACATTTTACAGCCGTGTAATTCCGTTCCATATATATTTTACACCTTCTGGATACATTATGAACAGGAAAGGAATTTCATAATGTGGCTTTTGCTCTTCTGCTCCTTCTGCAATACACCACACGATTTATTTCCTTATGGCGGAAACATCATAATCATTATAACTTTCACATTATGGAATCCAATTAAAAGTAATCCAAACAGATTTATGGTAGCAAAGGATTTGCCAAGTAAGATAAGCTTCGTCGTAGTCATAGCCTGCATAAAGCTGTGTTAATATGCGGAATACGGAACGTACCTTTTCCTGCTCATAAATATTCATATTCATGCTAATAAAATTAGCTCGGAGAAATTCATTTCAGGGTCTGTGTCAATTAATTTGACTCGTAGTGGAGTTTCTCATTTCATTTAACCAGAATTTGTATTCAAATAACGCATTCCTCTGGTCTCGTACTCGAAAGTTCAGTCATAGTATGGGAAAGTCAGAAAGTACTTTCGCACATTCAACATTTGATGTTTTCAACCCAGTCATAAAAATAAAATAGAACGAACGGTATTATTTACTTTAGTATCTCTCGATTCATTCCCAATTTTATTCGTGAGAAAAGCCACTAAAAGACAATTTCTTTAAAGAAATAACACGAAGAATTTTCCTCATGTCTGTCATACAGTGTGTGCAACGTGGTTGCGGATATAAAACGCCAGCTTTTTCTCGACGACTCCCAATAAGCATTTCTGTGAATGAAGTTTCAGTTTCACACTAAAGAACTCGGAAGAGAATGTGTGTGTAGTGTTTGTAATTATCATTTACGCACGATGAGAAAGAGGCTGGCGAAGACCCAAAGCAAACATAATTTTTCATCTTTCATCACTCGCGCATTTGTAGAAAGACAAGCTAAGTGAGCTCTGAAACTTTCTTTCTCACGCACAAAACGAAAACATTCAGTGATAGATGGATGCATTCCTCTGTTGCTGCTGCCTCGATAGGTTTCTGAAGAAGAGATCTGTGAAGTCCATAATATACTTCCCCTTTAAAACTTATTGCAACTCTCTCTGCAATCTTATCATAAAACGATCGGGTTAACAAACAGACTAGGTTTCTCATCTTTCAACCAAAGAAAGTGAAGTAAGAACAAGAAGTGGTTAGTGATTGTCGTCTTACTACCGAAATTGGTATGCATGAAACAAAACGGATAAAAATGCTGAGTATGGGAAAACCTACTTTGAAGCTGTTTGGAATCGGATCTCCGGATGTGTGAAGTCTTTGGAAAAAAGACTATGAGAATAGGAACAACGTCCACGATACACAGGCAAAAAGAAAGAATGTGCATTGAGATTCAAGATATATATCTTCTTCGGTCTTTACGCGCACTATATATATACTATATATCATTTATCATTGGTGACAAAAAGCGGACACACTATGTAGACAAAGTAAAATACACGAAGAAGCACATAAGTTTCTTGTAGAGACTTTCTTGGAAAGGTAATATGTAACTCTTATGTGGTCGTGGAATTACTTTCGTATGCGATAGGTCTCTTCTAGTTGTCTAAATTGAAATTAAAGGTGGAATGTTGAGCCATGTGTTATGTAAAGTTTGTTGTTGGTGGAAGAAAGCTTCGATCGTATTTTGAGCAGCAACTAACTATATAGGGTTTCTGGGAGTTCCTTTGTAAGTGTAAAAGAGCTCGTGAGTCTCTTGTGTGGTTTTTACCTACTAAAAGGAATGTGAAATCAGTATTAGTCTCCTCGTCGTCG
>Ga0194135_10000174_pt1 | contig 37848 bp, 32 predicted proteins | sample LitLau_LLRF_2013_FD_134024 | JGI IMG/M metagenome (GOLD analysis project Ga0194135, IMG submission 134024) | Freshwater sediment microbial communities in response to fracking from North America - Little Laurel Run_MetaG_LLRF_2013 (version 2) | ecosystem: Environmental > Aquatic > Freshwater >... | reverse complement strand
TGCATCGCCGATGGTAGTGTGGGGTTTCCCCATGTGAGAGTAGGTCATCGTCAAGATTAAATTCCGAAACCCCAATTGCGAAAGCAGTTGGGGTTTTGTTTTTGCGTCGCAGAAAAGCTGTGCCGCTGGTTCAGGCGACGGCCACACGACTGCGGCTGCCAGCGCCCCGCGACAGTGCTAAGGTTCCGGCCTAGCTTTTTGCATTCTCCAAGGAAGCCTTTATGCCGGACGCCTCGTCCCTCACCCCCGGTTTTATGGTGGTTCACGGTAACCGCCTGGACGAGTTGCGCAGTCTGGTGGTGAGCTGGATGCGGCGTTACCCGCTGGCTCCCCTGGAAAATGAAATCGCCCTGGTGCAGAGCAATGGCATCGCCCAATGGTTGAAGCTGGCCCTGGCCGAAGATCCCGAAGAGGACGACTCCGGCGGCTGTGGAATTGCCGCAGCGATCGATGTGCAATTGCCCGGTAGCTTCATGTGGCAGCTCTACCGTCTGGTCCTGGGTCGAGACGAAATCCCGCCCAAATCCTTGCTGGATAAAGCCCCGCTGACCTGGCGCCTGATGCGCTTGCTGCCGGAGCTGATCGACGAGCCCCATTTCGAACCCCTGCAACGCTTTCTGACCCACGACAGCGATCTGCGTAAGCGCTATCAACTGGCGGAACGTCTGGCGGACCTGTTCGACCAATATCAGGTCTACCGAGCCGACTGGCTGGAAGACTGGTCAGCAGGGCGCCATCAATTGCGCAACGTTCGCGGCGAAGCCAAGGCCCTGACCCCAGCCAACTGCTGGCAAGCCGAACTGTGGCGTGCCCTGCTTGTGGATGTCGGCACCGAGGGCATGGCCCAGAGTCGAGCCGGAGTCCACCAGCGCTTTATCGAACGGATCAACAGCCTGGACCAGCCCCCCGCTGGCTTGCCATCCCGGGTGATCGTTTTCGGCATTTCTTCATTGCCGGCCCAGGCCCTGGAAGCCTTGGCCGGACTGGCGCGTTTCAGCCAGGTCCTGCTCTGCGTGCACAACCCCTGTCGCCATCACTGGGCGGACATCGTTGCCGACAAGGATCTGCTCCGCCATCAATACAAACGTCAGGCGCGCAAAGCCGGCATGCCCCTGGCCCTGGATCCGCAGACCCTGCACCAGCACGCCCACCCGCTACTGGCCGCCTGGGGCAAACAGGGCCGCGACTACATCAATCTGCTGGACAGCTACGACGACCCCAACAGTTACCGCGCGGCTTTTCGCGATGGGCGCATCGACCTGTTCAGCGAGAGCGAACCGCGCACCATGCTCCAGCAGTTGCAGGACGACATCCTCGAACTGCGCCCCCTCAACGAAACCCGTGAACGTTGGCCCGCCGTCGATTTGCAGCAGGATCAGTCGATCCGTTTTCACATTGCCCACAGCGCGCAACGGGAAGTGGAAATCCTCCACGACCAGCTGTTGGCGCGCTTCAGTGCCGAACCCGACCTGCGGCCACGCGATGTGATCGTCATGGTCCCCGACATCGACAGCTACGCCCCGCACATCCGCGCGGTATTCGGCCAACTGGAACGTGATGACCGCCGTTTCATCCCTTTCACCCTCACCGACCAGGGCCAGCGTGGCCGCGACCCGCTGCTGATTGCCGTCGAGCATCTGCTGAAACTGCCGGACAGCCGCTTTCCGGTCAGCGAGATCCTCGATCTGCTCGACGTCCCTGCGCTGCGCGCCCGTTTTGGTGTCGACGAAGCCGACCTGCCGACCCTGCATCGCTGGATCGAAGGGGCCGGTATCCGCTGGGGCATGAATGCCCAGCAGCGGGCGGAGTTGGGGCTGCCCGAGGAACTGGAGCAAAACAGCTGGCGTTTCGGGCTGCGGCGCATGCTCCTGGGGTACGCCGTCGGCCGCTCCGATGCCTGCGACGGCATCGAGCCCTATGACGAGATCGGCGGCCTGGATGCGGCGCTGATCGGTCCCTTGGTGGCGCTGCTGGATGCCTTGCAGATGGCCTACCAGCAACTCACCGAGCCGGCGGTGCCGGCGCAATGGGGCGAGCGCCTGCAGCAATTGCTGGAGCAGTTCTTCCTGGCCGCCACCGAACACGACGACTACCTGCTGGGCCAGCTGGAAGACCTGCGGGAAACCTGGCTGGAAACCTGCGAATCCGTCGGCCTGCAAGATCAGTTGCCCCTGACCGTGGTGCGCGAAGCCTGGCTGGCCGGCCTGGATCAGGGCCGCCTGTCCCAGCGCTTTCTCGCCGGCGCGGTGAACTTCTGCACCCTGATGCCGATGCGGGCCATCCCCTTCAAGCTGGTGTGTCTGCTGGGCATGAACGACGGCGATTACCCACGGGCCCAGCCGCCATTGGACTTCGACCTGATGGGCAGCGACTACCGCCCTGGCGACCGTTCACGGCGTGAGGATGACCGCTACCTGCTGCTCGAAGCCCTGCTCTCGGCCCGGGACCAGCTGTACATCAGTTGGGTCGGCCGCAGTATTCGCGACAACAGCGAACGGCCCGCCTCGGTGCTGATCGGCCAACTGCGCGATCATCTGGCCGGCGGCTGGCGGTTGCTGGACGAACACTCATCGTTGCTCGAAGCCCTGACCCAGGAGCACCCGCTGCAACCTTTCAGTGCCCGCTACTTCCACGACAGCGACACACTGTTCAGCTATGCCCGGGAATGGCAGGTCCTGCATCAGGCTCACGAACCCAGCATGAGCGTCCAGCCCCTTGAACCCTATGTCCAGGATGAACCCCTGAGCCTGGCTCAGTTGCAGGACTTTCTGCGGCACCCGGTACGGCACTTCTTCAGCCAACGGCTCAAGGTGTTTTTCGAAGCCATGGACGCGCCCCTGGCAGACGAGGAGCCCTTCGTCCTCGATGCCCTGCAACGCTACAGCCTCAGCGACAGTCTGCTGGAGGCGGCACTGAGCGATGCCGCGCATCCGGAGCAGGCCCTGCAGGCCCAGGCGCAGCGCCTGCAAGCCAGCGGCCTGCTGCCCATGGCCGGTTTTGGCGAGTGCCTGCAACGCGAGCTCATGGAGCCGTTGCCGGACCTGTTGCAGCGCTACCGGCAACTGCTGGACCTGTGGCCGACACCGCTGACCAGCGCCTTGCCGGTCAGCCTGGAACTCCAGGGCGTGCGTGTGGAAGGCTGGTTGGGCAGCCTGCATGAGCGGGCAGATGGCGGGCTGTTGGCGGTGACCACCATCGCCAACGGCATCGGCTCGATCAAGACCCGCAAATGGCACCGCCTGATCAAACCCTGGATCAACCACCTGCTGGCCTGTGCCAGCGGCTACTCCCTGACCACCGCGCTGGTGGCCAGCGATGACAGCCTGTTGCTGGCGCCGCTGGAGCAGCAACAGGCCCGGGCGATTCTCGGCAACCTGCTGCTGGCCTGGCAGACGGGCATGCGCCAGCCGCTGCCGGTGGCGGTCAAGACCGCCTTTGCCTGGCTCGGGCAGAGCGATCCGGACAAAGCCGCCGCCGCGGCCCGCAAGGCTTACGATGGCGACGGCCAGAACAGCGAGGGCGAGCGCCGGGAGACTCCGGCCCTGGCCCGGCAATTTGCCGATTACAACGCGCTGATCGCCGATGAGACGTTCAGCGGCTGGGCCGAAACGCTCTATCGCCCCCTGCTGGACGCCCCCTGGCGTTCCGCCCTTGGCGAGGAGGCTGTGCAATGAGTCAACAAGCCCCTCTGGCCCTGGCCTTTCCCCTGCGCGGCAGCCAGTTGATCGAAGCCAGCGCCGGCACCGGCAAGACCTTCACCATCTCCGCGCTGTACCTGCGCCTGGTGCTGGGCCACGGCGGCGAGTCCGCAGGCTTTGGCCGCGAACTGCTGCCGCCGCAGATTCTGGTGGTGACCTTCACCGACGCCGCGACCAAGGAGCTGCGCGAGCGCATCCGTACCCGCCTGGCGGAGGCCGCGCGTTTCTTCCGCGACGAGATCAGCGCCCCCGACAGCCTGATCGTCGAGCTGCGCGCGCAATACCCCGCCGAACAGTGGGCCGCCTGCGCCAATCGCCTGGACATCGCCGCGCAGTGGATGGACGAGGCCGCCGTCTCCACCATCCACAGCTGGTGCCAGCGCATGCTCCGCGAGCACGCCTTCGACAGCGGCAGTCTGTTCACCCAGACCCTGGAAACCGACCACAGCGATCTGCTGGGGCAGGTGCTGCGCGATTACTGGCGGCTGTTCTGCTACCCGATGCAGGGCGATGCGCTGAACTGGGTACGCGCCAACTGGGTCGGCCCGGCCCAACTGCTGCCGCGGGTTCGCGCGCTGTTCGGCAGCGAGCAGCGTCAGCCCTCGGCGCAGACGCCCAGCGAGTTGATCGAGGCCTGCCTGCAGGAGCGCCGGGAAGCCCTGGTGCAACTCAAGGCACCCTGGCGGCTGTGGGCGGGGGAGCTGCGCGACATCTGCCTGCAAGGCGTGGCCAGCAAGAGCGTCGACGGCCGCAAGCTGCAGGCGCGCTTCTTCGAACCCTGGTTTGAAAAGATCAGCGCCTGGGCCGAAGACGCGTCCGTTGAGGCGTTGGACATCGGCACCGGCTTCACCCGCCTGACCCCGGACGGTATGAGCGAAGCCTGGAAGGGAGAGGCGCCGCAGCACCCGGCGCTTGAAGCCATGGCCGGGCTCAAGGCCAGCCTCGAGGCGTTGCCCAGCCCCGACGCCGCGGTCCTGCAGCACGCCGCGCAGTGGGTCGGTGAGCGCTTTGAAGAAGAGAAGCGCCGTCGTGCCGAGATGGGCTTTGACGACATGCTGCTGCGTCTGGACAGCGCCCTGCACAGCGATGGCGGCGAGCGCCTGGCGACCCTGATTCGCGAGCAGTTCCCGGTGGCCCTGATCGACGAGTTCCAGGACACCGACCCAGTGCAATACCGGATCTTCGAAAGCATCTACCGCATCGAGGTCAACGACCCCGAGACCGGACTGTTTCTGATCGGCGACCCCAAGCAGGCGATCTACGCCTTCCGTGGCGCCGATATCTACACCTACCTGCGGGCCCGCCAGGCCACCACCGGGCGCCTGCACACCCTGGGCACCAACTTCCGTTCCAGCCAGGCCATGGTCCGCGCGGTCAACCATGTGTTCCAGCAGGCCGAACAGCGCCCGCAGGGGCGCGGGGCCTTTCTGTTTCGCGAAGACGACGGCCGGAACCCGGTGCCGTTCCTGGCGGTGGCGGCCCAGGGGCGCAAGGAGCAGTTGCAGGTCGACGGTCAAGCGCTGCCGGCGCTGAACTTCTGGCATCTGCCTGCCGAGCAGCCGCTGTCCGGGGCTCAGTATCGTCAGCAGCAGGCGGCGGCTTGTGCCAGTGCGATTGTCGAGCTGCTCGTTGGCGGTCAGCAGGGCCGCAGCGGTTTTGTCCGCGACCAGCAGGCCCTCAAGGGGCTGTTGCCGGCGGATATCGCCATCCTGGTCCGCGATGGCAAGGAGGCCCAGGCGGTGCGTGGTGAGCTGGCGGCTCGTGGGGTGCGCAGTGTGTACCTGTCGGACAAGGACTCGGTGTTCGCCGCCCAGGAAGCCCGGGACCTGCTGGTGTGGCTCAAGGCCTGTGCCGAGCCGGATGTGGAGCGTCCGCTGCGAGCTGCCCTGGCGTCCCTGACCCTGAACCTGTCCCTGGTGGAACTGGAGCGGCTGAACCAGGACGAGCTGGCCTGGGAAGCCCGGGTCATGCAGTTTCGCGGATACCGGGCGATCTGGCGCAGCCAGGGCGTGCTGCCGATGCTGCGCCGCCTGCTCCACGACTTCCAACTGCCCCAGGCGTTGATGGCCCGCAGCGATGGCGAGCGGGTGCTGACCAACCTGTTGCACCTGTCCGAACTGTTGCAGCAGAACGCCGCGGAGCTGGACGGCGAGCAAGCCTTGATCCGCCATCTGGCCGAGCACCTGGCGCTGTCCGGGCAGGCCGCGGAGGAGCAGATCCTGCGCCTGGAAAGCGACGAGCAACTGGTCAAGGTGGTGACCATCCACAAGTCCAAGGGCCTGGAATACCCCTTGGTGTTCCTGCCCTTTATCTGCTCCACCAAGCCGGTGGATGGCAGCCGCCTGCCCCTGCATTACCACGATGCCGCAGGCAAGCCCCAGGTCAGCCTGCGACCGACCCCGGAGCTGATCGCGCAAGCGGACGAAGAACGCCTGGCGGAAGACCTGCGGCTGCTCTACGTGGCCCTGACCCGGGCCCAGCATGCCTGCTGGCTGGGGGTGGCCGACCTCAAGCGCGGCAATCACAACAGCTCAGTGCTGCACCTCTCGGCCCTGGGCTACCTGCTGGGCGGTGGTGCCCGGCTCGACGAGTCCAAGGGGTTGCTGCGCTGGCTGCTGGATTTGCAGCAAGGCTGTGATGCCATCGGCGTGGGCGAACTGCCGGCCGCCAATGAGCAGCGTTTTCATCCGCCGCGCAACGACGCCAGCCTGCTGGAGCCGCTGATCCCGGTTCGACGCGCGGCGGAGAACTGGTGGATCGCCTCCTACAGCGCCCTGCGCATCAGCGACACCCTGGGCGCCGGCAGCACCGAAGCCCCGGAAAATCCCCAGGCGCAGAAACTCTTCGATGATGAGCGGCTCGATCCCGAAGCCCCGCGTGAAGTCGCCGCCAGTGGTGGCGATATCCACCGCTTTCCCCGGGGACCGAACCCCGGCACCTTCCTTCATGGTCTGCTGGAGTGGGCGGGGGAGGAGGGCTTTACCGCAACCCCGGAGCAGATCGGCGACGCCATCGCCCGCCGTTGCAATCGCCGCGGCTGGCAGGGCTGGATCCCGACCCTCAGTGACTGGCTGCAGCACCTGCTGCAAGTTCCCTTGCCGCTGGGAGACGGACAGCCGCCGGTGGTACTGGGGCAACTGACCCAGTACCGAGTCGAAATGGAGTTCTGGTTCGCCAGCCACAAGGTCGACGTGCTCAAGCTGGACCAATGGGTGCGTGAGCAGACCCACCAGGGCGCGGCGCGGGTCACCGCCGAGCCGGTGCTGCTCAACGGCATGTTCAAGGGCTTTATCGACCTGACGTTCGAACATCAGGGCCGCTATTACGTGGCCGACTACAAATCCAACTGGCTGGGCGCGGACGCCGCCGCCTACACCGAGCAGGCCATGGAACAATCGATTCTCGACAACCGCTACGACCTGCAATACGTGCTGTACCTGCTGGCCCTGCACCGCCAGCTCAAGGCCCGGCTGGCGGACTACGACTATGACCGGCACATCGGCGGTGCCCTGTACCTGTTCCTGCGCGGCAGTCGCTCGGCGAGCCGAGGCGCGTATTTCGCCCGGCCGCCGCGGCAGTTGATCGAGCGCCTGGACCGCATGTTCCAGGGCCAGCCCGAGCCGCCCAAGGCCGAGCCCGCCTGGGAGCAGGGAGTGCTGCTATGACCCCGGATCTGTTCGCCTCCTCGACCGAGATGCCTGATGCGCCGTTCGAGCTGGCCCCCCTGACCCGTGCCCAGGACCTGCTGCTGTTGCTCGAGCGCTGGGTCGAGCGCGGCTGGCTGCGTTCCCTGGACAAGGCCTTTGTCGGCTTTCTGCATGAGCTGGACCCGGGCTGCGATCCGCTGGTGCTGATGGCCGCGGCCCTGACCAGTCACCAGCTGGGGCATGGGCATGTCTGCCTGGACCTGTTCGAAACCCTCAAGGAGCCGGATTTCGCCCTGTCCCTGCCACCGGAAGGGGATTCGCCAAGTGGCGCCCCGGTGCTGCCCTCCCAGGTCCTGGCGGGGCTCGAAGGCGCCCAGTGGTGCAAGGTCCTGGCCGGCAGCCGGCTGGTGGCCCTGGCGGCGGATCACGGCGACGCATCCCGCCAGCGGCCGCTGGTGCTGTCCGGCAAGCGCCTGTACCTGCGACGCTACTGGGCCTATGAACGGCGCATCGACAACGCCCTGCGCCAACGCCTGGCGTTGACCGAGGCCACCCCGGAAAACCTCGCGCAGCGCCTCGACGGGCTGTTCGGTCCGGCCAAGGCGGCGGGGCCCATCGACTGGCAGAAACTCGCCTGCGCCCTGGCCACCCGTGGCGCGTTCAGCATCATCACCGGCGGCCCCGGCACCGGCAAGACCACCACGGTGGTGCGCCTGCTGGCCCTGCTCCAGGGCCCGGCGGTGGACGCCCGCAAACCGCTGCGCATTCGTCTGGCGGCGCCCACCGGCAAGGCCGCGGCGCGCCTTACCGAGTCCATCAGCCTGCAGGTGCGCTCCCTGTCGGTGGCCGATGAAGTGCGCGAGAAGATCCCCAGTGAAGTGACCACGGTGCACCGTTTGCTGGGCAATCGTCCGGGCACCCGGCATTTCCGCCATCACGCCGGCAACCCTCTGCCGCTGGATGTGCTGGTGGTGGACGAAGCGTCGATGATCGACCTGGAAATGATGGCCAATCTGCTGGATGCCTTGCCCATCCACGCGCGTCTGGTGCTGCTGGGGGACAAGGACCAGCTGGCCTCGGTGGAGGCGGGTGCCGTGCTCGGGGACCTGTGCCGCGATGCCGAGGCCGGCTGGTACAACCCGCAGACGCGCGCCTGGCTGGAAGCGGTCAGCGGTGAACACCTCGGTGCCAGCGGCCTGCAGGAGGACAGCGGGCACCAGCATCCCCTGGCGCAGCAGGTGGTGATGCTGCGTCACTCCCGGCGTTTCGGCGAAGGCAGCGGCATTGGCCAGCTGGCGCGTTGGGTCAACCAGCAGCAGGCCGATGAGGCCCGGCGCCTGCTGGCGGCCCGCAGCCATGCCGACCTGTATGGCCTGAGCCTCAAGGGCGAGCAGGACCGGGCGCTGGAGCGTCTGCTGCTGGAGGGGCATGGCGAGGGACCGCAAGGTTACCGGCACTACTTGCAAGTGCTGCGCAGCCAGCGTCCCGCCGCCGACACGCCCCTGGAAGACCGGCGTTGGACCGAATGGGCGCGCAATGTGTTGCTGGCCTTCGACCGTTTCCAGTTGCTCTGCGCGGTGCGCAAGGGGCCCTGGGGCGTCGAAGGCCTGAACCTGCGCATCACTCAGGCGCTGTTCAAGGCCCGGCTGATCGACAGCGACCAGCTGTGGTACGAAGGCCGCCCGGTGCTGATGACCCGCAACGACTATGGCCTGGGGCTGATGAACGGTGATATCGGCATCGCCCTGAAACTGCCGGAAGCCGAGGGCCAGGAGCCGGGGCGGCAGGTACTGCGGGTTGCCTTCCCGCGCAACGACGGCCAGGGCGGGGTGCGCCTGGTGCTGCCGAGCCGGCTCAATGATGTGGAGACGGTCTATGCCATGACGGTGCATAAGTCCCAGGGCTCGGAGTTCGCCCATACCGCGCTGATCTTGCCCGATGCCTTGAACCCGGTGCTGACCAAGGAGCTGATCTATACGGGCATCACTCGGGCCAAGGACTGGTTCAGCCTGATCGAGCCCCGCGCCGGGGTGTTCGAAGAGGCGGTGCGGCGCAAGGTCAAGCGCCTCAGCGGGTTGATGCTGGAGCTGGACTGACGCCGATGTCCGAGTCTGGAGCCCGGCACCGTTTCGGGGCGCTGGCCTCGCTGCATTTTCCCGGGCTGTGCTATCGTTGCGGCATCATTTCCGTGAAATTCAACGAGAATCCCTGCATGGACGTGGCTGTCTTGAGGACAGAGCGCAGTTTGCGGTGGAGACAGTTTGTGCTGTCGACCATGCTTTGCCTGTTCAGTCTGTGCGCCGTGGCGCAGTCAGAGCCTTCAACCCCGACCAGCCTGGCCGAGCAGCGGGCCAAGGCGGTGACGCAAGTGGTGCTGGGGATCCTCAGCTACGCGCGCTGGCCGGTGGAACCCGCAGAGCTGCGGTTGTGCGTGGTGGGTCCCACCGAATACACCGATGACCTGCTCAAGGGCACGACACAGGCCACCGGTCGCCCCGTGCTGGTGCGCCGGTTGCTGGCCAGCAGCCCGGCCCTGGCCAGTGAGTGCGACTCGGTGTACGTCGGCAAATTGAGCACAGAAGAGCGTAACCGGCTGTTCAACTCGCTGATCGGCCAACCCGTGCTGAGCATCAGCGAGGGCGGCGACCAGTGCACCGTGGGCAGCCTGTTCTGCCTGCGGGTCAGCGACAATCAGGTGTCGTTCGAGGTCAATCTGGACTCGGTGGCCCGCAGTGGGGTGAAGATTCATCCCAGCGTGCTGCAATTGTCTCGTCGTCGTCCGGCGGCCCCATGAAGTGGTTCAAGCCCAAGGCCCGCCCCACCCTGCGGTCGGTCATAGGTCGCGGCCACCTGATCGTCGCGCTGTTGGCGATCTGCATGGCCAGCCTGTCCCTGACCTTTCTCGGGGTCCTGGCGTTGCGGGTCTATGCCGATCACAACCTGCACCTGATCGCCCGGTCCATCAGCTACACCGTGGAAGCCGCGGTGGTGTTCAACGACAGTGTGGTGGCCACCGAGGCCCTGGCCCTGATCGCCTCCACCGAAGAGGTGGCCGATGCCAAGGTCTATGACATCCAGGGCCGCCTGCTGGCCAGTTGGCAACGTCCGGAGAGCGGCCTGCTGACCAACCTGGAGATGCACGTCGCCAGCGCGTTCCTGGAAAAGCCCATCAGCTTGCCGATCCTGCATCAGAACCGCGAAGTCGGCACGGTCAATGTCACCGGCCATGGCGGCAGCCTGTTGCGCTTTCTGTTCAGCGGTCTGGTGGGCATCGTGCTGTGCACCGCGCTGAGTGCCTGGGTGTCGCTGTACCTGGCGCGCCGGCAACTGCGGGGCATCACCGGCCCCTTGCGCAGCCTGGCGGAAGTGGCTCACGCGGCCCGGCGCGAGCGGGCCTTCGATCAGCGGGTGCCGCCGGCGCAGATCGCCGAGCTGGACAACCTGGGCAACGACTTCAATGCCCTGCTCGATGAGCTGGAAGCCTGGCAGACCCATCTGCAAAGCGAGAATGAAACCCTGGCGCACCAGGCCAGCCACGACAGCCTGACCGGTCTGCCCAACCGGGCGTTTTTCGAGGGCCGGCTGATCCGCGCACTGCGCAGCGCCAGCAAGCTCAACGAGCGCATGGCGGTGCTGTTTCTCGACAGCGACCGCTTCAAGGAGATCAACGACAACTTCGGTCATGCCGCCGGCGATGCGGTGCTGGTGGCGGTGGCCACGCGGATTCGCGCGCAACTGCGTGAGGAGGATCTGGTCGCGCGTCTGGGCGGGGATGAATTCGCCGTGCTGCTGACGCCGCTGCACCGGGTCGAAGACGCCCAGCGCATTGCCGACAAAATCATCAACAGCATGGAAATGCCGATCCAGCTGCCTGGCAACCTGTCGATCATGACGTCGCTGAGCATCGGCATTGCCCTGTACCCGGATCATGGCCTGACGCCCGGCAGCCTGTTGAACGCCGCCGACGAGGCCATGTACCAAGCCAAGCGCGGTTCGCGAGGCGGGCAACACACAGTGGGGGCGGAGCCCCCAATCGTTCAGGTTCAAAACAGGAGCTAATTCCCTTGTTCTCAATGACGCAACGTTCGGTTCGACTGTTCAGTACCCTGGTATTCATGGCCCTGCTGGCCCTGGCTGGCTGCCAGAGCGTGCCGCCCAAAGGTCTGACCCCGAAACAGATCGCGGTTCTGAAACAGGAGGGCTTCGAACTGACGGATGAAGGCTGGGCCTTCGGCCTGTCGGGCAAGGTGCTGTTTGGCAGCGATGTGGAAACCCTGAACCAGGCCAGCACCGAGATCGTCCAGCGCATCGGCAAGGCCTTGCTCAGCGTGGATATCCAGAAGGTCCGGGTCGATGGCCACACCGACGCCTCGGGCAAGGAACCCTACAACGTGCAGCTCTCCGTGCGCCGGGCCAAGAGCGTGGTCAAGGTGCTGACCCAGGTCGGCATGCGTGAAGAAAACATCCAGTTGCGCGGCCTGGGCAGCAGCGAGCCGGTGGCCTCCAACAGCACCGCCGCCGGACGCACCGAAAACCGCCGGGTGTCGATCGTGGTGATCGCCGACTGATCGGCATTGCCCGGCTGGCGGCTACCCCCGGCAGCCGCTAGCGCCCTTTGGCCGGCTGGTCGCCGATGCAATCCGGCGCGTTGGGGCCGATGTCGATCATGGCCGCGGACACCCGCGGGTCTCCTTTCATGCCCCACTGCAAGGGGCCCCCGTCGACGACCAGGTCATAGATCTGGCTGTCGCCAAGCCATTGGCCATTGCGCTGGTCATACAAACGGAAAAACGCCGGCAGCTCCCAGTGCGGGTTCTCGTTGGGAGCCTGCTCCGGGTCCGGGTGGTACTGGGTGTGGAACCTGCCGGGCAGGACCCAGAACGGCCTGAATACCTGAACCCTGTAGCACCCGTTGGGGCTGATGCGGGGGGCGCCGCGGGCCGTCGCCAGGCCCTTTTCCCACCATTGCGAAGCGGGCCACAGCGAGGCGCCGAGAACCACTGCGCCAAGGGTGAGCGAGCCGCGCCGGCTGAGTTTTTTCATCTTCGGGTATCCAGTTCGATCCATGAGCAGGTAAAGCGTCAGGGGGCGGCGAACAGCATGCTGCGGCTGTCCCCCATGAGCAGCGGGCGATTCTGCTCCGTCACCTCGCGGATGTAATCCCACAACAGGGTGATGCGCTTCAACTTCCTGAGGTCCTCCCGGCAGTACATCCAGAATTGCCGGGTCAGGTTGATCTCCTTGGGCAATACTGGCAGCAGCCGCGGGTCCTGGGCCGCCAGGAAGCACGGCAGGATCGCCAGCGAGCGGCCCTGCTGCGCCGCCACGTACTGGGCGATGACGCTGGTGCTGCGCAGGTTGGCGCTGGCCCCGGGCACCACATTGGCCAGGTACAGCAGCTCGGAACTGAACGCCAGGTCATCCACATAGCTGATGAATTGATGCTCCCCCAGGTCGCTCGGGCGGCGGATCGGCGGGTGGCGGTCGAGGTATTCCTGGGTGGCGTACAACTGCAGGCGGTAGTCGCACAGCTTGCAGCACACATAGGGGCCATGCTCCGGGCGCTCCAGGGCGATGACGATGTCCGCCTCGCGCTTAGACAGGCTGATGAAGTGCGGCAGCGGCAGGATATCCACCGAGATCGCCGGGTAGGCATCGAGGAAATGGCTCAACTGCGGGGTGACGAAGAAGCTGCCGAAGCCTTCGGTGCAGCCCATGCGCACATGCCCGGACAACGCCACCCCGGAGCCCGAAACCTGCTCGCAGGCCATGTGCAGGGTGCTCTCGATCGACTCGGCATACCCCAGCAGGCGCTGGCCCTCGGCGGTCAGAACAAAACCGTTGGTGCGGGACTTTTCGAACAGCAGGGTGCCCAGGGCGGTTTCCAGCGAACCGATGCGCCGCGACACCGTGGTGTAGTCCACCGCCAGGCGCTTGGCCGCGCTGCTGGCCTTACGGGTACGCGCCACTTCGAGGAAAAACTTCAGGTCGTCCCAGTTCAGGGTGCTCAGCGAGGTGATGTTTTTTTGCATGTTGGACCGGATTTTATGTGCGTTCTTATTAGGAATTTGCACATCTATACTCCAAAAACCGTCCGACACCAACTCGTGACAGCCCCTCTTTCAAGGCGCTTGCCCGCCTTGGTTCCCTGCATAAGAACTCAAGAAGTCAGGAGACCCCATGAACGCATCCCTCAAGCCCGACGGCACCACCCTGCAACAGGTCAAATTGCTGATCGACGGTGAATGGGTCCAGTCCCAGAGCCAGGAATGGCATGACATCGTCAACCCGGCGACCCAGGAAGTGCTGGCCAAGGTGCCCTTTGCCACCGCCGCTGAAGTCGACGCCGCGATCGCCGCGGCCCAGCGCGCCTTCCAGACCTGGAAACTGACCCCGATCGGCGCGCGGATGCGCATCATGCTCAAGCTCCAGGCCCTGATCCGCGAGCATTCCAAACGCATTGCCGCGGTCCTCAGCGCCGAGCAGGGCAAGACCCTCGCCGACGCCGAGGGCGACATCTTCCGCGGCCTGGAAGTGGTGGAACATGCCTGCTCCATCGGCACCCTGCAGATGGGCGAATTCGCCGAGAACGTTGCCGGCGGCGTGGACACCTACACCCTGCGCCAGCCGATCGGCGTGTGCGCCGGGATCACCCCGTTCAACTTCCCGGCGATGATTCCGCTGTGGATGTTCCCGATGGCCATCGCCTGCGGCAACACCTTCGTTCTCAAGCCGTCCGAGCAGGACCCGCTGTCCACCATGCTGCTGGTGGAGCTGGCGGTGGAAGCCGGGGTGCCGGCCGGCGTGCTCAACGTGGTGCACGGTGGCAAGGACGTGGTGGATGCGCTGTGCACCCACAAGGACATCAAGGCCGTGTCCTTCGTCGGTTCGACTGCGGTCGGCACCCACGTCTATGACCTGGCGGGCAAGCACGGCAAGCGCGTGCAATCGATGATGGGCGCCAAGAACCACGCCGTGGTGCTGCCCGACGCCAACCGCGAACAGACCCTCAATGCCCTGGTGGGCGCCGGCTTCGGCGCGGCTGGTCAGCGGTGCATGGCCACCTCGGTGGTGGTGCTGGTGGGCGCGGCGAAACAATGGCTGCCGGACCTCAAGGCCCTGGCGCAGAAGCTCAAGGTCAACGCCGGCAGCGAGCCGGGCACCGATGTCGGCCCGGTGGTGTCCAAGCGTGCCAAGGCGCGGATTCTGGAGCTGATCGAAAGCGGCGTGAAAGAAGGCGCCAAGCTGGAACTCGATGGCCGCGACATCCAGGTCCCGGGCTACGAGCAGGGCAACTTCATCGGCCCGACCCTGTTTTCCGGGGTGACCACCGATATGCAGATCTACACCCAGGAAATCTTCGGCCCGGTGCTGGTGGTGCTGGAGGTCGACACCCTGGATCAGGCCATCGCCCTGGTCAACGCCAACCCCTTCGGCAACGGCACTGGCCTGTTCACCCAGAGCGGCGCGGCGGCGCGCAAGTTCCAGAGCGAAATCGACGTCGGCCAGGTCGGCATCAACATCCCGATTCCGGTGCCGGTGCCGTTCTTCAGCTTCACCGGCTCCCGCGGCTCCAAGCTCGGCGACCTGGGCCCTTACGGCAAGCAAGTGGTGCAGTTCTACACTCAGACCAAGACCGTCACCGCCCGCTGGTTCGACGACGACAGCGTCAACGACGGTGTGAACACCACCATCAGCCTGCGTTGAGGAGCCTGACATGAACATTGCATTTATCGGCCTGGGCAACATGGGCGCGCCCATGGCCCGCAACCTGATCAAGGCTGGCCACCAGCTGAACCTGTTCGACCTCAACCAGAGCGTGCTGGCGGAGTTGGCGCAATTGGGCGGGCGCATCAGTGCCTCGCCCAAGGCCGCCGCCGAAGGCGCCGAACTGGTGATCAGCATGCTCCCCGCCGCGGCCCATGTGCGCAGTGTGTGGCTGGGTGAAGACGGGGTGCTGGCGGGAATCGCCAGCGGCGTGCCGGCAGTGGACTGCAGCACCATCGACCCGCAGACCGCTCGTGAAGTGGCCGCTGTGGCTGCCAAGCAAGGTGTGGCCATGGCCGATGCGCCGGTGTCCGGCGGCACCGGTGGCGCCCAGGCTGGCACCCTGACCTTTATGGTCGGCGCCAGCGCCGAGCTGTTCGCCACCCTGCAACCGGTGCTGGCGCAGATGGGGCGCAACATCGTGCATTGCGGCGAAGTGGGCACCGGGCAGATCGCCAAGATCTGCAACAACCTGCTGCTGGGCATCTCGATGATCGGCGTCAGCGAAGCCATGGCCCTGGGCGATGCCCTGGGCATCGACACCCAGGTGCTGGCGGGGATCATCAACAGCTCCACCGGCCGTTGCTGGAGTTCCGATACCTACAACCCCTGGCCGGGTGTGATTGAAACCGCTCCGGCAGCCCGCGGCTACACCGGCGGCTTTGGTGCCGAGCTGATGCTCAAGGACCTGGGGCTGGCCACCGAGGCCGCGCGTCAGGCGCATCAGCCGGTGGTGCTCGGCGCCGTGGCCCAGCAGCTGTACCAGGCCATGAGCCTGCGCGGGGAAGGGGGCAAGGACTTCTCGGCCATCGTCAACAGCTACCGCAAGCCGCAGTAAGGCAAAGATTGTGTAGCCGCTGCCGCAGGAGACGTAGCGATCTCAAGGCTGGATAGCGCCAAGCAAGGCCCTGCGGTCCTTTGCGCAGCTTCGCGGGCTCAGCAGCGGCTACAAGGATAGGTGTAGCCGCTGCCGCAGGCTGCGAACGGCCCGAAGGGCCGCAGCGACTCCAAGTCTGGCGAAGCTTGGCATTGAACGCAGCCCCTTCAGCCGGGGCGTTTGCGGGAACCTGCGTCGGGCAGGTTCCCGCTTTTTTTCGCCTCAGTTCGGGCGGCCGGCCATGCTGCGCGGGGGAGGGTTGAGGCGGGTGTCGAGGCCGAAGCGTTCCTGGATCACCACCTGGTACAGCCCTTTGGCCAGCAACGGATTGATCAGCATGTTCCAGCTGTGGCGCGACACCGAGGAAGGCACCAGCACGAACGGATGCTCGGCCAGCAACTGGTCGGCAAACTTCTGCTGACCGGCGCTGGGAATGCCCGGCACCAGCCAGTTGGGATTGGGAATGCTGTGCTCATCGATCCGGTAGATGGCCGACGGGTCCTGGATCAGGGCGCCGGTGAGCACATGGGGCACGCTGTCCAGGGCGGCAAAGCCCTTGTGCACCGCCACTTCGAGAATCGCCGTGGCCGGATCGGCGCTGCCGTACACGGCCTTGACCCCTTTGGAGTTCCAGCGACCGCCGCACAGCTCGGCGCCGATGCCACTGTCCCAGCTGTCGGCGTGGCGGGCGGCGTCCAGTCGCCAGAAGTGAATCGCACTGCTGCCGGGCGCACTGATCACTGATAGACCCCGTATTCCAGGCGGGTGAGGAACTCGTCCACCAGTTCGAAGCCGATGGGGTTGGTCAGCAGGTCCACCGGTTTGTGGCCATCGAGGCCCATCACAGGCCTGGCCATCCACTCCTGGGCCTCTTCACTGCTGCCGAAGATCTCCTGGGCCTTGGCCAGCACCTGGGCAAAACGCACCGCGCGGGCGCTCTGCTCCGGGTTCAGGGGCTCGTCCGGGGTTTTCAGGCGGCGGTGCAGGGTGCGTTCGGAGAGGCCGATGATCTTGGCCAGGACCTGTTCGTCCTTGAGCATGGGCACCGAGGAGACGAACTTGATGATCGCCGTCAGCGGGATGCCTTCCTCGGTCAGACGATAGATCGAGATGCGGTCGTCAAAGCGTGCCCGGCCACCCAGGAGGATGTCCGAAGACTGTTCTTTCAATACCAGCTTGCCCCGCCGCTTGGGGGACAGGCCGGTGTCTGTCAGCGCAACCATGAGTGCTGCTCCTGCCTTTGCCATTTGGCAGGGATTATATAGACATTTGGCGGGGTGCGTTGAGTTGAATGGTCGCCGTGGCCAAGGAGCCCGGATTGCGCGGGCTCCCGGCGGGTGTGCAGGGGTCAGGCGAAGACGAAGTACTTGCGCACGGTTTCCAGCACTTCCCAAGTGCCTTTCATTCCGGGTTCCACCACGAAGATATCGCCGGCACGCAGGTGGATGGGATCGCGGCCGTCTGGGGTGATCACGCAGTAGCCTTCCTGGAAATGGCAGTACTCCCACTTTTCATAGGCCACTCGCCACTTGCCTGGGGTGCAGATCCAGGTGCCCATGATCTTGCTGCCGTCCTCGCTGGTGTAGGCGTTGAGGTTGACGGTGTGCGGATCGCCTTCGAGTTTTTCCCACTTGCAGGCGTCGAGAACGGGCAGCGGATGGGTATCGCGCAGAACGGTGATGGGTTGCGACATGCTGTGCTCCTAGCGGGCAGAGAACTGAAGACGCACCCTATAGCGCCTGGCATGGCGCGGGATGTCTGTTCTCGACCTCGGGGTATCCAGAAGCGCTACCGTCCTCTGCGGTGGCTGTCGCGCGGGTCGCTGCCGGTGCGGCCCGAAAGGGGCTGAAGGGGTTGCAAGATTCGGTTGGCGAAGCTCGCTTTATTAGCAGGATTTGCGAAATATCTGATGAGAGCCGAGTTATTTCGCAAGAAACTTCAGTGGTATCGCTCGTATCATTCAGTCCGGAGTGACCGAGAGCCGCACGAATGGAAAAGACACCACGCTGGTGGGATATCAGCCCGCCCTTGAGTACCGCGACCCCGACCTGGCCGGGAGATACACCGTTCCAGGAGGAGCGCGTCTGGCAGTTCGGGCCCGAGTGCCCGGTGAATGTCGGGCGGGTGACCCTGTCGCCCCACACCGGCGCCCATGTCGATGCGCCCCTGCATTACCGGCCGGACGGCCTGCCCATCGGCGACGTGCCGCTGGATGTCTACATGGGCCCGTGCCGGGTCCTGCATTGCCTGGGCAGCGGCGCCCTGGTACAGCCCGAAGCCTTGCTTGGGCGCCTGGACAACGTGCCTGCGCGAGTCTTGCTGCGCACTTATCCACAGGCGCCACTGAGCACCTGGGATCCGGACTTCACCGCCGTCGCCCCAGCCACCGTCGAGCTGCTGGCCAGCCTTGGCGTGCGCCTGATCGGCATCGACACCCCGTCCCTCGACCCGCAGCAGTCCAAGACCATGGAGGCCCACAACGCCGTGGCTCGCCACGGCATGGCGATCCTTGAGGGGATAGTCCTGGATGAGGTGGCCGAAGGTGACTACGAACTGATTGCCCTGCCACTGCGCTTCGCTCACCTGGACGCGAGTCCGGTGCGGGCGATCCTGCGCCCCCTGGCCGATTGATTCCTACAATAAATACACAGCTGGCCGCCCGCGCCGTTGTGCGCCCCGAGTCCGGGGTGCGCAGCCTGCGGGCGGCAACCGCTGCCTGAGGCGAGGAGCCCACGCCATGAGCCAATGTCCTTTTTCAAGCAACCCACCGGATGAATGGCATAACGCCGAGCTGAATTTCTCCGACTCCATGAGCTACGGCGACTACCTGGACCTGGGGCGCATCCTCAGTGCCCAGCACCCGCTGTCGCCGGACCACAACGAGATGCTGTTCATCATCCAGCACCAGACCTCGGAGCTGTGGATGAAGCTGATGCTGCACGAGCTCAAGGCCGCCCGCGAGCAGGTGCGCCAGGGCCAGCTGCCACCGGCGTTCAAGATGCTGGCGCGGGTCTCGCGAATCTTCGACCAACTGGTGCACGCCTGGGCCGTGCTGGCGACCATGACGCCGTCCGAGTACAAGTCGATCCGCCCGTACCTGGGCCAGTCCTCGGGCTTCCAGTCGTTCCAGTACCGGGAAATCGAATTCATCCTCGGCAACAAGAGCGCGGCCCTGCTGCGGCCCCACGCCCATCGCCCCGAGCTGCTGCAATCCCTGGAGGAGTCGATTGCCACCCCGTCGATGTATGACGAGGCGATTGCCCTGATGGCCCGCAGCGGCTTGAGCATCGACCCCGCGCGCCTGGCGTTGCAGAGCACCACCACGACCCAGCATGACCCGTCGGTGGAGGCCGCCTGGCGCGAGGTATACGCCAACCCTTCGGCCTATTGGGACCTGTACCAGCTGGCGGAGAAATTCATCGACCTAGAGGACTCGTTCCGCCAGTGGCGCTTCCGCCACGTGACCACCGTGGAGCGCATCATCGGCTTCCAGCCCGGCACCGGCGGCACCGAAGGCGTCGGCTATTTGCGCAAGATGCTCGACACCGTGCTGTTCCCTGAACTGTGGCGGGTTCGCTCCTCGCTCTGATCGCCCTGTTCACTTAACAAAAAACGGCGCGTCCTCATCTTGGGGCCGCGCCGTTTTTATTGGGCTTGTCCATTGCCCTGTGGCGAGGTAGCTTGCTCCCGCTGGGGTGCGCAGCGCCCCCACCCACGGTCTGTGAGGGTCCTAAGGCAACCGCGCCAGCAGGCTTTGCGATTGCTGCGCAATCGAACGGGAGCAAGCTCCCTCGCCACATTCCTCGTTCGCCGATAGCGAAGGTTGCAACAGCTGACGCGAGGGCCGCTGTGCAGCTAAAGTGGTCGTCCCTTGTGCGCCACTTTCATTTGAACAGGCAGACCACATGTCCCGGACCTTCGAGCTTGAAACCCTCAAGATGCGCCTCAGCGACCCTGAGTTCCGCCCGCTGGACCTGCACCAGCGCATTCAGCGGGCCTTGCGTGGCCTGATCCTCGATGGCGCCCTGGGGCCTGGGGTCAAGCTGCCGGCCAGTCGGGCCCTGGCCAAGTCCCTGGCAGTCTCCCGGGACACCGTGGAAAACGCCTATGTGCAGTTGCAGCGCGACGGATTTATCCAGCGTCGCGAAGGCTCGGGGAGTTATGTGTGTGAAACCATCGGCGCCCAGCTGCGCGGCTCGGCCCGCCGCCGCCAGCAGTTGCAGGGCCAGCCGGGGAAGAGTCGAGCGCCCGGGGCGGGCTTGAGCCGGCGTGGCGCGCTGCTGCTGCAAAGGGGCGGCGTCAGCGATCAGCAGGCCGTCACCGCCTTTGCCACCGGGCTGCCGGAAACCCGCAGCTTCCCGCTGGATGTCTGGGAGCGCCTGCAACGCCAGGCCTCGAAGGATTACCGCGCCAATGTACTGCTGCATGGCGATCCCCAGGGTGCGCTGCCCTTGCGCAAGGCGATTGCCGCCTACCTGAACCTGGAACGCGGAGCCAAGGTGCAGGCCGAGCAGATCCTGGTGCTGAGCAGTACCCGCCAGGCGCTGTATCTGTGCGCGCAACTGCTGGTGGACGCCGGTAAGCCGATCCTGTTGGAGAACCCGGGCTACTTCGGCGCGCGCAAGGCATTCGAGGCCGCCGAGGCGCGGATCGTGCCCATCGATGTCGACAGCCAGGGCATTCGCACCGACCTGCTGCGCACCGACCGCAGTGGCGCCCGCTGTGTCTATGTGACGCCGTCCCATCAGTACCCCACGGGCGCGACCCTGTCCCTGGAGCGCCGGCTGGAGTTGACCCGCTGGGCTGCCGAGCAGGAGAAGTGGATCATCGAGGACGACTACGACAGCGAGTTCCACTACGACGGTTTGCCCACCGCCTGTGTCCAGGGCCTGGACCCGTATCAGCGCACCCTTTACATCGGCACCTTCAGCAAGACCCTCTATCCGGGCCTGCGCATGGGTTACATGGCCTTGCCCAGCGAACTGGTGAGCGCCTTCAGCGCGGCCCGCAGCATCATGGACGGGCACACGCCGCAGATCCTCCAGCTGACCCTGGCGCGGTTCATGGAGGAGGGGCACTACAACGCCCATGTGCGGGCCATGCGCAAGCTCTACGCCGAGCGTCGGCAAGCCATGCTCGATGCCATAGGCCGGCATTTGCAGGGCATCGCCGTGGCCTTGCCGCCACCGGGCGGGTTGCAGATTCCTTGCCTGCTGGAGCCCGGCTGGAGCGAAGCCTTGACCCAGCAACGAGCCGCCAGGGTCGGTATCCAGTTACCAGGGCTCAGCCGGCTGTATGCCGGGGAGCACAAGCAGCCAGGTTGGTTGCTGGGCTACGCCTCGCTCAGCTCCCATGAAATCGAAACGACCATGGCACGCCTGGCCCAGGCCCTGCGAAAGGCCTAGCCAGGCGCTGGTCTTCAGGGTTTGACGGCAGGGGCGGTCAACAGAGTGGCCCGGCCATGGATCAGCAGGTGCGCGGTCAAGCCGGCCACCAGCCCCCAGAAGGCACCGCCGACCCCGAGCAGGGTGACGTTGGCCGCGGTGGCGAGGAAGGTGATCAGCGCGGTTTCCCGGGTCGCCGCGTCGGCCATGGCATTGGCCAGGCTGCCGCCGATGGCCCCCAATAGCGCCAGGCCCGCCAGAGTGCTGACAAAGGTCTTGGGCAGCACCATGAACAGGCTGGCCAGGGTCACGCCGAAGGTGCCCACGAGGATGTAGAACAGCCCGCAGGCGATACCGGCGATGTAGCGTTTTTTCGGATCCGGGTGGGCGTCCTTGCCGGTACAGATCGCCGCGGTAATCGCCGCCACGTTGAAGGCGTGGGCACCGAACGGCGCCATCAGCAGCGAACCCAGCCCGGTGACCGTGAGCAGCGGGTTGGCGCTGGTGCTGTAGCCGTCATTGCGCAGCACCAGCATGCCGGGCATGTACTGGCCGGTGAGGGTGATGACGAACAGCGGCAGCGCCACTCCGAGCAAGGCCTGCAGGGAGAACTGCGGCGGGGTGAATACCGGCACGGCCAGGCTCAAGTGCACTGCAGAAAAGTCGATCCGCTGCTGAGCGATGAGCAGCCCCAGGCCGATGACCAGGATGCCCACCACGGCAAAGCGCGAAGTGAAACGCCGCAGCAAGGCGTAGGCCACCAACAGCACGATCACCAGCAGCGGATCGGCGCTGGCGCCGCCAAAGGCGTTGATCCCGAACTGCAACAGAATGCCCGCCAGCAGGCCGGCGGCAATGCCCTTGGGGATCATCCGCACCAGTTTGTCGAAGGCCCCGGAGCCGCCGAGGATGATGAACCCCAGGGCCGAGATCAGGTAGGCGCCGATCACCTCGGCGTAGGGCGTGAACGGCATCACCGTGGCCAGAAAGGCCGCGCCGGGGGTGGACCAGGCGGTGATGATCGGCGCCTTGTAACGCAGGCTCAGCCACAGCCCGGAAAGCCCCACGCCCACCGACACCGCCCAGACCCAGGACGCGGTCTGGGCCGCTGACAGCCGCGCCAGCTCGGCGGCCTGGAACACCAGGACAAAGGTCCCGCCGTAGTTCACCAGCACTGAAATCAGCGCCGCCACGGTGGGCGAGAAAACATCGGTCCAGCGCAGGCTTGTCGCCGTTCTGTTCATCAGCCGTTCTCCATCCAGAAACAGGCTCCCAGGCTCAGGTGCCGAGAGGGAGTCGATTCTAGGAAGAAAGCGGACTGTTATTTCAGGCCACATTGGCCAGTGTTGGCAGACCGCTTGACGGCCGCCGACAAAAAAGCCCGGCCTTGATTCAGGCCGGGCTTCGGGGGCTGCAAGCGCGTGGCTTAGTGCAGGGCGGGCTGCCCGGCCTTGCGTGCATGACTCAGGCGGTAGAAGCCCCAGATCACCAGGACCCACACCGGAATCGCATACACCGAGGCGCGGATGCCCGGGATCATCCACATCACGCCGACGATCATCAGCATGAACGCCAGGCACAGGTAGTTGCTCAATGGCGACCAGAAGGCCTTGAACGACGGCACCACGTTTTGCTCGGCCATGGCCTTGCGAAAGCGCAGGTGGGTCAGGCTGATCAGTGCCCAGTTGATCATCAGCGCAGCCACCACCAGGGCGAACAGCAACTCCAGCGCTTCATGGGGCGCCAGGTAGTTGACCAGTACGCAGAGCAGGGTGATGAGGGCGGAAATGCCCAGGGCCAGGATCGGCACGCCCTGCTTGTTGAGCTTCATCAGCGCCTTGGGTGCGTCGCCCTGTTCGGCCAGGCCGAAGAGCATGCGGCTGTTGCAGTACACGCCGCTGTTGTACACCGACAGCGCCGCGGTCAGGACCACGAAGTTGAGGATCTGCGCCGCCGCATCACTGCCGATCAGCGAGAAGATCTTCACGAAGGGGCTGCTGCTGTAGGCGTCGCCGCCGGCGTTCAGGCTCACCAGCAGTTCGTCCCACGGGTACAGCGACAGCAGCACGGCCAGGGCGCCGACGTAGAAGATCAGCACCCGGTACACCACCTGGTTGATGGCCTTGGGAATCACTTTGCGCGGCTCGGCGGCTTCGGCGGCGGTGATGCCCACCAGCTCCAGGCCACCGAAGGAGAACATGATGAAGGCCATGGCCATCAGCAGGCCGGTGCCGCCGTTGGGGAAGAAACCGCCGTGGGACCAGAGGTTGCTCACCGACGCCTGGCTGCCGCCGCTGCCGCTGAACAGCATGTAGCAGCCGAGGACGATCATGCCGACGATGGCCACCACCTTGATGATGGCGAACCAGAACTCGGCCTCGCCGAAGAACTTCACGTTCATCATGTTGATCAGGTTGACCAGTACGAAGAACACTGCCGCACTGACCCAGGTGGGGATTTCCGGCCACCAGAACTGCACGTACTTGCCCACCGCGGTGAGCTCGGCCATGCCCACCAGGACATACAGCACCCAGTAGTTCCAGCCGGCGAGAAAGCCGAAGTAGCCGCCCCAGTACTTGTGGGCGAAGTGGCTGAAGGAGCCGGCCACCGGCTCCTCGACGATCATTTCTCCCAACTGGCGCATGATCAGGAAGGCAATGAACCCGGCAATCGCATAGCCGAGGATCATCGAGGGTCCGGCGGACTTGAGTACCCCGGCCGAGCCGAGGAAGAGTCCGGTGCCGATCGCCCCGCCCAGGGCGATCAACTGAATATGGCGATTCTTCAAGCCACGCTTGAGTTCACCTTGTTGCAAGGTTTGATCCACTAATGTGCGCTCTCTTCTAGTTGTTATCAGGACCGATCCCAGGGTGAACGGGACCGATCGCGGCTCAATGCTGACGGGATCAGATATTACTCTCGGTGAACCGCTCGTAATACAGCTGAACGCGGTTAAGTTGCTGTTCTTGCAGCCAGATTCGGATCGAATCGACCATCGGTGGCGGTCCGCAGACATACAGATCGGTGTCGATGTCCCGCAGTTCGCTGCTGTCGAAGTGTTCAGTGATGTAGCCGCGCTTGCCCGACCAGTCCGGGTCGGGGTCGCTGATCACCGGGGTGAAGCGGAACCCCGGCAGGCGCTGGCCCAGGGCCTGGATGCGCTCCAGTTCGCACAGATCGGCACTCTGGCGCACGCCGTAATACAGGTGCACCGGTTGCTGGCAGCCCTGCTCGACGATCTGTTCGAGCATCGCCAGCAGTGCCGACAGCCCGGTGCCGCCGGCCACCAGCAGCAGCGGCCGGCTGATCTGGCGCAGATAGAAGGCCCCCAGCGGCGCCTCCAGCTCGATGCTGTCGCCCACCAGGCAACGCTCGCGAATGTAGTTGCTCATCACCCCGTCGGGCAGCAGGCGGATCAGGAACAGCAACTGGTTGTCCGCCCCCGGCCGGTTGGCGAAGGAGTAGGCCCGGCTGCTGTCGGTGCCGGGAATCCGCAGGCGCGCGTACTGGCCGGGGAGAAACTCCAGCGGCGCCTCGCTGCTGCCCAGGTCCAGGTGCAGGATCGCGGTGCTGTCCGACACCTGGCGCACGTCGATCACCGAGCCGGTGCGCCGCAGCGGATCGGCGCTGTGGCACAGGCTGGAATCGAAGTCGAAGTAGAACGCCGCGTCCGACTGCACCCGGGTCTGGCAGGTGAGCATCTTGCGTTGCTCCAGGTCCTGGGGCGAGAGGGCTTCCTCGTCCACATAGTCCTGGCTGTACAGGCCCGATTCGCAACGGCCCTGGCAGGTGCCGCAGACCCCTTCGCGGCAGTCCAGGGGGATCTTGATGCCGTTGCGCAGGGCGGCGTCGAGCAGTATTTCATTGGCCTTGACCGGGAAGAACAGGGTCTTGCCGTCGGCAAAGCTGAACGCGACCTTGTGCGTCATGAAGAGATGTCCGTCGAGTCAGAGGTGGTAGAAGTCGAGCACCGAGTTGATCGTGTCGTTGAGCAGCAGCACGTGCTTGCGCTGGATCAGCCAACTGTCGCCATGGGGCTTGAGGTCGTAGGTGGCGTGACCGTAGAAGTCCTCGGAGGTGGCCAGGCGGTAGAACAGCGTGTGCCAGTTCAGGCGCACCTGCAGCAGCCCGTTGTCGCCCTCGGCGATGCGCAGGTTGCTGACCATGTGCAGGGTGCGCGGCATGGGAATGGTCGATGCCGCCTTGCCGGTGCGCAGGCGGAACACCCGGTCTTCCAGCCCCGAACGGTTGGCGTAGTAGATCAGCGACATCTCGCGTTTCGGGTCCCGGGTGTAGACGTGCTCCGAGTCCCATTGCGGCAGGTGGAACTCGCTGTCCACGGCGAACAGCTGCAGGTAGGCGTCCCAGTCCTGGGCGTCGCAGAGTTCGCACTTGCGATAGAAGAATTGCTCGATCTGGTACTGCAATTGCGCATTCATGTTCATACCTCACGCAGTTTCAGGGACTGGCGCTGCAGGCCGTCGAGGAGGAATTTCTGCCAGTTGCGGTGCTGGTTGACGTACAGCCCCTCGTGGGTGATCTCGGTGCCGGTCATGGCCGGCTGGATGCCCAGGTTCTCGCTGTTGGCGGTGGGGCCGGTGGCCCAGCGGTGATGGCCGCGCGAGACATCGCTCCAGCGCTCCAGGCGCCCCTGGAAGCCGCGCTGGGCCTCGCGGAACTCCACCAGGTCATCCGGCGTGCCCATGCCCGAGACGTTGAAGAAATCCTCGAACTGGCGGATGCGGTTTTCCCGGTCGGCGTCGCTCTCGCCCTTGACCCCGATGCACTGGCTGATGATCTCGGTCTTGTTCCAGGCGATGGGGCGGATGATCCGCAGCTGGGAGCTGATCTGGTCGAGGAAGAACAGGCTGGGGTAGATGTTCAGGTTGCGCAGGCGGTGCATCATCCACTCGGCCTTGGCCTGGCCGTGCTCCTGTACCAGGCGCGGCATGATGCTGGCGTAGCCGGAACGCACCGCCGGGTTGGGCATCTCGCTGAACAGCACGCTGTGGCCGTTCTCGAAGGCGAACCAGCCGTCGTCGGTGCTGGCGTCGCCGGCGCCGAGCTTGCTGTAGTCCAGGGTGGCGCTGCTGCCGGTGCCGTTGTCACGGTTGACCTGCTGGCGGTGCTGCACCGTGGCCACGTAGTTGTAGTGCACGGTGCTGACGTGATAACCGTCCAGGCCGTTCTCGTTCTGCAGCTTCCAGTTGCCGTCGTAGGTGTAGGCGGACTTGCCCGGCAGCACCTCCAGCTCACCGTTGGGCGACTGGGCGACCATCATGTCGAAGAAAATCCGCGCATCGCCGAGGAAGTCTTCCAGGCTGTTGTCGGCGGCCACGTCCAGGCTGATGAAGACAAAGCCCTTGTAGCTGTCGATGCGGGCCTTTTTAAGGCCGCGGGTGGCCTTGTCGAAGCCTTCGTCGTATTCCCCCGGCGCCTTGACCTTCACCAGGCGCCCGTCGCTCTTGTAGCACCAGGCGTGGAACGGGCAGGTGAAGGTCGACTGGTTGCCCTTGCCGACCCGGGTCAGGGTGGTGCCGCGGTGCTGGCAGGCGTTGATCAGGGCATTGAGCCGGCCCTCGCCGTCGCGGGTGATGATCATCGGCTGGCGCCCGGCGCGCATAGTGATGAAGTCGTGGTTGTTGGGCAGTTCGCTTTCGTGACAGGCGTAGATCCAGTTCTTCTCGAAGATCAGTTCCATCTCCAGATCGAACAGCTCGGGTTCGGTGAACATCTCCCGGGCGATCCGGAACACCCCGTCCGCGGGGCGAAAATCCAGGCAGCCGTGGATGAAGTCTTGCCACTGCTCGACGCTTCTTGCACCACTCATGAGTCGGTACCTTTTTTATTCAGGTCAATCGGGTGCAGTCATTAGAGAGAGTGCGGGGCGCCGGTGGCTATCCGCTTAGTCGGCCAAGGCCATCCATAAAATTGCCTGGGTAGTTGCGACCCACCTTCGAGCGGATAAGCGATCGACGGCTGCATCCCGGTGCGCCGATCGGCTACTGTGAGCCCAGCCGGATGAGGACGATGGGGTCGGGTTATCCACTTAGTGGGCGATTGCTATCCACTGGGTTGGCAGCGTTGCCGGCTGGCGCAAAACTTGCCCTGTCACACAAGACGCGCCGTCAGAGCGCGCTGAATAACAATTGCCGTGGGTGCGCCGTGATGAATAGCAAGGCTGATGGGCTGTTTCGCGAGATTCGTATCGATCGCTATGACCTCGAAGGGGCCAGGAGCTGGATGTCGGGTATCTGTGGACCGCACCGCCTGGAAACCGCGACCCCCGAACGGATCCGTTTTCACCACAGTGCCAACGTGCTCAGGTCGCGCTCCACGACCCTGGGCATCATCGAGTACGGCACCGATGTGATCGTCGATATCGAGGACACCGAGCGCTTCAGCAGCTACAGCCTGAGCCTGCCCCTGTGCGGCGAACAGGAGCTGAGCAAGGACGGTCGGCTGCTGCGTTCGGACCCTGACCAGGGGGTGATCATTGCCCCCAACGAAAGCCAGGTGCTGGCCATCTCCGGCGACTGTCGCAAGCTGCAGGTGGTGATTTCCCGGCCGGCCATGAGCGAAGCCCTGGAGGCCCTGCTGCAACGCCCGGTGGAGCAGCCGCTGCGCTTCGAAGCGGCGATGGACGCGCGCCAGGGAGCCACCGCGGCCTGGTGGCGCATGGCCCAGCACTTTATCGGCGAACTGACCCAGGGCAACGAGCTCTATGAACAGCTGGCCTTTACCCGGGAAATCGAAAGCTCGCTGATCAAGGGCCTGATCCTGGCCCAGCCCAACAACTATTCCAGCGAGCTGCGGGCGATGCTCGGGGTCAAGCTGCCGCACTACCTGGTGCGAGCCCGCCAGTACCTGCACGAGCATGCCCGTGAAGCGGTGCACCTGGAGGACCTGGAAGCCGCCGCCGGGGTCTCGCGCTTCAAGCTGTTCGAGGCCTTTCGCAAATACTTCGCCCTGTCGCCCATGGCCTATCTCAAGCGCCATCGGCTCAACGGCGTGCGCCAGGAAATTCTCGAACACGGCGCGGCGCGCAATATTTCCGAGATCGCCCTGGGCTGGGGTTTCACTCACCTGGGGCGTTTTTCCGCCGAGTACCGCAAGCTGTTCGACGAGGCGCCCAGCGCCACCGCGCAGCGCCATCCGGCACGGCGCCCGGTGGGTTTCTAGGGCGGACTATTTGCGCAGCACCAGGTCCAGCAGACCGTCCTGCTCCTTGATCTTCTGCAGGACGATTTCCGAGCGGATGTCGGTGACCCCCGACGCGCGGTTCAGGTGATTGACGATGAAATCCGAGAAGTGCTTGAGGTTGCGCGCCTGCACCCGCAGCACGTAGTTGCTGGCGCCGGTGATCACGTAGGCGGCCACCACTTCCGGCCATTGCTGGACCTTGCCGATAAACGTCTCGTGCCAGCCTTCGACGTCCTGGCGCAGGGACACGTGGACGATGGCTTCCAGTTCGATTCCCAGGCGTTCGGCATTGAGCTGGGCGCGGTAGCCGCTGATGATCCCGTCGCCTTCGAGCATGCGCAGGCGGCGCAGGCAGGCCGAGGGCGAGAGGGCGACTTTCTCCGCCAGTTCCTGGTTGCTGATACGTCCATCCTGTTGCAGGAAGTAGAGGATGCGCAGGTCGGTGGAGTCGAGGGTCATGGCTGGCATAAATCCGCGTTTTTTATTGAAGGATTAGAATTTTATTCGAGATTAGTACGGTAGCGCGCTGCACTTTGCACGAAAATTCTAGCTGGCTTCGTCCATTATTTCATGAGTTTGCGGGTCGCCCAGACCCCGTGCCCGGCCTGTCCCAGGCGGGCATGACCTTGACCAAGACAGGACTTCCAATGATCGATAAAAACCACTGCCTGCGTCTCGATGAACAGGACCCACTGGCGCCGCTGCGCCAACAGTTCGCCTTGCCCGAGGGGGTGATCTACCTCGATGGCAACTCCCTGGGTGCGCGCCCCGTGGCCGCTCTGGAACGGGCCCGGCAAGTGATCGAGCAGGAGTGGGGCGACGGCCTGATCCGCAGTTGGAACAGCGCCGGCTGGCGTGATCTGCCGCAGCGCCTGGGGGACCGCCTGGCCCCGCTGATCGGCGCCGGCAGCGGCGAAGTGGTGATCACCGACACCACCACCATCAACCTGTTCAAGGTGCTCAGCGCGGCCTTGCGGGTGCAGGCCGAACGCGCCCCCGAACGGCGGGTGATCGTTTCCGAAAGCAGCAACTTCCCTTCCGACCTGTACATCGCCGAGGGCCTGACCCAGATGCTTGAGCAGGGCTATTCCCTGCGCCTGGTGGACAGCCCGGACCAACTGCCGGCGGCTATCGACCAGGACGTGGCGGTGGTGATGCTCACCCACGTCAACTACAAGACCGGCTACATGCACGACATGCAGGCCGTCACCTCGCTGATCCACGAAGCCGGCGCCCTGAGCATCTGGGACCTGGCCCACTCGGCCGGCGCGGTGCCGGTGGAGCTGACTCGCAGCGGCGCCGACTACGCCATCGGCTGCACCTACAAGTACCTCAATGGCGGCCCTGGTTCGCAAGCCTTCGCCTGGGTCGCACCGGCCCTGTGCAACCTGGTGACCCAGCCACTGTCCGGCTGGTTCGGCCATGCCCGGCAGTTCGACATGGCCACCCGCTACGAGCCCGCCAGCGGTATCGCCCGCTACCTGTGCGGCACCCAGCCGATCACCTCGCTGGCCATGGTCGAGTGCGGCCTGGAAGTCTTCGAACAGACCGACATGCAGAGCCTGCGGCGCAAGTCCCTGGCCCTCACCGACCTGTTCATCGAGCTGGTGGAACAGCGTTGCGCCGGTCACGACCTGAAGCTGGTGACCCCGCGTGACCACGCCAAGCGCGGCAGCCACGTGAGCTTCGAACACCCCGAAGGCTACGCGGTGATCCAGGCCCTGATTGCCCGTGGCGTGATCGGCGATTATCGCGAACCGCGGATCATGCGTTTTGGCTTCACCCCGCTGTACACCCGCTTCAGCGAAGTCTGGGACGCGGTGCAGATTCTCGGTGAAATCCTTGATCAGAAAACCTGGGCCCAGGCGCAGTTCCAGGTGCGTCACAGCGTGACCTGAGACGCGCTTCACCTCCTGGTTGCCGCCCTGTGCGGCGGCCAGGCCAGCGGCACAAGGACGGGCCGTCACAACGATTCATACGTGCACACAACAATAAAGAGGCACTTAAAGTGACCACCTCCAACAAAGGTTTCGAAGCGATTTCCAATCGCGAGCACGGCCTCAGGCGCCAGCTGACCGCCGGCCAGATGAGCATGATCGCCATCGGCGGGGCCATCGGCACCGGGCTGTTCATGGGCAGCGCCTATGCCATCGGCTATGCCGGCCCCAGCGTGCTGCTGAGCTACGCCATCGGTGCGCTGATCACCCTGATCCTCATGGGCTGCCTGGCGGAAATGACCGTGGCCCATTCCACCTCCGGCTCCTTCGGCGCCTATGCCGAGTTCTACGTCAGCCCGCTGGCCGGTTTCCTGGTGCGCTACGCCTACTGGGCGGCCATCGTCCTGGCGGTGGGCGCCGAGGTCACGGCCATCGCCATGTACATGAAGTACTGGTTCGCCAACGTTCCGGAATGGGTGTGGATTGTTTCCTTCTCCAGCGTGCTGATCCTGCTCAACGCCATCAGCGTGAAGACCTTCGGCAACTTCGAATACTGGTTCTCCACCATCAAGATCGCCGCCATCGTCGGCTTCATCATCCTTGCGGTGTACGTGGTGTTCGGCTCCGGCAACCCGGACTACGGGCTGCACAACTACAGCGCCCATGGCGGCTTCTTTCCCAATGGCTTCGAGGGCATGTGGATCGCGGTGATCGTGTCGATCTTCAGTTACCTGAGCGTGGAGATGATCGCGGTGGCGGCGGGGGAGGCCAAGGACCCGCAGCGCGCGGTGAAGCAGGCGTTTCGCGCCACCATCGTGCGCCTGGTGGTGTTCTACCTGCTGACCTTGGCACTGATGCTGGCGATCGTGCCCTGGGTCCAGGCCGGCAAGGCCCAGAGCCCGTTCGTCACGGTGATGCAGACCATCGGCATTCCCGGGGCCACCGGGGTGATGAACTTCGTGATCCTGATCGCCGCGCTGTCGGCGATGAACAGCCAGCTCTACATCACCACGCGGATGATGTTCAGCCTGTCCCGCGCCGGTTACGCACCCAAGTCCATGGGCGCCCTGAGCAAGAGCGGGATTCCGCTCAATGCCCTGCTGCTGTCCAGCTCCGGCATCGCCCTGGCAACCCTGGTCAACGTGCTGTACCCGGAAAGCTCGTTCACCCTGATGATGGCGATCTCGATGTTCGGCGCGATCTTCACCTGGTTCATGATCTTCCTCACCCACTACTGCTTCCGCCGCTATCACCAGCGCCACGGCGAGCAGCAGCTGTCGTTCCGCATGCGCCTGTTTCCCTACAGCACCCTGCTGGGGCTGGTGCTGATGGGGGCGGTGATGATCACCACCTTCTTCACCGAGGCGTTCAAGATGACCCTGGTGTTCGGCGTGCCCTTCCTGCTGTTGCTGACCCTGGTCTACTACCTGTGCTTCCGTAAACCGAGGACGGTGGCCGGGTTGTCCGAGGTCTGAGGCCGTGCCCCCCGGGTCGCCCTAGAGGCTGTCCAGGGGGCATTCCTCGCGGGCCTGTTGCAGGCGGGTTTCGAAGACTTCGAGCCGGCCCTGCAACTGCTGCAAATCATCGATCTGCTGTTGCAGCTCGCGCCTCTTTTGCGCCAGGGCGGCCTGCGCGCGATCCCAGGGAAAGGCCTGGCCCTGGTGCGTGGCGAACACCTGCTGCAATTCCTTGAGCTTGAAACCCAGCTGCTGCGCGCACTTGATGAACATCAGCTGCTCGACGCTCTGCGCGTCATACAGGCGGTAGCGACCCTGGCGTGGCGCTTCGGGCAACAGGCCGATGGCTTCGTAGTGACGGATGCTCTTGACCGTGGTTCCGGACAGTTGCGCGGCTTGGCCGATGTACATGAAGGCTCCTTTTCCAGTACCGGGCCGTCGGGTGGTGGACGGCGTTGCGCATTATCCGGCGCTTTCACTGCCTGGCAAGGTACTGCGCCTGCAGCAGCCAATCGGCCTTGCGTTCTTCGCTGGCGTCCAGCACCGGGCCAAAGGTCAGGGTGCGCAACGGCTTGATGCCGCAGAAGGCCAGGGTGGTGCGGCGCATCTGCTGCAAACCGGGCATGCGGTAGAACCAGCGGAAATACCAGGGCGGGGTGTCCATGGTCACCATCAGGTGGGCGGTGCGGCCCTTGAGCAGTTGCTCGGGAAAGGCCTTGCCGGGGCGGTACTTGAAGGCGAAGCCCGGCAGCAGTACACGGTCGAGAAAGCCCTTCATCAGCGCCGGAATCCCGCCCCACCAGATGGGGAAGACCCAGGTCAGGTGCTCGGCCCAGAGGATGTCGGCCTGGGCTTGGCGCAGGTCTTCTTCCAGAGGCTGGATCTGCCGGTAGCCTTCATGCAGCACCGGGTCGAAGCGCAGGTCGCCGAGCCTGAGCTGGCGCACCTCATGCCCGGCCTCCTGCGCCGCCTTTACGTAGCGCTCGCTCAATGCCGCGCACAGGCTGTTGTGCGAGGGGTGGCCGAGAATCACCAGGATGCGTTTGCTCATTGCCGTGGTCCTTGAGGAATAAACCCCAAGGCTAAAGTCTGCCCCTAAGGGGAGAGTCAAGGCGGCAGCAGTGCCGCGCACAAACCTTGGGCATACAGCGGCAGCGTTGCGAAGTCACGGGCGCACAACAGCAACCGGCGCCGGGCCCAGGCTTCGCTAAGAGGGCGGGACTGCAACGGCAGGTGACGGTTGCGCTGCAGGGCGGCCAGGGGCACCAGCGCCAGCCCGGCGCCACGGGCGACCATTCGCAGCTGCGCGTCGAAACCCTCGGCGCGGATGCGCAATTGCATGCGTCGTCCCAGGTGCAGGGCCTGTTCCTCCAGGTACACCGCCAGGGCGCTATGGCTGGCCAGGCCAACGTAGTCGTGGACCAGGGTGTCGTTGAAGCTGGGGTTGGGCTGCAGGCTCAGCGGGTGATCCTGGGGCATCACCAGGACCAGCGGATCATCACGGAAAGGCCGGGTCATCAGGCCCTGGGTGTCGACCGCGTCGGAGACGATCCCCAGGTCCGCCGCGCCCTGGCGCAGGGCGTGGGTGATGCGCTGGCTGGGCAGTTCCTGCAACTCGATATCGACCTGCGGATGGCTGTGCAGGAAGTCCGCCAGCAGCTCCGGCAGGTACTCGCTGAGGGCCGTGGTGTTGCACAACAGGCGCACCTGGCCCTTGATTCCCTTGGCGTATTCGGCGAGGTCCTGTTGCAGGTGTTCGGCGTACAGCAACAGCGTCCGGGCATGTTGGGCCAGGGCCTTGCCCGCGGCCGTCGGGCGAACGCCGCGACGACCGCGTTCGAGAAAATCGATGCCCAGCGAGGCCTCCATGGCGCGGATCCGAGCGCTGGCGGCGGCCAGGGATAAGTGGCTGCGAGCGGCGCCGGCGGTGATATTGCCGGCTTCCAGAATATTCAGGTACAGGCGCAGGTCGATCAGATCGAAGTGCATGGGGCATCCCTCGGCGAACGGGGTCTCCTGCGGAGGCCGTGCAGATGTTTTTGTAGGAGCCGGCTTGCCGGCGAAAAGGCCTCAGGATTTTGCATCGGGCCTGAGCGCGCCTTCGCTGGCAAGCCAGCTCCTACGGCGGTGGCGGGCAATAGGCTTTTGCATGTGCCTATTGCGGGGCAAGAGGCTGGCTCAGTATATGGCAGATTTTCAGCGCGGCGTGCAGGGCGCAGGATAGACCCATGAACAGCTCTCTCGCGTTTTACCAGAATCTCGGAATGACCCTTTCTTTGCTGGTCATCGGCACATTCCTGCTGGCCGGCATGGTCAAGGGGGTGATCGGCCTCGGCCTGCCCACCATCGCCATGGGGCTGCTGGGGCTGGCTATGGCTCCGGCGCAGGCAGCGGCTTTGCTGATCATTCCGGCGACCCTGACCAATCTCTGGCAACTGGCCTTTGGCGGGCACCTGCCGGCCTTGCTCAAGCGCCTGTGGCCGATGTTGCTGGCGATCTTCGTCGGCACGGCCGCCGGTTCATTGTGGCTGGGCATCGAGGGCGGGCATTGGGTGGTGCGGGGGTTGGGCGCGGCGTTGCTGCTGTATGCCCTGAGCGGCCTTCTGCTGCCGACCCTGCGCGTGTCGCCGGCCCAGGAGCGCTGGCTGGCGCCGCTGTGCGGGCTGGTCACCGGGGTCATCACTTCGGCCACCGGGGTGTTCGTGATCCCGGCGGTGCCTTATCTGCAGGCCCTGGGCTTGAACAGGGATCAGTTGGTGCAGGCCCTGGGCCTGTCGTTCACCGTGTCGACCCTGGCCCTGGCCGCCGGCCTGCTGTGGCGCGGCGCCCTGGGTGGCGCCGAGCTGGGGGCTTCCTTGCTGACCCTGGCCCCGGCGCTGTTGGGCCTGTGGCTGGGGCAATGGTTGCGCCAGCGCATCAGCGCCTTGCTGTTCAAGCGGGTGTTCTTTATCGGCCTGGCCCTGCTGGGCGGGCACCTGCTGATCAGCGGCTAGACCTTTGGCTCAGCGGCCAGCCGCGGCCGGGCTAAGCATGTCGATGGCGCGGATCTCGAAGTCGCGCTCCAGGTAGTCCATGCGCGCGTCGAGAAACTGCCGCATGTGCGGCAGGCCGGAGTGGACATCCAGCGCCTCTTGAGAGGCCCAGACCTCATAGAAGATGAACAGGCTCGGGTCTTCCCGGTCCCGCAGCATGTGGTACTCGATGCAGCCAGCTTCGGCGCGGCTGGCGGCGACATGGCTCAGGAAGAACGCCTGGAAGGCGTCGGCGCGCTCGGGACGGGTCTTGGCGTGAAGGATAAAGGCCTGGGGCGTGGACATGCGCAAAACACTCATTGACGGGGAAGGTGCTGAAAATCCTAAGGCAAAGATCGATCGTCGATTCGTGCGTTTTGGTCAAATGTATTTTGAGCAACCCGGGCTTATTCTCCGGCTCCTGTCTGTTTAACCTGCCGCCATCGTTTGCAACCTGCACAGCCCGCCGCTGCCGATGCGCGATGGGTTGTCCCCCCGATGAGGCCGGATCATGAAAAAAGTACTGCTGCTCAATGGCGCCAAGCAATTTGCCCACTCCGATGGCCGCTACAACGCCACCCTGCACGACACCGCCCTGGCGGTGCTGGATCGTGGTGGCCTGGAGGTCAAGGTCACCCATATCGACGAGGGGTATGACATCCAGGAAGAAGTGGCGAAGTTTCTCTGGGCCGACGTGATCATCTACCAGATGCCCGGCTGGTGGATGGGCGCACCGTGGATCGTCAAGAAGTACATCGACGAAGTCTTCACCGAAGGCCATGGCAGCCTCTACGCCAGCGATGGCCGGACCCGCTCCGACGCCTCGCAGAAATACGGCAGCGGCGGCCTGATCCAGGGCAAGCAGTACATGCTCTCGCTGACCTGGAACGCGCCGCAGCAGGCCTTCGACGACCCGACCGACTTCTTCGAAGCCAAGGGCGTGGACGCGGTGTACTTCCCGTTCCACAAGGCCAACCAGTTCCTCGGCATGAGCGCTTTGCCGACTTTCCTCTGCGTCGACGTGATGAAGCGCCCGAACATCGAAGGCGATGTGCAGCGTTATGCGCAGCACCTCAAGGCGGTGTTCAATCTGCAGGGCTGAATCCGGCTACTATTGAGCGCCTTGAGGCCGGCCTCTGGTTTTGCGGGGGCCACCACCGCTGATAAAGGACTCCCGTGAAAGCCCGATCCGACGAGTTGCAAGTGTTCGTCTGCGTCATCGAGTGCGGTTCGATTTCCGCCGCCGCCGAGCAATTGGCCCAGACCCCTTCGGCGGTCAGCCGTAGCTTGTCGCGGCTGGAGGCCAAGCTCGACACCACGCTGATCAACCGCACCACGCGGCGCATGGACCTGACCGAGGAAGGGCGCTACTTCTTCGAGCAGGCCAAGCTGATTCTCGACCAGATGGACGAGCTCGAAGAGCGCCTGTCTTCGCGCCAGCGCACCCCGTCCGGGCGTTTGCGGATCAACGCCGCGTCGCCCTTCATGCTGCACGCCATCGTTCCCCATGTGGCCGAGTTCCGCCGCCTGTACCCGGACATCCAGCTGGAGCTCAACAGCAACGACTTGATCATCGACCTGCTGGAGCAAAGCACCGACATCGCCATCCGCATCGGCGTGCTGGCGGACTCGACCCTGCATGCCCGCTCCCTGGGCTGCAGCCCGCTGCACATTCTGGCCAGCCCCGACTACCTGGCCCGCCACGGCACCCCGCAGAGCGTGGCCGAACTGGCCGATCACACCTTGCTCGGCTTCACCCAGACCGAAACCCTCAACCACTGGCCGTTGCGCCATGTGCACGGCGACCGCTGGCAGATCCAGCCGGGCATCAGCGCCTCCAGCGGCGAGACCCTGCGCCACCTGGCGCTGGAGGGCCAGGGGATTGCCTGCCTGTCGCATTTCATGACCATTGACGACATCCGCGCCGGGCGCCTGCAACCGGTGCTGGCCTCGTTCAACAGCGGCTATCGCCAGCCGATCAACGCGGTGTACTACCGCAACTCGCAACTGGCCCTGCGCATCCAGTGCTTCCTGGATTTCATCCAGGGCAAGCTGGCCGACTACGCCAATCCCGAGTTCCAGGGCTGAAGGCCCCGCGCCGATGCCCCGCTTGCATCGGCTCCGCCTGGCAACCTATCCCTTGTAGGAGCCGGCTTGCCGGCGAAGGGGCCCCCAGGTTTTGCACAAATCTTGAAATCGCTTTCGCTGGCAAGCCAGCTCCTACGGTGGCTGTGTGCATCGGGTCTGTCCGGCAATCGATCCCTTGTAGGAGCCGGCTTGCCGGCGAAGGGGCCCCCAGGTTTTGCACAAGTCTTGAAATCGCCTTCGCTGGCAAGCCAGCTCCTACGGTTGCTGTGTGCATCGGGTCTGTCCGGCAATCGATCCCTTGTAGGAGCCGGCTTGCCGGCGAAGGGCCCCCCAGGTTTTGCGCAAGTCTTGAAATCGCTTTCGCTGGCAAGCCAGCTCCTACGGTCATTTATGTTTGTGGGTTGGTACGGGCGTACTGCAATTGACGATTGCTCAAACCGCGATCCCGGGCCTATGTTCTTGCCGTTCGATAACAAGAAAAGGAAGGACCTTATGCGCATTCTGTTGTTCAAGACCCTGGCCCTGACGGCCGCCATCGCCGCCAGCGGCTCGGCCTTGGCCGTGACCCTGGAAGGCGGCGCGGTGGCCGCGCCCAACCAGTACGGCGCCGATGTCGCGGCGCAAATCCTGAAGAAAGGCGGCAACGCCGTGGACGCCGCGGTGGCCACCGCGTTCACCCTGGCGGTGACCTACCCCGAGGCCGGCAATATCGGCGGCGGCGGGTTCATGACGATGTACATCGACGGCAAGCCGTACTTCCTCGACTACCGGGAAACCGC
>Ga0194135_10000173_pt1 | contig 37914 bp, 23 predicted proteins | sample LitLau_LLRF_2013_FD_134024 | JGI IMG/M metagenome (GOLD analysis project Ga0194135, IMG submission 134024) | Freshwater sediment microbial communities in response to fracking from North America - Little Laurel Run_MetaG_LLRF_2013 (version 2) | ecosystem: Environmental > Aquatic > Freshwater >... | reverse complement strand
TACACAAATAAGAACAGAGAGTAATCACAAACGTTTAATGAAAGTTGGTATTGGTAATATAATATAATAATCCAGTAATCACACGGAATTATTGCATATCTGATTGCGTGTAGCAGTAGAGTAGTATGAGCTTAGTAAACTTTTCTGGTTGTGAATAACTCTTATTATACGACTTGGGATGATGTGATTTCTCGACAGAGTGAACCACCCCCACTTTCTACTTCCGGTGTCACTCCTTCAACGGCAACTTGTTCCATTGAATCCCTTCCTCCTTGACTGACGATGGAGACTGAAGGAAAATAAATAGGAACCATTTTGTGTCTCTGCCAAAGATTTAAAATCCTGACGGACCAATCTAGACATACATATAATTTAGGATCAGATACTTGGATGCCATGTGGAAATAAAACCCACCGTTTTCGTCCAAAGGCACAGCATTTATGAGTTCAAATTGATATGTTATCATATTCATAATTCTTAAATTTTATGTTATACACGTTTAATGCATAGACAGCAACAGTATTATTCGCTTATTAGTAATTACTAGTTATTTAAAGCGCCTCAAAATATTTCGAATCGAAGTTGGAAGCTTACAATAAAGTTCTATGTAAGTATATTATAATCTTCCAAGCCAACACATGACACGTTTGAACATCAGTCAGAAAAATTCGGTCGCTCAATAAAGATATTGTTTTGCATTTCTGTTCATTTTATCATGTTCGATTAATTGAAAATGCTTACAAATCATCAACTTCATAAATAAATGGTCCAATCAACGTGTAGCAATAAAAATGAGTTGACTCACACACATAGAAATTGAACCATTAGTGCTGAATTTGATTCAGTAGAAATTAATTGCAAACCGTGAATCACTGCTTTAATTGAAATTATTGTCGATTGATACTATTATTGTTATGATTTCGTGTAGTATATTTCAACCATGGCGTATGTACCGTGGTTCGTTTTTCATGTACCGTTTATTAATAGTTTTTTGTGTCAAATGTTTTATGTATTTATGCTGTCAAGTTGGCTATTATTTGTTGAATGTAGCAATATATCAGTAATTATTGCCCCCGCAATGTTGTGCGTGACCTGTGAACCATACAGACGCTTTTCGATTAAATGCTGGTTTTTTTATTTAACAAACAGAAAGAGTCACTTGAGAAAGGATTAGAAAACAAACTCCCTGAGGATTTTACCTACGATAATAAGGTTTATTCCGAAGATGCATTGGAACCAACTGCTGAAAGTCCTGTGGTTGGAAATAATCCTGGGGCTCCTAAAATAATTATTAGAGGAGCTTCATCCTTTTCTCCTGAAATTTCTTCCAGTCCTAGTCCGCCTGAATATGTCCTTCAATATCAAGACCCAGTACTTAATTCTTCAAGAATTCCTTTAAGTAACATGTCTGAAAACTCCTCAACTCATGGAAATGTATGTGTATATATCCAAATGCTTCCTCTAGATGCCGACTTCCACATTGCTTCCAAGATTATTCTAATTAATTTTTCATTGCTAGCACCTGAATGATTTCCTTTCACTCCTTCAAAACTTATGCAATGCTTTACAATATATACGGATACGGCTTATGACCATGGGATGCAAAATATATGCATGAATAATACACAATAAGTATGAGGAATGGTTAAAAACAGAAAATATGATTTTCTTCGACGTAAAGTGCCGTTTTTGTAGGCTGGAATGGAGTGTCTGTCTGCTTACTATTTGGTACAATAGGGCTGTCATAGAGTAGTAGACTCAGATTTGGATAAGGGTTCTACCCAGCACTCCTCATTGTGCTAATGGAAAGACTTGACAGTGTGTCGTTGTACCATTTAGACTTTTGGACACTGCATTCCAGCTTACATGAACCGTTCTATAATGAGGAAAATAATAATAAGTGCCTTCGTAAAAGCGCATGTAGGATTAGGTGAAAGTGATTTTAAGAGCACAATACTATTATTGCGGGGTTAGTTGTTACTACAATTACTGAAGCTAGTTCACCTGCACATGCATACTCTGTAATTTATACGCCCTGGCACTGGAATGGATTCACTTTATTTCTCTAATTTTCAGAGTCATCACGATGGTCCTGACAGGAAAAGAACTTCACCTTCTCCAACAAACCGTCTTCTGGAAGAGACGAATCTAACAGAAGACGACGAGACTTTGCAGTCTTTCATGCTTGAGGAACAGTCCAGAACCCCTCCAAGTTCCTCAACTCATCGGGCAAAATACGCCAATGGACCTATAGTCATTTCAAATCCACTGGACATGGACACAGACTCTTTACTTGGAGAGTCCAAGTCTCACAAACTGAAGATAGATCCTGGACCAGCTCCAGTCTTCTCTAGCTCATCCAAAGTTCCTCATAATATTCCCGATGTCCTCAGCGCCGCATCGGCTAGCCCATCTCCGTTTCCTTCCACGTCAAATGGTTCTGTACGAAATGGAATCAACTCATATTCTAATAGTCCTGCAGCTAGTAGTGACTCGTCTAATCATATTCCTCCTCAACCTCCCCCAGTAGCTCCATCCTCGTCGTATGTTAAGTGGACTCAACTTATGCCAGACCAACTTCGAAATGGAGAAACTCCATCTCCTATTGGAGACACTGGAAGAAGAACTCCGTACTGTCAAGTTGGAATTCTCCTTGACTCTAATTAATACTGTGGTACCAGTTGGATCCTATTTCTAACTCAGAAGTCGAATGTAATAGAAACTCGTAGTCCATATGAGATTATATGTCAATTGTTGCTCTGATAGTCAAATAACTAAATACTTTTAGCCGGTTTACACACAAACGAGAAATATTATTCTGAAAATGCACGCTCACAAATTGCAAATTTATACACCTAACTAACAGTAAGGAAAGCACAGCAGCCAAGAGTATCTGTTCAGATAGAACTTTCGCTTGAAATTGTTTATTTTTATTCTGCAGTTGTTGCTCCTAAAAGTAATTATTAAAGATCTTAGTAATTGTTCAATTCACATTGATAATTGTGTAGTTTATAAACGTTTGCCTATGCAACAGTAAAAGGATAGTTTAGAAGCAAGCGAAATATAGCTAATAGTTAAAACGTAACAGCAATGAGTATACTTTCTACATAGTTTGGCTAACACGGAAATTGTGCAGCTAATTCGTTAACAAATGCAACTTTGTACATAAATCAACGCAGTTTAAAGATATTTTAGACTACATTACATGAAACTTTTAGAGCTTACTCTCGATCCGAGAAAAATACCCGTACTCAAAGAATGACTTAAATACAAATCTCCCATAAGCTACATACTATTTTCGGCTAGTTAGTTGTTAATCTTCAGAAAAGTTCAAGCAGCTATTTCAGGTTATAATAAGTACCACACGTTGTTTACCAGCGTTTCCCTCTAGTTTATCCGAAAATTTTAACAAAACTAAGCTAACGTTAACAATTTTATGTAAGCGTACAAAAGGCTTAATGTCCAAGACTTTGATGAGATTATATATTGACCATAGGATTTTGGACGCATAAGCAGAATAGAGTAAAGAGTATATTTGATGTGGATTTTTAACAAGTATTTACATGTATAAATCGGTGGTTTGTAAACATGAAAGATTAGCAATCTATATATACAGTCTTTTCTAGCAGGTCACATGAAACTACAAAGGATTTGAGAATGAATTAAAGCTCATATTAAAGAAAGGTTTATCAGGCATTGGAATCTTTGGGAAGGAATGACGCTCAGTTGAAGTTCAACAACATTAAAGTAACTAAATACAATTAAAAGTACCTCATTATTAGTTTGTTCTAAACATCGAATGTAATTAAATTAGATACATACTAGTTAACGTTTTCTAAAATTACAAATATTCCTAGTCATTTGCCAAACTTTCATTTTGCTACTGGAGTAACTTAAAATAACAATTTAACTCATATTTATCTTTTTTATTTATAATCCTTTGTGATGTCAAGTTAAATACTGTTAGGTTTTAAGTTCCGAAGTTATTGTTCTCACTTTTAACACGTGGACAAGCTATTTTAACTTTTAACAAGCTCGAGTTAACTAATGACTGTTGTTGAGCGCAGCAAATCTGCTTGAACAAATATATATACAAATAATATGCGTACATATATTCATATCTTATAACCTGGAAACGATATGATGAACAAACATGAACTATGAAATTTTTTTCGTAATTAAAAATATGTACTTACATTTAAGCGTTTATTATTCGTGAAACGATGCCGTATTTTTAGTAAAAATTGTATTGTCCATGGCTTATTAGAACGGACATATGTAAAGCATAATTACATGACCAGTAATGGACTTTGAAACTGAAGTATCAGAAAAGTAGAATCTCTGCTAAGTATATTAAGAAAGTTGAATGATATAGTATTGTAAGGGTTGACAAAGGGTTACGAGAACAATCTATGGATTTAAATAACAACAGAGTAAACAAAAAGATAACAAAAACAGAGTTTAAGTTAAGAATTGTTATGGCTCGAAACGAGCGTCGTTATTTCTCGCGTTGAAATTAACTCACGTTGAAATTATAACTAACAAATAGTTTCTTGTTTCCGAATACCTAGAATAGAGTTTCGCTTTTGTAAAACGAAATGCAACTCATCGACACAATTCTTCTGAAGAAACTTGTTGATTGAACTATTCATAGAAAATAGTACAATTTTTGTGTACTATCTTACAAAAAAAATCCCACGATATCAGCCTTCTGATGTAAAAACAGGGTGATTAACAAAATTTTAACGTTAAATTGTGTTTTTTATTAGAAGGAATTGTATGAAATGGTAACTTATTGTTATTGCTGGTTATAATTTGCTGTCTGTTTTCAATCAGCTCAAATAAGTTAATTCCAATACATTTATCTTTTATTTTGGGAGAACATGCACGTTTAATACAATCATATATTTTACTCAAAGGTTGCTACCAATGTATTTAAATGCCAATATGTTTCCATTTGTAAATCGATGCTTTGTAACGAGGTGACAATCCTTTACGGTCAGTTTTCTTTGATAAGCAATTTATTTTGAAGCCTTATAACTTCTATAGGTTCATCTGCTGCTAATTTAAATTTTAAACTGTTTTAGTAACGACTACGACACAACAGACTACATTAATTCATACACTATTTTCTCTAATTGGAATAATTGAATTGCTCGACATACTTTCTTCGTGCTGATTTATTATACACAGTACAGAATAAGAATGCCATGAACGATTGATCAAGTCATATTATAATATTTTGAACAATTTTTTACTTAATTAGCTCATAGTTTATAGATAATGTTAAAGCATAAGTTAAATCTGTTTTGTGATAGTTTTTGTTTTAAGAAACAGATGAACATGTCAAGAAATGAATTATGAAATCTCACGATATATAAGAGAATAAAAGTTTATGTATGAAATCGCTGAGAGGTCTAATTTTCCTTCGGTCCAGTGAAATGGTAAAACTCAAACCTGAATGCATCTATATCATGAAAGTTCCATATCAGATTTCAAAGTCAAAACGCGAGAGAAAGCAAATACCGGTAAGACCAGGTAAAATGTATTAATGATGGATGGAAGGATGAAACACGAACAATACAGAAACGGAGCAGAGTGAACTAATACTTGATTGAACGTCTTGAGTTATACATGCTCACCACTGTGCAGTATATATGCAGTAGGCCGAAGGGATATTGTTCTCACGGGTAGTAAGAAGGTTGCGATTCCCACGACGGTGTTTCAGTTTTTATGTAAGAAACTACTTACACACCGTCCTTGCGATAATTTCAAGACTTCATGGGAACCAGTTTCATATCGCTCAATATGTTTATTACACCACTCCAGTTTCGTCGCATCTCCCCCGTTGCCGTAGCCTCATCAAAACTCCTTTTAACGCAAGACACAACTAATTTCAACATTCGATATGATTTGATTTGCACTCTCCAGACAGTTTCACAACTTTTATTTGGAAAAAATCGGTCATTACTTCTTGTCATACGCATTCTGTCTCAAGATCAGTTACAAAGCAGTTTATTTGTTGTTTTTATTTGAAAGTCGGATTCCTGTTTTAAAAAATACTGAATTTGACACTTGATATTCAGCAGAGCTTTAAAAACTCTGTGTATGCTATTATGAAGTTATATACGAGGTATGTGACGTGTTGCATATTATATTATATGCCTAATCTAATAGTAAGAAGTGAGGTTAAAAAGGTGAATGTTAAGATACATCTTAAGTTGTATTATGTATGCACACATCTTCTTCCATTTGTTAATTAGTCTACATATCCACCAATAGCAGCGCAATAATGACAAAGGTTGTTTAGAATTGCTCAATATGCATGCAATGTGCTTATCGTCATGTAATCTAACTGAGTTTTCATGTTTTAATCCATCACAACCTTAAGTCTTTCTTTCAAAAGGTACTTTATTGTCTACAGTGTCTACACAGTTATCACTTACGCTCTTAATAAAGAAGGTTATTTCAAAAATACCTGTGTCTCTCAAAGGCAGAGTCTGAGTAATAATTACTCACGTACACACACGACTACTACTGACTTAAATATGGATCATCTTTTTTACCACGTTGTATAAGCTCATAGAATCGCTGCCTTTCAACTTGTATGCGCTATTATATTATTATGAAGTTGCAAAAGAACCAAATTAGCATTGGTGATTCCCACACTAAAGTATTATTACGTTAATATCATCCAACAAATCGAAGTGTGTATGCTTGCTACTGACTCGAAGTTGTACTAAATTCAGCAAAAGTATCTAATTGGCAGGCCAATAAGCCATTCATATCTGTATCATTTTTATTTACTTCATCTGGCTGTTATTTAAACTTGTGCAGAACTTTAAAATGATCGAAATTTAGGAAATCCCCAATCATTAGCACGGAACTTGTTTGTAAGACTACTGAAGAGTGAGTCCAGTTTTGTTGTTGCTCGGCTGTAAACTAATAATACGCACATCATAATCGCACTGGAGAAAGTAATTTTTATTTTAATATTATATGAGCCCTGCTTGACTGCCGTTGCTCTTCAGCTGTTCATTTTCAAGGCTTTTAAGAACAACGTTACTCTGCAAATTATGAGAATGTTAACAGATGACCTGACCCCACACGGAGTGAATTCCCACTCCATTAGGAACCATTACATGTCTCGTTAAAATTTGATTCACATGATCATCACTCAATGAACATCAGTTCCTACTCTCCTCGTCTTCTTCATCCAATTGTACTAAACAAGACGCTTATTGTGTCCTATGACATCGTTTGAATTATTAAGTAAGAACAAATACACTTAAGTCGTGAATGATTTAAAGTGGGAATACTAACGATGGAGTACGATCGCAAATATAATGTTATTTATACTTCATGTATCCTTATGCGTATAGCTACGTACACATTTAATATTTATGCTACATAACACATTGAATATCCATGTATACGGCGATTGCTTATCACAGATGGTTAATGTGATAGGTATAAAACAATAAAACGTATATATCAATTCATTCAGTCAGTAGGCGATCTTTAAGACAATTAATTAGTAAACAGTACACGTTTCTATGTATTTATATATAGACTTTTTGCATTTCCACATTTAATTGTCAAAGGTTTGTACTCTACTTATAAAAGAAAAACAAGTCGACCCCGAGGATTGTATAAGTGTGACGCAACAAATCTGACGATTCTTAGCTAAGGAGCACATAAATATAATAAATATAGATGTAATTCTTTCACGTAGCAGAAAATACTTTTAAGCAGAGCAAAATATGAAGCACGCCACTATTATAAGTGTGCTTCAAAATGTCGAGCTTATTCTTTGTATTTTGCAATTTTTTATAATTGTTAGTCTACGGCTTGTCTTACTTATTCTTACTTGCACTTCATTTATTATTATACAATTGCAGCATCCTGTCATTAAAACTTTTTAATTGGACGATTCTTCACTAAAACCTGCTTGATTAACTTCGTTGTAAGTTGGAACAAAAACTCTCCTTGATACGACCTATTCAGCAATGACGCAAAGATGGCTTTATCTCTTGCAAAAACATATTTGCTTGTTAAAAACTTCTTTTTGTATAAAATAGTATTTCTGTTCAGCAATATATTTTGTAATTCTTATTTCTTGAATTATGCAAGAGAACCACAGGACAACACAAACGCTTTGATTAAATTATTTCGCAAACAAATTAATTGCAGAATTTGAATCCTTAAGAACAAAACAAGATTCTTTTGGAACTTATTTTTGGGATGAAGGAAATGAGAGCAGTAGATGACGAATGGAAAGTTTACATGCAATTGAGTAAAAGTAGTAAAAATAGTAAATAAACATGAATGAATTTTATAGAAAATCCCTCGCGACTTTCCCAGTGTACCGGAATTTTCTACTAAAAACTTCCATGATGTGAACAATGTTGCATTTGATCCCGTATGTACAGCGTATATAACAACGTCTCGTTGATTTCCTGACACTGTATACAATTATACTATAAATGAGTTGTAAAATACCATGATGGCACGTGTATATGTATTATATGGCGAAGAAATAAAAACACTTCCGAAGAACAAAAAGAAATCTGTTTGCTAAAGCACCAGAAATAATCGCAAGTTGGGTTCTCATTCATTTATCCATGAGACATTGATGAACCAAGTTCCCATATATATTATATGATCTCCATTTATGACCTACGCTAATACTCCCAGTCCGCACCTACACGCATCAATTCTCGCATTTTGTCTTTCCCAATTTTATGTAAAGTTTCGACATTTCTTGAATATGAAATAAAGTTCTTCGGTATTAAATTACTGTGTATTGTATTGAATGGAGAAAAACCATAAGATTCTAAATAATCCTCGCAATTTAATAGACACATTTAATTATATCTATTATGTCAATGAATTGATAAATTCTATCAATTACGTTACCATTTCGTTGCTTGGCTTTTTGTGAGCTAAAGACTGCGAGTGTGTATTAACTAGATTGATGATTGTTTCGCGTAGACCAATGAGAGATGCCTAGAGGTTTTTTCATGAGAGGAACGAGATCTTTAGCCAATGCTTCCCCTCCCAGTCTTTTCTTCGTATGAAACGAAGGCTGGACGCAGTTGGACCTCCTCTTTTAGTCACGAATAGTATTTCAATCTCTCTTCCTGACTTCTGCAATTCGAACGAAGCCCCGTGGGCTCAGCAGTGATGATGAGTCTTTTATGACGAGATGCGCTTAATTCACTGTATAATGCATTATATGTACGTCCTTAGTTTGCTATATGTAGCAAACAGTAAGTTGTAATCATCCTCTTCAAGAAAGAAGATAATTCAGAGAGTCTTGGAAGACGAGGCGTGAGAAAATTGGTGAACAAGTCAAACCTTTAGGTGGTATTTTATGGTCTGCTTAACTCCAACTGTCTATATAAGCATATATATACATAATATATTCATATTATTCATCTCTGGTCAACTTCACTATCAATAATAAGATCTAATCAATCAGAAAATGCGATGACGGCCGCTATTTTTATTCGCATTCTCGTACTTCTGAACTCTCTTCCAGCTTACTTTTACTCCGAAAAGCATGTTTGAAACATGTAAAGAGATCCTTGTTTTATGAGAAACCTAAAATGAATGCACAATTTTGACAGAATTTATAAGTTTCTTCCGTCTGTGCGTTACTTATAATGATGACACGAATTTCTTGTACACTACGCACATTCGTCCACATGTAACAATGACCATTCAGGTTTTAAAGAAATATTCAGTTACATTATCTCACAATAGTTTAAATGCCAAAGTCAAACCACGAAATTCTCACAGACGCCCACAATGTTTGAACAGGGAAGCCAATGATCCCGAATTTGATCTTCGTTCATTGTCCAACCTGTTTGATTCAACAATAAGCCACTCTTTACACATTTCAAAATATTTAATGCACCTATGGTTTAGGTGCATTCTCGCTGTATACATGTTCCTGCATCTCATTATCACATCGTTTATCAAACTAACCATGCTCGAGTCTCAGCCTTGTTGATGGTTTCGTTCATCATACTTATAATTTAGAGCTGGATTGAATTTTACTTCACAATGTTATTCTGCAAATATGACGTTCTTTGCTTGTACATTCACATAGCACGTATCCTTTCTCAATTAAAAGTATTTCGAATTGATTTTTTAATTTTACTAATTAGTTAATTGCTATCTCAGCGAACACCTTCTATGTGAAGTGTAGCTACAAGTATTGCGTAATCCGAAATACAAAGAATTATGGGACAACATTATTTTATAATCCAGAAAGTAGTATAATTAATCCAAGGAAATATCGAAAACGAACAACAATAGACAATTCATGTATACATTATATGGATGCGTATTCTTCAGAAACTTTTTACGACTCGTATAGGTTGTTATGTTCCTCAGTAATTTTTAGCTATAAAACTGCTACACAGACTTCTGATTTCCTCATTTCATGCTGACTATTTCCTCTCATTTGTGATGATGATGACTCCCGACTCAAACCCTCAATTGATGAAGAAGAAGTGACAAGAAAAAAGAAAGTGGAACACACTCCCCCATATCCACAAGCCTAGTAATCACCTCGTCTCTCTCTCTCTCTCTGCAATAATAATTAATCTATTGACAAAACAATTACACTGCATTGCATATCTTTAAGAGCTTCCCGTATTTATAAAATTACTACTTGTAGCAAAACTTCGTTTCACTCGCTGAGCTGCTATCACTATTTCAATTGATAGAAACGCCTAATAAGTTTCCCTCTACTTCATGCACGTTTATCTAGCTTTATAAAACGTTTGCAAATTTTTATGTATACATGCTCAATTGTTTTTGGCAGAACAAGTCCTTTATGCCTTCTACATTCTGTGTAAAAGGAGCTGTGCGACTTAAAAAGGAGACGATCTGCCCTGTCACAGATCAAGAAGTTAATTGTGAAGCTCCGCATACATACATTACAAGTATCAACTGATTTAACGGTTATTTGATTCCCATGAAGAAGTCAAGTAGAAACAGAAACTACTGTTGATCCTACCCTTAGAGTCTCACAGCAAGGACACGATTTCATGAGATGGACACAAATATATTTCGGTAGTTTTGGACTCGACAGAACTTTCTCACAAATTTGTGAGTTCATCAACCGTAAAACAAAGAAGTGGTTAATTATCCGCTGTGCTTATATTAGCTATGCTCTTCGTTGTCTTTCAAGAATTAAATCAGAACACGTATGAGTAAGTTGTGTTCCTTACAACATATCCCTACACACAATTTTAGTATATTTGCATGTCGATATTCTCGTGAGATAAGGAGCTAGTAGGTTTTTAACATTTTAACATTATAGTTTATATACTAGTTATACTATCTGGTAGTTGTATTGTTGGTAGCGAAAAAGAATTTTAAAAACTTGACCCCGACAAAACACTTCACAGTCGAGTAACCACACGTCATACATTATACGAATACAATACACAGATAGAATAGTTAACTGCTTAATAGTGTTAATACTACTTTTTTAGAAGATAAATAGCATTAAGGGCATAATAATAAGTGTACAGGGATATCATAATGTCCTAGCAAATCCACAATAATGTGTTTGTGTAGGCGTATTCGTTAAATTCTCACAAAGTTACGCAGAGAAAGGCTCCTGTAATAATTTGGGCGAGTAAATTGCATGACACGATGTTGCAGTAATAAGACAGGTCCTTAACAGCTTCTTATAGAGTGAGGCAGCACACGGAGACTTTATATCATCATGATAAAGAAGAATGAGGGCATTGATGGAGGTGGTGGTTTGTGAAGTAGCTCACCGGAACCTACTACAAGCTTTTTTGAACTTTAATAATTTGGTTTGAATGTGGGAAAGCCAAGAGAAGACACTCTCACCCTTGACTTTTTTGACTCCAGAAAAGTTCCCGTTTTAAAGCACCAACAACACACGTAGAGAGAGATTGCTTTATTGTAGTCAAGGTGGTTTCTTCACCATCATCATCAACACGATTCCTCCTGGAACATTTGATGCCTTTTAAAGAGGACAATGCTCTGTCGCTGTCCTCCAGGTCTCTGAAACGAATCAGCCGTCTTGGACATGGTTTCTTTCACACATCTTCTTTTATGTCCATACAAACTCATCTTGATTCTATACTCGATGTAATTAAATTAATTGAGAGCATTTTTTATGGTCAGATACACTATGCGCACATCTGTTTTCAAAATTTACAACACCATTTCACGTAGACATTATAGGCATCATGTATCTCTGCACCTCTACAGAAAATGTATTTTCAAATTTTAGCAATTCCTACAAATCTGATTTCAGATAGCCTCAATAAATCAATACATAAACCCTAACTTGAGGCAATAAACATATTCTCCATAATAAACTCAACCACTGCTGTTATGTAACTTTCTGATTTCAAATAATTGGAAAATATGGATACACGAAACAATCAGCAGAAACGTAACTGGCTTACAAATGAAAGGTAAGTTAAATAGTAAGGAGCACTATATTGTTCATGGTAATTCAAGAGAAGAAGTGTGAGCAGACTTCTGTAAGTTGCATCGGTAGCATATAGTAAAAAATAAGGTAGCTGAGTTGATGGGTGTAAGGTGTAAGTAATATACAAAATATATATACACATGTATACCTTCTGTGCTGATACCTGTGAGTGTGTATCGAAGAGAGGTACCTCTCCAATCTCGTGAGCACTTGAACCATGATTTCTTATTCTTCATACGTAACTGCAGATAATAATGAGAATAATGAAGACAAACCGGGAGTGAAGAGGCTCCTATCATCTCAGTTGGACTTGGATATTCAACCCTTTCATACAGAAAATTATTATATCGTGTCATCCTGTTTATACGACAATCAACCCTTAAGCTATATGTAATATTCTTCTTATTACCATCGTCAGCAGTTAGAAACCCTTTTGGTGAATCTTGAGCCTCAACAAGATTAACCAATCAATAGCCATACTTCTGATACTCACTACAGTTTCGAACATAAATGTTGCAGACTTAATTTGTTCTGCAACAAAGTCACACACTATCGAGGATCATCTAACCAAATAAATAATACCAAATCAATAATACCGTGTACACAATTTTTTTTACGCATAAAATTCTTTTTTTGAAAGCAGTACAAATGATTTCAATAGTATTTCATTTAGTCAACATGAATAAATATACATCAGCAATCATTCTGGAAACTCGTAGTAGTAAATCTTAACTCGTAGTTCGTAGTAGTAAAAGAAACTCTGGGAGAAAGTGCTAGCTAGTCAACACGAGTGGAGAAGAAGAAAGAATACGTGTTTTTGTTTGGGAGTTTTGTATTAGTTCACCCGAAAGATTTAACTCAAGGAAGGTTCGAGTGAAAGTTTGTAAGTGTGTCTGCAGACAAAGTGGATGAAACATTCGTGTGGGTCATTCTATCCCAGTAACAAAATAACCCAATAATAATAATAAGGCTGGCTCTGACGGAATTTTTGGAAGTTAGTACTAGCAGTATGCCAGTGGTGATGGATCCTTCGGATCGAGCAGCTTCCCCATGGGTATGAAATCGATTTTTAAATTTTCATAATTCCATACATTATATTTAAAAGCTCATGGGAACTTTTAAGCTAATTGGCCAGTAACATTCTCACAAATTACAAAATCTCTTTTGTATGGCTCTTGTTTTCCTACCAGAGTGTAACATAGTTGGACGAGTAGTAGTTATTAACTAATGATGTCTTAATTAGGAGTAAACCAGAAGTCTAAAGAATCTAGATGAGTGTCAGTTATGATTTAAACAGCATTTCTCGTTGTTATTGCTTTTACATTACGCGTTCCAAGAGGTTTGGTTTGAACCCAGTTTTTGCAAGTTGGAGGGAATTCTGAGACGGAAATTGCTGAGACAACAAAGGCCCTTTTCTTTACTCCTCCAGGAGATAATAAATCGGATAAAGAAGTGTGTGAGGGTCATCCAGTGTGTGTGGTTCCTATGGAGTAAGCAATTGTCCAATGCACCTTAAAAGAAGGGCAGCTTAATAGGCTTAGAGGGGTGCTGATCCTTATCTGAGCTGACTGTGTGTATCCATGCTCTGATGAGCCTCACTTGAGCAGAACAAAATTCTGTCAAATGCTTTTTACACTCCTCTTCCCAGTTGCCAGTCTTGTCATCATCAGATATGCGTTATTTACACCTTTGTTTGAAATAATTAATAGCTTGATAGGTGATTAATACTCGTGATCTGAGCAGTACACCCGCTTCACATCGTTTTGTTATCATTGGTTTCGATGTTTTAAGGTTGAGGGAATGGTTTTGGCACGTGTTTTGCAGTGTGCGTGTGACAAAACATTTTGACCGATTTTGGTTTATTTCTAGATAGAAAGCTGTTTAATTCTATATCCTAAAGTAATCTAGTTCTAATAAGAGCTCCGATTAGGATTATCCATATGTTGCAATACATTCTACCACGATATATTTCCAGTTTATATCTACGTATAGTCAATTACTTAAATTTAGATTTACTCTGTACTTTCAATTGAAAATCCACGTACAATTAAAATCCTAAAGCATACCTACGTGAATTTTCCTCAAAAGCCGAAACTACTGAATAGATAATAGATCTCATTTCTCGTTTGAGCCAAGACTGCCTTCAGCTTGTACATATATTTTGAACAAGTTTTGTGAGGAGAATTATGAAGGAGTTAGCAATTGTATTTCAATTATTAGATGGGGAATGCATGTAGGTGGTTGAAGAGATTCAGTAAATGAAAATGTGACTGAGGAAGCACCTTCCTTTCCCACGGCAGAGAGCGGATATGATGCCATTAAGTCCAACAACAAGTCCTTCTTAACTCCTTTTAAACTTGTCTCTACGTAAACCTACACGTATATATCGCCTCACCGTTTGTACACATATATATGTGCGCGCAATAATAAGCCTTCCTATTTTTTATTCCCTTAATTCTCTCTTTCTAACTATCACAAGTGTATAATATATACACTTTCGTATCAGCTCGTTATCCTATTAAAAACTCCTTCTTACTGTTTCGTCTTGGTTCACTTCTACTAGTCTTAAGCAGAAATCCATAGTTTGGACTCAATTTTAACTTCAAAATTATAAAAAAAGTATTCTATATTTTCCTGCATGATCAAAATAATGCCAAGAAGATTTATTAGACCCACAAAGAACCGTTTACTCAGAGAATATTCAAATTATTTGCTTCAGAGACATGAGTGCTAAAAATCCTCATTATCTCGCAAAGTTAAAAGATTCTGATGCGTATTCGTCGATGGGGAAAATTTGATTTCCTGGATATTTGACTCTATTGTCGGCTCATTGAGTTTTGGCTTCCTTCTCGTTGCTAAATCACCTTCCTAATTTAACCCTTTGATACTCACGAAAGAGTCAATCAACCACATCTTCTATTTCTTTATCGGTTCACAGAACAGTTTCATCTTCAGCCATCCACCTCTTCATCACTAGTCGCCGTGGTCATTCTGTTTCTGAATGGCTAAATCAGTGGCTTGTAACCAACACATCTACAATTTATAATGTATATAATACACAGTATAGCTAGGTGGCACAAAATTATACACATATATACACACACACAACAGGTATATAAACTTTACAATTTAATGACTTAAGGTTTAGGAAGAAAGATCAGATCAGTTTTTTTACTTCCTCCCGAATGAGTTCCCACGAAGGTCCATAATCCATATCAATCCATTCTAACTGCATCACGGTGGCATCGGTGGCCACACAACTTCCACTCTTTGTGTGCACCTTCACTGACTTCTTGTCATGATCTCCAAACTCTATTCATAGCCTCATCATCCAGTCATTACCATCTTCTTCTGATCATACCTAACTCCGCTTTTTACCCATCCAGCACAGAAGCAGCTTCTCTTCAAAAGTTAACGAGAATTCCTCGCTTGTTGTGACTTAAGGCTTAGTTAGAAGAATAATCTTAAAGAAGATCCTAGTACGTACGTAGATATACTAGGAAACTTTATTGAAATGAGTGACGGGCAAAATCAGTATCATCACAGCAGCCTCTTTCGAATGAAGAAATTCTCTCTCATTTCTCATTGCGAGCCACACTTCTGCTTTTTTATAACACTTCTCTCCTTCAAATGCAATGAAATGATTCCTCACGATCATTTCGGGTCTGACTAACACAACTCTTTGCGGTTTCTTCTTACCCTGTGAAAATTGTAAAAAAGTCACCGCTCCTGGAATTCTTCAAAACTGTCTGTGTGTGCTGCTGTGTAGATCATGACCACACATTTTGTTGGAGATTTCAAATATGATCATGCACTCCTACGAATCGACATTCTTCTATTTGGAATAAATATCATAATAAATTCATCTCTGCTGGACAGATTCAATATTCAGGTCGAAATAGGGGCAAGATGAGAAGTCTGACCTAACTCATGTCAAAGTCAGAGTAAATCAGTAAATTTTGTTTTATGGGACAGTACCACTTGGGCCTGGGTGGAACATACGAAGGAAGTGAACCAACGGCACCCAACACAGCCACTCCAGCAGATTGCTGGGACACAACTTCCCTTCAAGATCATCATCAGCTCACTCCATTCAGCAATTCTGTCACTGACTCTCCGACAACTCCAACTTCAGTTAGTCAATACTACCTCCAACAGGTAAGCAAACGATGCAGTATCACATTTCTTATCATCACGTAGAATTTCTTTTTACAAAAGATAAGTATTTTAAATTATAAACATGTTATCTTGTTGGCTTGAGCTTCAATCCGTGAATGATAAAAAAGCTCCATCCGCTCATCTAGAAACATCACATAGAAAACAAAAATCGGACGCGATTGAAGTTGTTCGAATTGATATTAAGAAGTAGAGTAGGGGAGAATAAAAAGGCACAGTAACTAAATACGAAAATAATTCACCCGACAATAGCAGCATATCAAGTATAGAAGTATATAAAAGTACAAGTTCATTCATTTATTCATAAATGAACCCAACATATGTTGTTGCTTTATTGAGATGGACTCATTGAATCATCCGAAGCATCAAGTGCTACAGTTAGGGCCTCAGTAGTAAAATGAATGACGTGTAGTATATGTGTCTATCTGGAATAAGGTTCTCCCCTTCAGTGCTCGACCTTGTCCTTGTATATACATGTATAAATGTATAAATACGGAGTTCAGTGTAGTTGGAGGACACGCAATAGATATCCATTATTTGGATCCTTAGAGAACCCCTTGGAAGTTTGCGACGGTATAATACACGTCAGAAAGGGCATTTGTAGATCTGTAACTGAGGGTGAGAACACTAAGGAAAAACATATGAAAATGAAGCCTAATTTATTGCAATTTCTAGTCATGGTGGTGTGAATCGTTTTCGAATGTGTGTGTACACATATACGTAGATACCCTCATGGTTCCTCGAAGCATTAATCAATTTGTTCAAAGGGATGATCCCGGAAACTAGAATAAACGATCTATTGGTCCTGCATGTGTATCTTGCGGAAAAACTCAATAAACTGCCTGCAGGAAGTACGGATGTCGATTATCGCTTTCACCGTGTGGCTTGAAACGAAAGTGTAGAACTTAATTTATAGAGGAGAAGCATGAAAATGCACCATAAAACAATACGAATTACTCATTGTGTCTCACATAAAGGCTCTCTTTAAATTACACATCATTTGAGGCATTTCAGTTGCAATCAATTTGATTAATATTGTTTCTTCTTAGAATGAGATGTGTGTTGGATCTGACCAACAACAACAACAGCAGCAACAGCAGCAACAACAACAACAGGCTCAACAAGAATTAAGTCCGAGCTCACAACAGCAACAAAATTGTTCTTCTGATCAACAGCAAAGTCAACAACAATCTGTTGAGAGTAACGTGGTAAACCTAAACGGACATTTGGACTATGGCCAACCTGGAAATGGAGCTCCAGTTGCCGTCCCTGTGTCCGTTCCAGGAGGAATGGTTCAAACCTCTGGGCTTGTTCCTAACAATCCCGTAGACTTGTCTTCTCCTGCAAGAATCGATCCTCATGATCGAAGGCATCACCAGTCATACAAACACCATCACACCCTCCAACCCATCGGCACACTTCTGAATTTGGGTAAGAAATACACAACCATTTTATATAGTCATTTGCAACATTCCATACAATAACCATCTCATGTGGAAAAACGGATGACTGATTCATGACACCTTTTCGCAATAAGACGTACGTTTATTATTAAGTAGAGGAAAGCAAATCTCTCTTTATTTAATGAATTGGCCCTTATGCACTCAACAACACGCACGTGCATAACTGATTACTCCGAATGTTTCCGGCAACTCTGAATTGAATTCCCATAAAACGTCTCATTATAAGAATGAAGTCGAGTTTGTCGTGACTTTGCAGATCAACAAAAATCACTGGCTTATGTGAATTAATGTATTTACAGTTTTATTAATTGACACTGCTCGTTAGTTCAACAGGAAGCTAATTACAAGTGATGACCCTTCCGCTTGAATTGTAAAACTATTGTAGGAAGTATAATACCTGCGTACGAATATATATGAGGGCTCAATCAACCCGAATTCTCCTATTAAATATCCCGATAGCATGAAGGATATGAGCATCCCTTCATTTTTTAAACGAATCCAAAATTCCTTTTTAAAGACTACTTCACACAGAAAGTATTTAGGTTAGTTCTTCAGGTCAAGATTCCGTTTACATTTATATAATAATAAAAACATTTTTACTCAAGAAAGTTCAAAGTTTCTTTGAAAATGCTACGAAAGTCAGGAGAGCGTTTGGAACAAAAGTTGGTGTTCAAAGTAGTTGAAGCTGAGAAATAAATCTCTTGGCTAATTAATCACAGTCTACAGACAGAGATACATAGAGAGAGAGAGAGGGAGAGAGAGAATAAGTTTCGTATACATATACATCTATGAGTATAAGGATGAGACGGGGAAGACAAAAGTTGGTGAATTGTTCCATCCATCCGGATGTCAATGAGCGAGAGAGACTTAAATGTTGAGAGGGGAGATATAGTAGTGTGGGAAAATACCCGTGATGTCCAGGTGTGACTGATAATTAAGAGCACTGTAAACACTCCCTTCTCTCTTCTATACCATCTCTGACTTTTATTTCTCTTCGTCCCAACCAAAAGTGGTCGATGGATTGAATCAACTTTCTCCAAGAGCTCTCATCCTCCCCGATGAGAGGTTTAAACAGAAAGACACTCCACTTCAAATAACTCCAACTTCATTCAGCATTATAATAATAAGCCTTCTTACTCTGTGTGCACTTCTCTTGTACACACACTTTTCACAATAAGATTTATCACACTTGGTCATTATCACTGCACGATACGCAGCAGCGTCTTGTTTGCTACAAAGATCCTCACGAGTGAAGAGTGAGATAGATGCTGAGTACTGACAAGTACTGTGAGTCTGTGTATAATAATGTCTAGAGTGCTCATTTATATATACTTGATATCTTTTGGGAATTTGATCCGCTCAAAACAGAAATATTATATTTCGTAAAATCTCAATATCATATTCTCTTTGAGACATTTTTGTATTTGATCGAGTGACTCTTGGAGTCATTTTATTGCATACGGGCAGAATAGTATTTGCTCGCTCTTGCACTTCTTAATGAATGCTGAATATGTAATGAAAGGAACAAACACTATTCCTAAGTACTTTTGGAGACAAGCCATTTTCTTGTCACCAATACATATAGACGATTTCGTTGTACGTACCTTCGTGCACCTTATGATTGTTCAGACGAACAAATATTTATTTTTGTTTGTCTGATTAGTATTAAAATGAGCTTAATGTGTATGCAGTATGTATATATAAGTGCTATGATCCTGGGGTCGCTCAACATACACCTGTTCAATAATGATTGTGCCTCTACATACCAATTATTCGGCTGACCAAAAATCCAGTCAACACTTGGTATCTTCCGGGTGGGTATTCAAAGTTGAAAGAGGTGATGACTAACTATATATACACTGAATGGCAACAAAGCAACGCCACTACGTTTTATAGAAAAAAGTGCACCTGGTTTTTATATTCTCTCAATGCAAACAAAGAGGGATTCAGATATTGTTTTTTATTTAGTTTGCTCTGAGTTGCTACTCTTAAGCTTTTCAAGTTCATACAATGAATTGGCGATTAAATAAAAACAGATGACACAAGTGATTCTCACTTTTAATTTGAAATTCGGTTTGGAGAAGGATTAAAGGGGCTCCCTTCGATTTAAAATAGAGTACACACCCCGTCAGATTCTACAGTGTATCAAACCTAGAAGTATAGCCGATCTATATCATGCACTATGTGTTTGAATTGCCGTTCTGCAAATTTATTTATTTAATACTGTAGAACAATACATTAATTATATTACGCTTCGAGCGAATCCATTCAACGAACAACAGCTCGCATTTGGTTGTAATCCAAACATTATTGCTCCTGTAACGAAAATAGACCCCTCGCGATTCTGATTTTCAAAGATATCAAGAGAAACATCAGGTGTCTGCTCATAAAAAGGCTTCAAGCAAAAGTCTCTGCTTTAGTGATGCATGGAAATACACCGAAACATTCACAAGACTATTTATTGTATGATAAAATTATTGAAAATTGTCGCAAAATGTTTTCCTCTATATTTTAATTTAAAATCGAGGCCTTTGCCTGCAGTGGCTACGGAACCAGAGTCTCAATAACAGACTACAAGACTCACAACACAAAATTACACCAAGTATGAAAGAATGTCACGCTCATTGGCCATGTAATTCATTGCTAAGCATTATTATCTTAACCATCATGGACATGCTTTCCCAACCGAGAAACTGATAATAGTTCATTTTCACATTTTAAAAAACCCTGTTCATTCTCATTCATTCAGAAAATCGGAAGTGAAACCCAAATTCATGTCAAATGTCTCAGTCATTTGCTTGAATCAACTTAAATTGCCCTGCTAGCAAAATAAATTTGACACTTTCCTTCAGTTCTACACACTAACTGTTTGTTTTACACCTTCAAAAGTCAATTAGCAAACTGCAACCCTTGATGATTCTCAATAACATGATAAACTAGAAAGGTCTGCGCATACATACAAAATAGATAAAACGAATACATCTCCTCGATACGCTGGGATTCGGTGGAGACCGAAGGTATCACAACAACCTACACACTACACACTATACACGTAGAACTGTAAACCATCCCAAAGGCTGAGAATCCTCCCAGTCAATTCCACTAGTCATGTGCAGCTTAGTTTTTAGTTCTTTAGTTGACTGTTCCTTGTGAGCAAATCTCTGCTAGCCGACGAAAGTAAGTTGTATGTGCATTGTGTCACACATTTCCTGAGACTTCTCGACTTCTCCAAGAAATCCTATGAAATATAATTAATCAAATGAGCGAAAGAGTATTATCATATGTTTAGTATTTCAAAATGCACGACAAAATAAATTATTATTCATAGTTGGATTTCAGTGTAGTTTCTGATGAAAACACATTTATAGCAAGCAACTATGTGCGTCCATTGATGTTTTAATACATTGTTGGTTTGTTGTTATCAGCTCAATCATATTTCCAAAAAAATAATAATGATCTTTTTGCCAAGGCATTCGAATATTTGTTGGGATGATTATTCGAAGTCTACCTACACAATATGATTCTAATAATGTACCTAACAAGATAGCCGTGTATGAGTACGACTTAAAACTCTCTGAGTATCGTTAGGAAACAGAACACAATAGCACATGAAAATTCTCATCATACTGAAGAGGGTGGCATATCCAACAAACAAATATAATGAACCACTGTGCAGATCCTCAAGCATATAAGTGGGAATAAAGGAAACTCCCGTTTCCGGGCATTAATATAAGCTGGACCCGGCAGGAGAAAGCAACAGTATGAGACAAAGTGTCACTCTGCAACTATCTCTACAGATATCTCCGGGTTAATACAGTTGTGCAGTTGTGCTCCTATTTCTACCTTCCATATTATATGTTTCTAGTTTACCCTGTCGAATATTATTGTCTATTTGAGAAACTTTTGTCGAAGTGTTAATTCTGTTTACACAAGTGTATTTAGAACAATTTCAAAAACAATTATTCGTTCAGCAGTTAATACAATTTTTAAATTACTGCCTTGAGTAAAGCACAACTCTTTCTTGGTATCATGTGACTATCTACAATTTTTACTTCCTTCCAATAACTCTTCGAGGAAAACAACAGATCTTGTTTCACCTAAGGAGACTCGCGTACTCAATCCTCTTTTCGTTGGCTTACCACACTGCTGCTGCTCTTGATACATATGACACATCTTCTTGAATTTAACTATTCGTCTTACTAACTAACTTGTAAGAGGACTCGAGCATATAAATCTTCTACTGAGAGTGTTAACAATAACAATAAACACTAGAAATCGCCTCTCATGTTAAATCAAGTTTAATGGCTTCATTAGAAGAGAGATAACAGATATACACACGCGTAAAGCCCGATAGTCTTCACTTGAGAGTGCATTACAAGGACGAGAGGAAAAATGCACAATGATATGATCACAATTAGACATTAAAGACACTGGAGACATGTACGAATGTACCAGAGTTTTATTTGAGGGCAGAGATGCTCTCCACTTTTAAAATTTCAGACTCAATATACATAATCTCTAGTCGAAACATTACTACTTTTCATTCATCGTCAGCTCTAGTTTGCCACTGCGACTAGCAATATTATAAGAATCGCGACATTCACCACAACTTAACTTATTGTGATAAACTCTCTCCTTCCGCACTCCCGTTAAAATTCACTGTGAATCTGTCAATCTGTAAAATACAGAATTAACCACTCACTTTAATTTCACCGGTACGAAGCAAGGATTGTATTGAAACTACTATTGACTCCTCAAACAAAACGGTTCTCTCTCTCTCTCTCTTAATTTGTGATCAAACGGTTATGGTGAATTTGGTGGTATTGGCTCTCCACTATGAACTATATGTCTTTAAGTTCTTCTGCAACCTCATCATCAACTGCACTCCACCATGATCCACATCACCCACAGCACTACACGTCTTTAAATCCATACCGTCATCATCATCATCATTACTACCCATCAACTCACCATGTTCGACATCCGTACCATCATCAAATTTACGACAACTTTCACCACTTTGGATCTTCCGTCGCTACTTCAATCCCCAATTTCTCAAGTTCCCCTGCTCACCATCCTTATGCAATTGGAACCACTTCTCCAGGAAGTAATTTCTTTCCGTCTAGTTGTTCCTACTCGTCTTCTTCACCAGCAAACAGCAACAACAACAGCACATTGTCTCATCTGAATCCTGTTGACTATCGAACATACCTTAGTACTATCACAAGCAGCGAAACACCCTCACCAAGGAGCCCATCTTCACAGTCCACTGTCATTGTCTCACGAAACAGTACCAGCAGAAATTCAGCAGTTGCAGCAACTTCCTCGCCATCTAATTCAGAATCCCCCTCGACTACTCCACCCCCAACTGTTCTAATTGAGAGAGAATCAACATCTGAATCACCTCTGTCAACTTCATCGTCTCGTACAAATCCAGAAACAAATAGCAGCCCAATTATTCTTCCACTTGAGAACAAACAACACTGTTCTGGCGGAGGCAGTGAAAGACTTTTGTTACCTTCACTTACACCTCCTCAAACTCCATCGCGAAACTTGAGCACAACGAAATTCGCAGGTCAAAGATTATCATTCAGTGACTCATCGTCACAGTCTAAATTTCTTATTTCACCAACAACCTCGTCATCATCGCCATCAGTCAGTCGGAGTCACTACTCCATCACAACAAACTTGTCTAAACCCAGCCATAGTGAAGGTAATATTATTATGGTGAATTCATCCATGTATGCTTTCTATCGTTCAATGTCTACGGGGATATGTTTCCAGACCTTAATTAAAAGAGTTAGTACTGATAAAAACTACTTCTTTTATCAGCGCTCACACTGTTTGACTGCAGGTACGCATATCAGGAATACTATAGTACATGCATTATTTAAGATGTGGTCATATGTAACTCGTATATCAAATCATACGCTGATGTTTTTACTTCGAGCTCTATGAACACTGTACGCTTGTGGAGTCATGTATCATACATGTATATGAACCATGATGGTCTAAACCATTCGGACAATCATTCTGAGGGATTCAAATTATTTCAAATTATGAAAGCTCCGAAATCCCAACCAAAAGAACTGCTCGTGTTTTTCTTCGTTAAAGCATGGGAACTCACCGGCTGCAAATACATTCCCAATTCTCAGCTCATGAAATGTAAGCGTACAAAAAGATCTCGCTGCACTAGCTACTAGTTTTGCGCAAACCTTCTCTGGCTGTTTTTCTTACACAACGCTAGCAGCATGTTGCTGTGGATGAATACTGGAGACGAGATTTTTTCAACAAATAGCAACAAACTCTGCTGAAGAAGATTCATCAAAATTTAGCTGAGGAACTTTAAGAAATTCTTGGAAGTTCATTGTTTTAGTAAGAATATAAGTTCACAAGAAACATTCACATTTAATGCATCGCAAAAAATAATATTTAGAGTATACTTTATTATGATTCTACATACAGTAATTATGCTTTTAAGGGTATCCTTTGCGATTATGAAATTTACACGCGACCCAAGTTGTTGTTAATCACTTGATAGAAGGTTTAAATCAGCCAGTCTGTGACCTCTCTCTACCTTGTTTACGTCTCAATATCTACTACCACTTATTGCTCAGTTCAAATAGCATAGAATCTTATGTTGTTTCATAACTTAACAATTATAGATATTAAAAACATTAGTTCATTGCCCAACTGATACACAAGCTACAAGTAATTAACACAAAGTCATAATTAGGTGCAATTGGGTAAAATGAGATACATACTATTTTTATTACTTTTGATCGTCTTCATATGCAAATTTACTGTTCATTGTGTGTATCAATTAGTCTCATTGCCAAGTCGATTGTACCCAATGGCATATTCATTCATTATTGAGAACTATATAGAAAGTATCAATTGTTAACTTTGATTAGATGATTACACAGGTAGAACAGAAGCTATGTTTTGCATAATAACAATTAATCGCAATTCTGTCACTGTTAGTGGCCTTTAGTATTCTGCATGTGTACACATAATACTTTAACTTGAGTAACGCAATATCTAATCTAGTGTACGAGGGATTTGAATGGATTCTCATCATGCTTATCGTAGTGATCATGATCGCCAATAAGAAACCTCGTTATAACTTACCACGCCGACAACAAGTGATTGAAGGGACTAATTGTAAGTAAATAAATAGTTCATATCAAAGTCTACCAAACTTATTGTGAGTATTCGAAGTAAAAATAAACCTAGCTTATATTCAGCCTGAAATCAAAACTCTGACTTGATAAGTAAATTATCGTGTATTACATTCGCCTTGTTTTGCAGGAAGTTTTGGTTGTGAGGTAATGAAGTAAACACATGTAAAAATTGTGGATTAAAACACACGAGCAGTAGTGTATAAACCTAAATAACATTTTGTAGGTATCCAACAATAACTACTACAACACTGTTCCCACGATGTGTCGATTGAATAACAGATAAGAAATTGAATGTATGCCACATAATGGCGTTTAACGAGAAGTCCATGCAAATTCTATGAAAACTAGAAATCGCGAATCGTACGTAATAATTTTTATTCATTAGTTGAAGGTGGTTATATATGTCGACTGATAAGATCCTCGTTTAAAAGAAACTTCTATGAACTGCGATAACAACCAATATTATTACCGATGTACTACTAAAATGCAATTGATATATTTTATTCACATCTTATTGGGTCACCTCAAGTACAGTCAGTCTTTTAATGCCCTTATGTGTCGATTAGGAGTCTTGTTATTAATATATCACCATCGTGTACTTTCGCGTTCAGCATTATCGAGTTTTCATGAGTTAAATAAATTCAACTACAATTCATTAATTAAGAATAATTGTTTTCTTTTAAAGGGGTGTATATTAGTAATATACGCTTACTGGGAGTTTAAAAAGTTTCGTCCATGGGTTTCATTTTCCTTTGAAGTAAATTGAACACGGCAAAAGGCAATAATACGAATTGTTTGGTGGGGTTTTCTGCGAGTAAAGAGCTCCTCACGCTACCATCATGGGCATTTTGTACAAACACATCCCCCAGGACTTTTCTAAAACTTCGGTTTTAGCTTTTTATCGTTCCATTACTTTGAGATGTAGCTTTTGTGAGCTTAGAAGAAATTATGCTATGGGGAAAAATTTGATAATTGATTCCAGAACTACCAGAAAATTAATCAGATAACTTTCCAATACTTGAAAGATAGCTGGAAAGATAAATTCCTTGATACAAAATGCAAGTAAGAAAAATACTTCGCAGTAGACTGACAAAAGAAACGGGGAGGAAAGCATAAATTCATACGAGCAGATCACACTATGAATATAATACACTTTATCTCGCAGTTATCTTCATTTAGTTTCTATCTGTCTCTCTTCTGTCATAACAATGTAAGCAGAATAAGTTTTAGCTTCTGAAAGACGATTTCACAGGATGGTCATATGAGATTGAGGTCCTGTGTTTGTCGCATCTTCAGAAAATTCAGATCTAAGTAGTCACAGCTCTTTTCCGTGAGCCTTATAAATGCATTTGTGTGAATGAAATATTCTCGTTGAAGGAGATAGAAGATGTTTTCTGTCTGAAAGAAGTACTCCCGTAACTTTTCCACTTCTGTTCATCAAAGCATTTATTTACATTAGAAACTGATGGTTTACTTAGTTGGTAAGAATGGATTTATTGCAAAAAGAATCGTCTATCAAACCATGAACGAAAAGTTTTCTAAAGGAAAAATATGGCTGGTCGTCTCCTCCTTTGCCTTCTGCTCTTGCTTTTTACAATTTTTTTTGCTTGGTTGGTGAGGAGTGGAGACTTGTACGAAAAAACTAATATAACACATACTCTCTCAAAATATATATTATACTCCACATGTACACAAGGCATATATATATCTATAAAGATAGACACGTAGAATGGATGACTCTCTCCTGAAGTTCTTTTACTATTGAAACACATAGAGTTCCTTCCTGTTGTACGCACACACACACATCTCGTATCATTTAAGCCACACATGGAATACTGCTGCTGGAGTCATTTGAAGCTCAGTTGATAATGTTTTGGATGAGGAGGATAGGAACACACATAGTGTATGTGTGTACATATATATATACATGTGTACGATGTACATACATACATGTGGGGAATAGAAGAAGGGATTCGGATTGTGATGAATTTTCGGGTTGCTCGTGGGAAATCACAGGTGTTTTCACCGCTTTCCTCTCTCCCGACGACCCGAATTCTTCCTTCCCCATCTTTATACTCTTCACACTCCAAGTATCACTTTTCTCCTGACTCGCCAAGGCTCCACCAAGTCAGGACGGAAAATGCCTTTGAATTCTCCTAATGGGCATCATCTTTTCTTCTCTGTATCAATTATCAACCATTCTGTTTCTTATATACTAAAGGAGTAAACCTGGTGTAAATATAAGGCGCAGTACACGATGATAGTATGTTTTCACCAACTGAATCAACACTCGACATTTTCCCCAGAAACATTCTCTGATGAACTGTATATGAAAGTTCATTGATGACAAAACTAAAGATAAATATGAGATTTAATACGACTGACACATTGGACCGTGAGTTCTTTAAAAACAGAGTATACGATGATGTTGATCATCATCACCTACTTGTGTGGTTGTGTGGAGAGAATTGTCCCTAAAAAGGATTAACTCGATCTGCTCCCCACGACGGACCTCCATGGGGACTTATATTGTTACGCATAGAGAGATTAAAATATGCAGCCAGAATGAATCGATTGAGTAGCCACAACTTATTCACATTCACTGATACAGAGAAGAGACTTTATTCACACAAGATTCTCTCTCTCATCCGTTTTTCCTCAATGAAACTTTGATGGTCATCATCAATCCATCTATTTCAACATAAATTCCACACTTTTTTTTATCCAGAAATAGTTTCTGTGTGGAAATGAATGAAAAATAAAAAGTGCTGAGTGATGATGAACATTTTAAAATTCACAGATCACCCACACAGCGCAGGAGGATTTGGTCCAAACACTCTGACTCCTCCGGAGAAAATGAATGGTGGGGATCCAGGATCTAATGCAGCTACTGCCGCGTTGCTTCATGGACACGGTCACCATCAACACCATCACCATTTGACCCACATGACCGGTCCCGTAGGGGGAGGTGGTCTTCCCCCTCATTTCGGATTGTCTCACCATGGAGCTCTCCTCCCACATCCGGTTCACACTCCCCCATCCCCCCTGCCAACTCCTTCGCCCCCCGTACCGTTCGAAAGATTCAGGTACTTCAATTGCAATAGGTGATTCATCGTTTTTTGTTTCTCATTTGCTGCTGCTATCGACTTGCTACCTTTTTCTCGCTGGAGAAGTAGATAAGACTTTTTCTCATTGGGTTGTATTCTTGCTGAGATGGGCTTTGTATGTTGAGCTTTTACTTACTTTTAGTTAGTTTTAGTTTATGCTTTAAAAGATGTTATTTTACATTTAACAACTACAAACTTGTTCATAATAGTGGAGGACTTTACCGAGGGAAGGAACAACGCCTGACGAGAGATGCAATGAAACGGTATCTTCGTGACAGGGGTGATATGATCCTCGTTGTCCAGCACGCAAAGGTAGCTCAGAAATCGTATGGAAATGAAAAGAGGTTCTTCTGCCCTCCTCCTTGCATATACTTGTACGGAGATGGGTGGAGAAGGAAGCGAGACCAGCTTTTGAAAGAAGGTGAAAGTGAACAGGGAGCTCAGCTGTGCGCCTTCATCGGCATCGGCAATTCTGACCAAGACATGCAGCAGCTTGATCTTAATGGAAAGGTAGTCTTATTTCTTGTACTATAAATATAGTCGTATGCTCACTTAAGCATGTATAAAGGGACCTCGTTTCATACTATGCAATTTTGAAATTGACAGTCGTATTGTGCTGCAAAGACTCTCTTCATATCAGACTCAGATAAGCGAAAGCACTTTATGTTGTCCGTAAAAATGTTCTACGGGAATGGACAAGACATTGGGCTCTTCCACAGTAAACGAATCAAAGTGATATCAAAGCCATCGAAGAAGAAGCAGTCTCTTAAAAATGCAGACTGTAAGATCTTAGACCGTATCAATGTTAATTATATTCCGTCAGTCTGGTTTTATGTCAATCTAGTAAGAAAATACATCTTTTGTACGTGTAGTGTGCATCGCAAGTGGGACAAAAGTTGCCTTGTTCAACCGTCTTCGGTCTCAAACAGTGAGTACTCGATATTTGCACGTGGAGAATGGGAATTTCCACGCTTCATCAACCCAATGGGGAGCTTTCACCATTCACTTACGTAAGTCACTCTCATTTCTTAAGCGACCAGTGTGGTGCCACAATGACGGAGGTGCTAATATTATATCAAACAAAATATATCAAGCCAATTACAACTTGAGATCTCCTTAGATCAAATTAATTAGTCGAAAGCAAATAGCACCGTGGAAAAGTTTTTATCCCCCACTTAATGAGGCAATGATGATATAATGATATTCCTCTCAACAGTAGACGACAACGAATCAGAATCTGAAGAATTTGCCGTCCGTGATGGGTACATTCACTACGGGAGTACTGTTAAATTGGTTTGTAGTGTCAGTGGGATGGCTCTTCCTCGACTTATCATTCGAAAGGTGAGCCTATTCAAGTATTTGCATTGTTGATTTAATTTATTCCTACACTAAATTAAATCAATAAAGTTGTCTTATTTCATATTTCATTCTTTGTTTCGATAGGTCGACAAACAAATGGCTCTATTAGATGCTGACGATCCTGTCTCTCAACTGCACAAATGTGCATTTTACATGAAAGACACTGAACGAATGTACCTTTGCCTCTCACAGGAAAGAATAATTCAATTCCAGGTAAGCCCTTAATTTGTCATTTTAATCAAGACTCAGCCTATTGCAAATTACTCGACTGCATCAAAAAGCCTATCCATAAGAAATATAGTTGTATTTTGAGTCAGCATTGTCAGCAAGTCAGCAGAGACAGTTGAGAGTGAATTAGGAGGGATGAAGAAAGGGTTCGCATTTCATGTCAATTTTGATTAGGGAACTCGCCTGCTCCTTGGCTTTATAAATATAAGCTGGTGTGGACTTGCGGCTGTATCGTTTCCTATCCTCATCAATACTTAATGAATTTGAGGTTTGCTGCATATTGTTTAGGCGTGCGGTCGACCAGATTGGATTCAATATTCATGAGACAAATAAGGATTTTGTGTGTGCTGTCTTCTTGATGTTCATATGGCTCATTGTGTCACTCACTCAAAAAGTCAAATCACGTAAACTGATCGTCGTCTCTCACGAATCGTATTTATTATTGACTACAAACATACAAAAGCATGTTCACCTGAATTACATTAGACTCCTAGTCTTATTCAACGAAACAAACCTACTATGCCCGTCAAGTCTGATTGTAATTTGAAGCTCCTTAGTTCGACAACCTTATGTACAGAAATTTACATGGAGGCAATAACATGTCCAGTGAGAAACCTTGTGAGATAACATCTTATTGATATGTCACTCTGACTATAGAAAACCTATTATATTTTATGTGTACCCTTAAAGCTCCAAACATCAAAGCACTTTGATTCACAGGAAATCGAAATCACAGTTCACAGTTACGGAATTCACGTCAGACAAGCGATGAAATATAAAAGAGAAAACACGCGACCACACGAACTATAATTCCGATTTCATCTCAATTGAATGGAAAAACCACTGGCTCATCAAATATTTCTGAGATTCTGTTCTGTAGTCCACGACCACACACACATGCTACATTACATTTTGTCCAGAGAAAACAAACTACCCCAAAACTATTCATATTAGAGATAGACTCATATTGATTCGATAATTTTAGCCATTAGAATTAAATCCGATTTCTGGATGAACAATGTATAGTTCGTGTCTGATGTGTATAGTCTCTTTGCTTGTTTCCACAATAATAGTCTTTTATTCGAGAGTTGAGGGATTTCCAGGACCTAATAAAGTAAATCATTATCTTTCGTTCCTGCGTTCCACTTAATTGACTCCCATTTCACATGCAAAAGTTCTGCGTTCTGTTTTCTTCATTCCTAGTTTGAAATGAGCTTCAATTCGTATCAAAATAGGACTAAATAATACTCTTCAATGTTTCATGCTGTATGAAATCCCTGTTGCTAATGCTATTTGCTCTTGCAAAAGGTTACATGATCTATAGCTCTTTCATTCTTTGACAATTAATCAACTGCAGTTTTTAAACGATGTAATGTAACTTGGTATTGTTTGTAGTGGCAAGAAGTTGTGTAACTTACGATAAGAATGACAAAGAAGTTGCAAAACCCCTTAGAATATCATTTCCTTTTCCTTTGAGTTGATTTAGTGTTAACCCTCGTGGTTCATTTCTTCATTTTCTTCATAACAATAATTACTGCGGACGTTCGTGATTTTATTGACTCATGTTGTGTATTATTCTTCATGTTGCTGTGCTACTATTTATTTACGATTTAAAAAATAAGATTTATACAGTAGAATGCAGAGACTGAGCACAATTGTGCAGGAAATGTGTAATTGGATTTCAAGAAAGCTGTCACAATTACAGAGTAGTCTTTATAGTCTATCTACGTCGTATACTTTCTGTTCCCTATATTTATTCTGCTTAGTCTTGTACTTCAAACTTTAAAGTGTTTAAAGTTTAAAGCTCAAACACAACTTGTTGCCTTAGGCTTACCTGTATGTGCAAATTAAAAAATTTAAGTAAGTAGTTCGATAGGGTAGCTATCAATTTTACTTTTTACGTTTGTTCAGTTTCCGGAAGGAAAAACTTGTCATTCATCGTAAATATCGTCATTCTGTAGATTGTCAAGAATGGGGCAATATGAGCCAGCGATGAGTTGGATGAATTGTAAGCCTTAATGCAACAACTGATTGAACGAGTTGCACAAATCAACGCACTTGCTTTATTAACACAAAGCTAGAAATGTATCTAGTATCTCTTTTGAAATAGAAGTAAAGATTGGGGAGTGGAATGCCTCATCTCTCTTTGTACATTACGTATTGTATAGTCTGTCTAAAGGAGAGAACAAAAAATGATAGAAGTTCTTCGTCCTCTTATGGTCTTGAGAATCTAAAAACTTGTGGAACTAACACAACTGCCAATCTCCGTCGTTCTGGAGGCACGTTCACCTTCTTTTTTATCGCACATAAACACTACACAACATATAATGAGGTCTTTCACGTCAGTATTAACAGCAAAAGAATTCTCTGCATCCTCATCTTCGTTCGAATTCACAACATAAAATTACTGCTAATGACTTCAAGAAGAGGAGAAAAAGATGAGTTAGAACTGAGGTAATATCATCAACTAATAAAAAACGTCTATGGAATTACATCTGATATATGGAAGAAAACGTACTCGCTCAAAATACCACTACTTTTGCATTACTCATCTGTCGCTATGTTTGACCCTGTAAATTACGTTCAATTGTACAAAAGTACAGTTACAAACTACGAGATCATTAAAGCCTAATTTATACATTAAACGAAAAGCTTTACTAGTTCTCTTTAAACCTTTATCTTTAACTCTTGCAGGCAACTCCGTGTCCTAAGGAACCCAACAAGGAAATGATAAACGATGGGGCATCTTGGACAATCATAAGCACAGATAAAGCCGAATACCAATTCTTCGAAGGAATGGGACCTGTCCGAAGTCCCATCACTCCCGTCCCTGTCGTTCACAGTCTCCATGTAAGTTCACGATCGAATAAAAAATGGCACACAACCACAACTAACTCAAGTTGCACCACATTATTCTGACTGCATATATGAACTGCACTCTGTGTGAAAGTCTCAGGAAAAATGTTTCAAATTTTCACGTGCATATTTCCTTTTAATGAATGAAAGTAAAAATGAAATGTGGGTAAGCAAGGTCGCGGTGGTTTGAGCTTGTCATATGTACACAGACACTGGGAAAAATTTACCGAATTTTCAGCTGCTCTTGAGAAAATTCTAAGAAAGGATTTTTTCCCTTTCCTCTGGGTTATTTCATGTATATAAATGTAGGATACTTACATGATGACAATACACTCAATGACTTACAAAGAATTTATACCGAATCATGTCATTTTTTCTCCATCAATCACATTTTCATATGATACTGAGGATTGAGTGAATGAGAAACTATGTGTCGCACATTTTCCTACACACATTTTCAGAACATATCTATATACATACATGCAGTGCAGAGCATATGTGATAAAAATAATATAATGTAATTCTTCCGGTTGTCCTGAACATCACAACTAATTCTCTAACACATACTTTTTTAAATATTTATTCCTTAAGTTGAACGGAGGAGGAGACGTGGCAATGCTGGAACTAACTGGAGAAAACTTTTCTCCGAATTTGCGAGTTTGGTTTGGAGACGTAGAAGCCGAGACGATGTTCCGATGTCAAGAGAGTATGCTTTGTGTTGTCCCAGACATCTCGGCCTTCCGGGGGGAGTGGTTGTGGGTTCGTCAGCCAACTCAAGTTCCAGTGTCACTTGTCCGCAGCGATGGAGTTATCTACGCAACCGGATTGACTTTCACTTACACTCCGGAACCTGGACCTAGACCGCACTGTCCCACGACAGACGACATAATGATGCGTAGCTCAATCTGTCCTCCCCCTCACCACCCCCCTTCACATTTACAACATCCTCAGCATCTCCACCCACCCAGACCTCATCATATGACGCTCCTTCATGAAAATCCCACCCCAATTCATTACGACTTATCTTCCCCAGCTGCACTCTGACTGAATTCAACCCCCTCCTCCCTTTAAATAGAACTCTCCAACATTTTTAATAAGTCAGCAGGGTATAAAATGTGCTATGTATACTACTCATCACGTAAGATCTATTATTATTGTGTAAGAATCAAATTCTCACTAATGTTTCTTTTAAATATTCACTCTTGTTCCAAGGGCTAGGAGTTTAGCAATATTGTTTAACTTTGATAAGTTTCTGTAGACTTTTCTGAAATTGTATTCGTTGGATTGCTAACAAGTTTCAAGTTTTCATTCAAATAGATCGGAAGAGTTTCATACTCAAGATAATTTTAACAAAGAATATTCCTATGAATCCCAATTTTACTTGCAACAATTTTGTAACCGTGCAATATATACATGAACCACAACTTCTGAGAACTCTTGGAACTTATTAATATGATTATTGTACCTGTGAAGCAGCATTAATGACTTCTTAAATAGCTTTCAAACATTTTGAACCTTTGTATAAGCTGCATGTAAGAATGATAGACTTAAGTTTTTCTTTACCTTTCAGCATGTAATAAGTTACCACGATGATGTAATACAATTCAGAAACTACCCGTGTTATTATTTTACGTTACCTTACTACGAGTGCAGCATTAATATATATATATATATTAATAGATGATATAACACCTACAAGTGTGTATAGTCGTTTAGGTAAATTTCTTTCAACGTGTAGTATTCATGATAAGAAAAGAATGACACTTGTTAACAATTCCTGTGCTTGCTTGAATAGCAATAATGTGTGAACCACACAGTCGACGACATAAATTTATAACTACAGTGACATACAGCGAAATCCTACTGTACATTAGTTTGAATAAGTCATAAATATTTTTGCTAACGATATGTCGATAGCCATCGTCGTGTAAAATAACATTATAAGCTTAAGATGATACTACATAAGTGCTATATATTCCAACAGAACAGATATATCGTCTCTATATGTATCTGAGTTAACATAATAATATTACCATGTACATAGTCTAGTTTTTAACACACTTGGTGGTGAAAGGTATACCATTGACTTTAAGCATGAAAAGTGTCATCAAACACTTAAATTGTTAGTGCATTTTATTACAGTTCATCCAGCTTGTCCAAAGAAGAATTGTAAAATACGCGATGAAAATTCGTTATCATGTAAAAACATATTGTATATTGTAAGCTTTATTCCTATAATCTCTGGTATTTAAAAATTTTAACAGTATTGGAAAAGTTCAGAGTATGATATAACATACTACTGAACTTTTTACACACTGTTGAGGCCACATGCCTAAAAGCCAAAACTAGAAGTTTCATAGTGTCATTTGTAATCTTAAACGTCGATGCAGTCTACGTTGTGTCAATTAATCAATTAAGAATTAATTGCCTCAAAATATGAATGGCAAAAGGATGATGATACATATGATAATGTAGACTAACTACAAAACAACCAAAGAGTGGTAATCTATCCAGTCATTTATTTATACATAGACTTGATCACGTAAGATAATCATACAAGAGAGTCATATCTCAATATCTCCAATCTTAAGTGTTAGTTTTTATTGAAAAGATATCACTGAATTCTCACCGTGAGTTTAGCTTTCTTGAGGGGTAACAAGATTGATATTATAATGTATACATGTGCTGTTAATAGTTATTGATATTTGTTGAAGTGTGACTTAACACACTGAATTAACAATAGATGAATGAAAAATCTAACTCAAAAATGGGTGTAGCTTTTATGAAATACGAATTAAAGTTTCATAAGTATAAGTTGCTGCCTCATCACATTACTTAAATCCAGAGTGATTGATTGTCAAGACCAAAGTGCTATTGTGCAGTGTTAGTTTCGAAATCACTCATTGTCCCGATTACGATTTTTTTGATATTTTAAACGTAAAATCTTATGATTCTCCTTTGAAGCCGTGTATACTTGTAGATTAGCAGTACATAATTACTTACGATAGGTTTGATATGACGCAGGGAGTTTCAGTTTGATATTGTAATGGTTCAATTCTTAAGTGTAGTATGTAATTGAATAAACCGTCTATAATGATAAAATCATTCCAATTCTAGTCGCACTTACTCATCTCATCCCCTTACTTCATTATCTAGTTATTTTTCATTCAGAGCTCAAAAATAAGAGTCAATTAAGATTTCAACAAGACACTAGGCAAAGCTACATGATGCTTAAAACAAGGAAAATGCGAGAATAATTCAACTTGCGTCATTCCTTTATTTAAGAAACTTTTGAGGAATTTTAATACCATCCTCTCGTAAGAACTGTAGTACAGAATGTGCTTTTTAAGTAACGTCATTGTGATTGTTATTAAAAATCGGTAGTGATGAAGTCTTCTTACAAATAACAAATTAAGAAGACACATGTAACTTCACAAACATCATTATAAAGAATACGACAAAGTACGAATATGCAAATAATGCGATGGACTGCAAATGAACTAGAATGAAGTTTGAAGATGGTGACTCATGATGAATGATGATGAATTTTCTGATCAGAGCGTTCCACTGAGCAAATATTCAGAAGCAGCGATGTAAACTCCTACTGCTATTCCTATGATACTGGCGATGGCCATATTCTTTTGAAATATGATGCAAGTGGCGACACAAAGTCCAAAGTATGTCAGATATCTTGTCGTGTTTATTTGTCGGTTTCTTCCAGCCGACGAATCGTCTGAAATATTATGCAATTACGGTGAACTTGTACATCCTCCAACAAAATTACGTCACGCATGCACTATAGCTCATTCTTTTCACCTATGCAAAGTTTGTCTATTAAAATATATCCCGCTGCACATTTCTCACACATGTCAGGGCCGTCCCCGTAACATCCATCGCATGACTTATCACAGCCTGGAATTTGAAACCAAGTTAACGTTCATAACTTTGATACATTTATAGCATCATTTCCAATTACTATTAGGTTTACCAATGCAAGAATAAGACCCTTCAGTGTTCACACAGAACTCACTCTTCTTGCAGGGAGCCTCCTCTAGCAAACATTCATTGAGATCAATGCATCCTTTCTCTTCATCAATTTCCCATCCTTCCTTACACGATTCACAGTCTACACGAAATAGCGACAAATATGAAGACATTGAACACTTCTAAATTAAGAATTACCAGTGTAAACCTACTTTTAGATCCTGCCCCCGAACACCCACCAATACACGACTTATGACACGCTGAACAAATAACTTTGGTTTCATCTTTGTACGCTTCATAGAAAAGGTTTGCACAGGAGTCACACATTTGTCCCGAGTATCCAGTTTCACAACTGCATTCCCCATTGCCCTTTCGAGTCCCATTACCCTTTACATAAAATATAATAATTAATCAATACAATTCCCACCATATTATAAAGCCATACAGTTGATACTAAACAACTGGAATAATCCTCCTTACTTTGCACTTGCCATGCCCTGAACAAACATTATCAGGATATCCCGGACACGGAAGGCACTTAGGACCAAAGTGATTATCGGGACAGCAAACCTCCAGTTTGTTAACACACAGCCACGTTAACAATTCTTCTCCAGCATTTCTATGTGAGTGCCACCATTCCTCCAGCAGATGTTCATTGTCCGAAGCCAACTCATGGCACTGTCAATAATCAAATACACACACTGAATTAAATAATTAAAATCCCCTTATCATTATCATTCTCATCTTCCTTTGAAACATGTGAACTTGAAATAACCATCACAATACATACTACAGACCTGGTCCTTCCCAACACTGACATCTCCACAAAGTCCTTCCTGAATCTCTGTCAGTCTAAGTTCGGAATTCTTGTAGATTTTCTTGTTTTCCTCTTCCCAAGCAGTATCTCCACCTCCATAATGACCTTTTGCTGTTTTCTCCATCCCCTAAAGAACAAAGAAATATAAAAAAATAAAAAAATACTCTTTTTGAAATTGAAAAGTTTCGAGAGATAATTTCCCGTACCAGCTGGAACGAATTGACTAACGCTTTGCACGACTGACAAG
>Ga0194135_10000172_pt1 | contig 38061 bp, 31 predicted proteins | sample LitLau_LLRF_2013_FD_134024 | JGI IMG/M metagenome (GOLD analysis project Ga0194135, IMG submission 134024) | Freshwater sediment microbial communities in response to fracking from North America - Little Laurel Run_MetaG_LLRF_2013 (version 2) | ecosystem: Environmental > Aquatic > Freshwater >... | reverse complement strand
CGCGCAGCGGCCAGCTCCAGCCCTGCAGGGTGACCTTGGGCATCGGCGGGGCAGGGGGCGGGGCCTTGGCCTTGCTCTTGCTGGCGCTGCTGCGCGAGCTGCTGACCACCCGGGTGGTCTTGGCCGCGCCGCCCACCCGCAGCACCTGGCCGACTTCCACGGTATAGGGCGCCTTGAGGCCGTTGAGCCGCGCCACTTCCTTCCAGCTGGTGCCGTTGCGGCTGGCAATCGAGTACAGGGTGTCACCCCGCTTGACCCGGTATTCACCGGCCTTGAGCGGTGCATTGCCGCCAGGGCTGGAGGAATTGGAGCTGCAGGCCGATAGCGCCAGCAGCAGTGCAATCAATAGAAGTCTTACCAACACGCGGCAACCATTAAGTCCTGACCAAGTCCTGTAGCCCAAGCGGCCTGTGGCACACCGGGCAAGCCGGCAACTATACCCGTTTGCCGGGCAACCGGCGCGCACTAGACAGTGTCCGGCGCGGTTAAATTCAGTCAGGACTCTCAGGGCACGGAGGATTTCCCGGCCCGCCCCGGGCGGGCTATTGCCGTCGATAGACTGTCGCACTCCAGTAGCGACCGCCGTCGTTGTGTTGGCGTTTCCAGCCGGCGGCGGCCAACTGCTTGCCGATCAGACGGTTCATCCAGCCATGGCCGAGCAACAGCACCGGCTGTTTTCCGGCCAGGGACTGCAGTCGGCGGGCGGCGACTGCGGCGCGCTGCCGGGCCCCAGCGGCCGATTCGACCTGTCCTGAATAACCGCACAACCAGAGGATTCTCAGGATCGCGGCCCAGGTAAAGGGCGACAGGCGTGGTCGTCTCCAGCGCCCGTAGGGCAGTTGCGCCTCGCTGAATACCGGGTCCACCAGGGCAGGTTCCCGTCCGAGCGCCTGGACAGATGCCAGGGCCCGTGGCGCGTTACTGGAGACAATCACCCCAGCGCTGGCGGCCAGTTGCCGGCTGGAGGGTGGGGCGGGCTGGCCGTCGATGGCGGAGCGTTCGTAGTCGTGTATCCAGGCCTGCATGTCGAGGGCGGATATTCTCCGGGTGGCAATACCCTGGGGTCGACCGTGACGCATGAGAATGATGGTGTTGCTCAACGGGTTTCTACGTCCTGATTGGTGCTGCTTGAGGCGTCGGGGGCAGCCTGGGCGATCCAGCCGTGCTCCCGGTACCAGGCCAGGGTGTCGCCGATGGTGCGTTCCAGGGAGCGCAAGCTCAGGTCGAGTTCTCGCTCGCTCTTGCTGGGGTCGAAGTGGCTGCGGTCCGCTTCCCGGAGCATCAGCCTCACGGTCGCTAGGCTCAGCAACACCGGCTTGCCGGTCAGGCGTGCATAGACCTCCTGTGCTGCCGCCAGGGTATAGAGCAAGGGCACCGGCAGTGGGCGGGTCGGCGTGCTGACTCCGGCGATCCGCCCGATGATCGGCACCAGCTGGGCCATGGTCATGTGCCGACCCGCCGCCAGGTAGCGTTGGCCGCGGCGTCCGTAGCGGGCGGCGGCAATCTGCGCCAGGGCCACATCCCGGGCGTCGACCAGCGAGAAGCTGCCGGGAACCAGTCCCGGCAGGCGACCGTGTACCACGTCGATGAGCAATTGCCCGGCAGAGGTCGGTCCGATATCGCCGGGGCCCCACATCCAGCCGGGCAGGACCATGCACCCCTGCATCTGTGGGTGGCTGTCGAGAAAGGCCAGCAGGACGCGATCGGCGAGGATCTTGCTGCGGTAGTAGGGGTCCGCGCCCGCCGGGTCGCGCAGGCAGGTTTCATCGATCAGGCTGCCGGGCTCGCCGTTGAGCACGGCAATCGACGAGGTGTGCACGACGCGGCGGATGCCGGCATCGTAGGCCCGCTCCAGCAAGCGCTGAGTGCCCAGGACGTTGATCGTGTGCAACTGCTGCCAGTGGCTGCCGCCCTTGTAATTGTCGCGAAAGAACGCCGCGGCATGAAACAGCGTGTCGCAGCCCCGCAACGCGGCGGCGAAGCCGTCGACATCGGCCAGGTCGCCGACCACCAGCTCCAGGCCGCGCAGGGAACCGAACTGCTGTTCGCCCCTGGCCCTGGAGCGCACCAGGGCCTTGACCTTGCAGCCTCGGGCCAGCAGCTCGCGGACCAGGTTGTTGCCCAGCAGGCCGGTGGCACCGGTGACGAAGGTGCAGCGCATTTCGGGGATCTGGCTGTTATCGGTGTTCATGTGTGCCGAGTGTTCCAGGGTACTGCTCATTCAATCCGTTCCATGGGGAGGCGAGGGCGCTAGATATACCTTGACCGACACCCCTGAAAAATAGCGGGTGCTGCATAATCGCTTTGCGAATTTGCAAAGCTGACGGCAGGGAGTGGGGTTTTGGAAGCCAATTGGGATGATCTGCGCCTATTGCTGGCGGTCTGGCGCCGGGGCAGCTTTCTGCAGGCCGGCCAGTTGCTGCAGGTGGCGCCGTCGACGGTGTCGCGACGGCTGAGCCAGCTGGAGGCGGCCCTGGGCGAGCCGTTGCTGGAGCGCGGCGTCGAAGGCTGTTGGTTGACCCCGCGGGGCCAGGCGCTGGTGGACGTGGCCCTGGCGGCGGAGGCCGGGCTCAGGCGCCAGCGTGCCCTGGGCAACCCGGGGCCACAGAGCGAGTTGCAGGGCAGCATCCTGGTCAGCGCCGGTGAGGGTTTTGCCTCCAGTGTGCTCGAAGCGGCCCGGCGCCTGACATCGGCCCATCCTGGCTGCTCGGTGGAATTGCAGGTCAGCGCCGAGTTTCACAAGCTGGCTCGCGGCGTGACGGACATCGCCGTGCGCACCGCGCACCTGGGCGAGCCGTCGCTGATCTATCGAGCCCTGGGCAAGCTCGAATACGCGGTGTTCGCCAGCGCGGACCTGCTGCGCCGCTGCCCGGCCATCACCCCGGCCACGGCCACCACCATCGGCTTGCTGCCACCCTTGGACAACCTGCCGCCGATACGCGCGGCCAAGGCCGCGGGCCTTGAGGGCAAGCAGATCAGGGTGAATTCGTTCACCGCGCAGCTCGAGGCGGTGCGTCAGGGGATGGGCGTGGCGGTGATACCGCGGATAGTGGCCGGGGATCTGCTGGAGGTGTTTGCGCCCATGACCTTTGCGGCGCTGGAGGTCTATCTGGTGACCCGGCCGCAAGCCTTGAAGCAGCCGCACATCAAGCAGTTTTTCGCGGAGCTGGAGCAGGTGCTGAGTGAGCGGCTGTCGGGCGCAACGCCCGGCGCAGCCGCTTAGGGCTGCGCCGGTCCGCACTCAGTGCGGCGCGCGGGGGATGGTCTTGAGCAGGTCTTCAGGGCTGATGTGACCGACCACGGCTTCGGCGGCGGCACTGCCCGGCAGCGGCAGGTCGAGGATGTGACCCTTGATCTTGCCCACCACGTGCATCTCGCACGGCTTGCAGTCGAACTTCAGGGTCAGCACTTCGTCACCGTGCACCAGTTGCATCGGCGCCACCTTGGTGCGCACCCCGGTCACGCCCTTGGCCTGCTTGGGGCACAGGTTGAAGGAGAAGCGCAGGCAGTGCTTGGTGATCATCACCGGCACCTCGCCGTGTTCTTCGTGGGCCTCGAACGCGGCGTCGATCAGTTGCACGCCGTGGCGGTGGTAGAAGTCCCGGGCCTTCTGGTTGTAGACGTTGGCCAGGAACGACAGGTGCGACTCCGGATACACCGGCGGCGGGTTGCTCTCAGCCTTGCGCGAACCCCGTGGATGGGCAGCGATGCGCGCGGCGTCCAGGGCTTCGATGACTTCCCGGCGCAGCGCCTTGAGCTGGGAATTGGGGATGAAGTAGGCCTGGGGCGCGTCCAGCTTGATGTCGGTGGCGTGGTAGAGGGTGGTGCCCAGTTGGCCGAGCAGGTCCTGCAGTTGGCCCAGGGCCTGCTCCGGCTTGTTGGCCACGCCGAACGGACCGTCCAGGGCGACGCTGGCGCTGATGCCTTCTTCGCTGGTGGCGGTCAGTTGCAGGCGTTCTTCGCGCAGGGTGGCCTGCCACGACAGGCCGATGCGCCGCTCGGCGGAGGTGCGGGTCAGGGCCTGTTGCCAGTTGTGATCGAGGTTGCGGCTCAGCGGATGGTTGGGCCGCAGGCGCTGCAGGGCTTCAGGCATCTCGTTGGGCTCGACCCGATAGCGGTAGCGTTTCTCGCCGTCTTCTTCGAATTCGCCGCGAGCTTCGGCGATGTTGGCGCGGAAACCCACCACTTCACGCTTGACCAGCAGGTTTAGGCCGTCGCCATTGGACAGCGGTTCGAAGGTCACCACTTGCAGGTCGCGCTTGCCGACTTTTTCCACGGTGCCCACCGGCAGGCCGGTGAAGGTCGGCGAGTCGAAGGCGCCGATGTCGATTTTGCGCTCGCTGACGAAGTAGTCGGTGCTGCCGCGGTGGAAGGTCTTGTCCGGGTCGGGGACGAAGAAGTGCGCGGTGCGGCCGCTGGAGGCCCGGGCCAGGTCCGGACGGTCTTCGAGCACGTCGTCCAGGCGCTGGCGGTAATAGGCCGTGATGTTCTTCACATAGGCCATGTCCTTGTAGCGCCCCTCGATCTTGAACGAGCGCACGCCGGCCTCCACCAGGGCGCGGATGTTGGCGCTCTGGTTGTTGTCCTTCATCGACAGCAGGTGCTTTTCGTAGGCGATCACGCCGCCGTGCTCGTCCTTGAGGGTGTAGGGCAGGCGGCAGGCCTGGGAGCAGTCGCCACGGTTGGCACTGCGCCCGGTCTGGGCGTGGGAAATGTTGCACTGGCCGGAAAACGCCACGCACAGCGCGCCATGGATGAAGAACTCGATGGCCGCGTCGGTTTCGGCGGCGATGGCGCTGATTTCCTTGAGGTTCAGCTCGCGGGCCAGCACCAGCTGGGAGAAACCGGCCTGATCGAGGAATTTTGCCCGCTCCAGGGTGCGGATATCGGTCTGGGTACTGGCGTGCAGCTCGATGGGCGGAATATCCAGCTCCATCACCCCCAGGTCCTGGACGATCAACGCATCGACCCCCGCGTCGTACAGCTGGTGGATCAGCTTGCGCGCCGGCTCCAGCTCGTTGTCGTGGAGGATGGTGTTAAGGGTGGTGAACACCCGGGCGTGATAGCGGCGGGCAAACTCCACCAGCTGGGCGATCTCGCCCACTTCGTTGCTGGCGTTGTGGCGGGCGCCGAAGCTCGGGCCACCGATGTACACCGCGTCGGCGCCATGCAGGATGGCTTCGCGAGCAATGGCCACATCGCGGGCAGGGCTGAGCAGTTCCAGGTGATGTTTGGGCAAGGACATGTTTTTTTAGTCAGGCTTATCAGGATCAAGGCGCGCATTGTAGCGGCGAAACGCGTGCCCGGCACCCGTGTGCTGCCCGGTGGCGGCCACGCGTTGCGCGCAGCCGCGAATAAACCCACGGCGTCAGGCCTTGGCGGCCATCGCGGTGACTTCCACACGCATGCCTTCCACCGCCAGAGCGGCCACGCCAACCGCGGCGCGCACCGGCCAGGGCTTGGCGAAGAAACGCTGGTAGACCTGGTTGAACGCGGCGCGATCGGCCATGTCGGTGAGGTAGATGGTCAGGTGCATGACCCGGTCCATGGAACTGCCGGCCCGTTCCAGGGCGACTTTCAGCGCCTGCAGGGTGCATTCGCTCTGCAGGGTGATGTCCCCCAGTTCCAGGCTACCGTCGGCGCGGGTGGGGATCTGGGTCGACACCAGGATGCCGTTGAACGCGGCGACGTCGGAGGAGATGGACTCGGCGTCCGGGTCGGGGGTGAAGATGAGGTCTGGCTGGGTCATGGCAAGCTCGGGTGTCCAAGGGTTCAAAAAGTCACGAAGTATAGGGGCGGCGCTCGGCCCTTGTCAGCGCCGATGCGCGACCTGCCGGGATCGCGGCGCTGCACCTTGCGCGTTTGATCGGGTTGCATCCCGGCGACTTGCCGTTACTCTTTGCAACCCCGCCGCAGGCTGGCCAGTACGGCGTTCACCGTCAGGCCCGGCGGAGCGCGTGGCGCTCATTTATCCAGGTAAGGAACAGGCTTTGACTGATCGCATGGTGTTGACGGCTGATGGCCGCGTTGCTGCGTTTTCCACCTTTCAAGGCGTGACCTGCCTGGTGTTGCTGGGGGACCCCGGAGCCGGCAAGAGTCATCTGTTCGATCACTGGGCTGGGCAGGCGGGTGGTCGGGCCATGTCGCTGCGCGGCTTTCTGCTGCGCGATCCAGCGCTGATCGCCGAGGGCAGCACTTTGTTCATCGATGCCCTGGACGAGCATCGTGCGCAGTATGGCGAGCGGCCTGCCTTCGACGACCTGATTCGCCACCTCGGGCGTTTGCCGCCGTGCCGGGTGCGCATCGCCTGTCGCAGTGCCGACTGGGCGGGGCTCAATGACCTGAAGCTGCTGTCCAGCTGCTTTCCAGGCAAGGACCAGGTGCAGGAGCTGCGCTTGCTGGCGCTCAGTGACGAGGAGCAGCAGCAGGTACTGGAGCAGCACGGCCGGACGCCAGAGGACTTTCTGCACCAGGCGCGGCAACGCGGTCTGGGAGAGATGCTCGGCAATCCGCTGACCTTGCTGATGCTGGCCCAGGTGGTTGCCCAGGATCAATGGCCCTTGACCCGCAGGGAGCTGTTCGAGCGTTCCAGCATCCTGCTGCTGGACGAGCTCAATGCGGCGCACCGTGATGATCGCCAGCCCCATGCACAACTCTCGGAGCCGCAGATGCTGGAGGCGGCAGGCCTGTTGTGCGCCTTGCGCCTGCTGGCCGATATCGACGGTTTCAGCACTGACGAGCGCTACGACCGGCGCTATCCGGCGCTGCGCAAGTTGCATGCATTCGGCACCGCCGCGCTGCGTGCGGCCCTGGCCAGCCGGGTCTTTACCTCGACCCGCGAGCCCGGGGTGTTCGACTACGGCCACAAGGCCAGCGCCGAGTACCTGGCGGCGCGTTATCTCGCCGGGCAGTTCCACGCCGGGTTGCCGTTGAGCAGAATTCGCCTGTTGCTCGGTGTCGAGGGCAAGCCGGCTTCGTACCTGCGCGGTGTGCATGCCTGGCTGGCGGTGTTTCTCGGCGCGCAGGTCGGCCCGTTCATCGAGGCGGACCCTTACGGCGTCCTGGTCTATGGCGACGCTGCCTCGCTGAGCACCCAGAGCAAGATCCAGTTGCTGCAGGCGCTGGCCAGCCTGGCTTTGGCCGATCCCTGGTTCCGCGGCCAGGAGCCTCCCGACTTGAACCTGGCGGGCTTCACCGAGTCGGGGCTGGTGCCTTGTTTTCAACACCTGTTGTCCGCCTCGGGCCTGCCCCATGAACTGCGTTTGCTGCTCTTGGACCTGTTGCGCGCCGGCCAGCCGCTACCGGCGATGTTGCAGCCGCTGACGCAACTGCTGGCCGATCCGGGCACCCATCTGAATGAACGCGCCTACGCCGCCCAGGCGTTGTCGCGCTTGGGGGAACCGGGAACGCAGGCCGTGCGGCAGGTCTATCGAAACCTGCTGGACGAAAAACACGGCACAAGCCTGTGTGGCTACATCCTCCGTCACCGCCTGGCAGGCCAGACCCACTATGGCGAGCTGCTGGAGCTGTACCGACGGGGTGGCAACGCCCCCAGAACCGCCGATGACTCGCTGATGCGCTGGGGCTTGCATGAGACGGTGGCCGAGTCCGAGATGGCCGATTGCCTGGATGGCATGGCCGGGCTGTGGCAACAAACCGCTGATGAACACGCCAAGGGCGAGCTGCTCAGGTTCGTCCTGCGCTTGCTGGTGCGTTATCTCCACACCGTGGTCGAGCTGGACGAGCCGCGACTGTTGCAATGGCTGGCGTTTATCAATGCCGGCGTCGTCGACCCGCATCCGTGGTTGTTCAATGGGCTGCGCGCGGCGCTGCGGCAACGCCCGGAGACGGCCCTGGGCCTGTTGGACCGGGCCGCCAGCCATCCCGGGCTGGTGGGCTGTGGTTTTTTTGAGGACGAGCCGCCAAGCGAGGACGAGCCGCAGGCCGAGGCGCCCGAGAGCTATTATCCGTGCCCCGAGGAATATCAACCCGCGGTGGCAGCGCTGTACCAGCAGCTGCAAGGCGCCAAGGCACCGCTCAGCTGTGACGCTTTACTGCTGGGGTTCGTGATCTTCGGCTGTATCGAACAGCAGACCCTGGCCGGGCAGCCCTGGTTCTCGGCCTTGCGCCAAGCGCAGTACGCGGACTACATCGACTGCATCGTCCTGCACTTTCTGCTGCTGCCGGACAGCGTCAGGCAGCGCAGTTGCCTGTCATGGAAAGCCAGCAGGCAGATTGCCTTGGCGGACAAGCTCGATGTGGTGTTCAAGGTCCTCAACGGCGCGGAGTTGCTGGACAAGACGGCTCTGTACGATGTGGTTCGGCCGTTGTGCCGCGACCTCGACCCGCCACGCTTTGTCCCCTGCATCAGGCAATTGCTGAGCAGCGACGCCGGTCTGGAGCATCGGGCGTTCCTCATTACCCTGGGGCTGCTGCTGTCGTTGGAGGAGTTCGCGGCTGTGCTGCACGCCAGCGACACCGCCACCCGCAATGAGGTGGTCTGGTACCTGCGTGACCTGACCGGGCTGGTGCGCGGGTTTGAAGGTCCCATGGAGCTGTCCGCCGACCAGGCGTTCTGTTTCTGTCGCCTGCTGGCCGATCAATACCCGGCCACGCCGCTGGCTTTCGATTGGTTTGCCCCCAGCAATACCAGGGCCGAGGACGCCGATGAGTTCATGGCCGGACTGATCAGTTATCTGGCGAGCAAGGGGTGTGACGACTCCCGGCGCCATCTGCTCAGCTTGCAGGGGCATTCGCGACTGGCCTCGTGGGCCCCTTACCTGAACCACGCGCTGCTGCTCAACGATGCACGGCGGCGTGACGCCCGGCATATCCGGCATGGCTGGGAGGCGGTGGCGCAGGTCCTGAGCAACGGTTTGCCCGGCACTATCGAGCACATGCAGGCGCTGGTGCTGGACGAGCTGCAAGGGATTGCCGGCCTGCTGCGCAGCAACCTCGACGTGCACAAGTTTTTCTGGAACGAGATCAAGGGCCGGATCAGCACGCCCAAATGGGAGGAAAGCTGCCGCGACGTGCTGTTGAGCCTGCTGCGTCCGCGACTGGAGGCGCGCCACATCACGGCCGAGCCCGAGGCGCACATGGCCCATGACAAACGCGTGGACATCGCGGTGCAGAGCGGCCCCATCAAGCTGGTGATCGAGCTCAAGCGCAGTTCACACAAGGACGTCTGGAGCGCGATCCAGGATCAGTTGATGGCGCTCTACACGCCCGATCCCGGAGCCCGTGGTCACGGCATCTATGGGGTGTTCTGGCATGGACCGCGGGCCAAGGTCCGCGCCGACCCCGGGGGCGTGGTGCCGCAGAGCGCGGCGCAGATGCTGAGCCTGCTCGAGGCCAGCATCCCCGAGCCGCAGCGCCCGTACATCAAGGTCTTCGTGCTGGATGTCTCGGGGAACTGAGGGCCGGGCGGGGCGGTGGTGCGGCTATCAATCGGCTTCGTCAGCGTCCTGGGCCGGGCTCAACCAGGTCGCCAGCACCCGCCGGTCCAGCTCCTCCCACTCGGCCATGCCCAGCACCCGGGTGGTGTTCAGGCCGCGCAGGTAGCCGCGCAGCTGGTAAGCCACGGCCTGCAGCAAGTGCGGATCGGCGCCGGGATCGCCCAGCACGCTTTCGTACTCGATCAGGTAGTCGGCCACCCGGTCGCGAAATTCGGGCAGGACGGCATCGCGGATAAGATCAAAAGTTCGCACGCAAGAATCCTTTTCTAGTTGTCGTTGGACTGCCGGGCAGTCTGCCCGCAGGGCAACTATTGGTTCAAGTAATAGTGACAATCAAAAAACAGCTATTTTGCTGGACGCGCTAACCGTGGAAAATCGCCGCCCTCGATAGCGCCCGCAAGGTTCAACCCGTGGCGCCCTGTACCCGCGTTCTTGACTTCAGGATGTGTCCGATGCGCCTTTTACCCCTGTTTGCCATGACTTTTACCGCTGTGGTGCTGGCCGGCTGTGCCTCCGCGCCCAACGATCCGAGCCTGGTCATGCAGACCCGCAAAACCCCCGCCCAATACGCCGATTGCGTGATCCCCAAGCTGCAGAGCAGCGACCAGACCGCAACCGTTTCGCAGTCGCAGCGCGGCTACCGGATCGTGGTCACCAGCAAGGTGGCCGCGGACAACGTACTGGAAGCCTACAAAGCCCCCAACGGCGGCAAGGTGTTCCTCTATGAGCGGCATTTGCTGGCCTCCAGCTTTGCTCCGTCCCATTTCGAAAAGGCCGCGCAAGACTGCCTGTAAGCCGCCCGGGCTCATGGCTTGCTGGCGCGGGCGCTGCGGCGACAGCGCTCGGAACACCAGCGCACCTCATCCCAGCAACGCGCCCAGCGCTTGCGCCAGGTGAAGGGCCGGCCGCAGGCGGCACAGTCCTTGCGCGGCAGGTCGGACTTCTTCACAAGGCTTCTCCGGCGTCCAGGCGCGCCAGCAACTCCTCGCCCCGTTGCCAGATGGCTTCACGGCGCAAAGCGTCCATGCGCTGCAGGTTGCGATAGGTCAGGGCCAGCCGTGGGTTGGCGCCCAGTTGCTCCTGGTGGCGCATCAGGAAGTGCCAGTACAGGGCATTGAACGGGCAGGCATCGCTGCCGGTGGCCTGGTCCACCCGGTAACGGCAGCCGCCGCAGTAGTTGGACATCCGCTGGATATAACGACCGCTGGCGCAATAGGGCTTGGAGCCCAGGTAGCCACCGTCGGCATGCATCACCATGCCCAGGGTATTGGGCAACTCGACCCAATCGAAGGCATCCAGGTAGACCGCCAGGTACCAGTCACAGATGGCCTTGGGGGCGATGCCGGCCAGCAGGGCAAAGTTGCCGGTGACCATCAGTCGCTGGATATGGTGGGCATAGCCCAGCTCCAGGGTCTGGCCGATGGCCTGGGCCATGCAGCGCATCTCGGTGGCGCCGCTCCAGTAGAACTCCGGCAGGGCCCGGGTATTGCCCAGGCCGTTGAGCTCGGCGTATTCCGGCATGCGCAGCCAGTAGATCCCGCGGACATACTCACGCCAGCCGATCAGTTGGCGGATAAAGCCCTCCGCGGCATTCAGCGCCACCCGGTTCTCGCGGTAGGCCTGCTCGACATCGGCGCAGAGCTGGCGCACGTCCAGCAGGCCGATATTCAGCGCGGCGCTGATCCGCGCATGGAACAGAAAGGGCTCGCCCTCGGCCATGGCGTCCTGGTAATCGCCGAAGGCGGCCAGGGAAAAGTCGAGGAAGTGCTGCCACAACGCCTGCGCCTGCTCGTGGGTCACCGGATAGTCGAAGCGCTCCAGGTCACCGTAGTGATCGCTGAAGCGCTGGCCCACCAGTTGCAGCACTTCGCGGGTAATGGCGTCGTGGCCGAAGCGCGCCGCGAAGGGCCCGCGCAGGCCCCGGGGCAGGGCCTTGCGGTTGTCGGCGTCAAGGTTCCAGGTGCCACCGCAGGGGCGGCCATCGGGCTCCAGCAACAGGCCGCTTTGCTTGCGCATCTCGCGGTAGAAATATTCCATGCGCAATGACGTCCGCCCGGCCGCCCACTGGCGGAACGCCTCGCGCGAACACAGGAACCGCCGGTCCACATGCACGGTCAGGGGCAGGCCGGCATCGCGCAGGGCCTGCTCCAGCCGCCATTCCCCGCATTCGGTGACATGCAGCTGCGTCGCGCCGAGGGCCGCCTGCCAGCGCCGCAGCTCGCCAGGAAGGCTGCCGCTGTTGTCAGGGTCGTCCAGCTTGACGTAGATCACCCGCCAGCCTTGCTCGCGCAGGCGCTCGGCAAAGTGGCGCATGGCGCTGAAGATCAGCAGGATTTTCTGCGGATGATGGCGGACATACCGCGCTTCGCTGTCGACTTCGGCCATCAGCAAGGTGTCGTGGGCCGGGTCCAGGACCTTGAGCAACTCCAGGTCGAACGACAGCTGGTCGCCCAGCACCAGTCCCAGTCGGCCGCCAGGGCCGGCGCTTACCATGGCAGACGCTCGCCGTCGTAGGCAAAGAACTGACCGCTGTCGGCCGCGCTCAGGCGGTCGATCAGCGTCAGCAGCTCCCAGGCCGCCACGCTGGCCGGACGCGCCGCCGCGGAGCCGCGAAACGGTTGCGACAATTGCGACACCACGGTGCCGGGATGCAGGCTGAGCAGGCGGGCCCCGGGCCGGGTTCGCGCCAGTTCGATGGCCGCGGTTTTAACCAGCATGTTCAGCGCGGCCTTGGAGGCGCGATAGGCGTACCAGCCGCCGAGGCGGTTGTCACCGATGCTGCCGACCTTGGCCGACAGCAGGGCCATGGCGCCTTGGGGCGCCAGCAGGGGCAGAAAGTGCCGCAGGACCAGGGCCGGGCCCAGGGCATTGACCTGGAACACCGCCTTGAGCGCTGCGTCTTCAAGGGCGGCGTAGGTTTTTTCCGGCTTGATGTCGGCGCGATGCAGCAGGCCAGCGGCATGCACGATCAACTGGTAGGGCGCCTCATCCGCCAATTCGGCGGCGGCCCGGGCAATGCTGTCGGGCTGTTCAAGGTCGAGCCCGGGAAGCGTGCGGCGGGACAGGGCGCGGACCGCCGCGCAGTGCGGGTCCTCTTCGAGCCACTGGCAGAAGGCCGAACCCAGGGCGCCGCTGGCGCCAATCACCAGGGCACGGTAGCCCGCGCCCAGGGATTGCATGTTCAAGGTAGTGCTCATTGTGTTTTACCCACCGATTGACGTGGCAGCGAGCCCGACTCCCTGCTCGCACCCTGGATATCCATGGGTAATATTTGTACATAAATTTTGATTTTGTACAGGTTATTTGCAGCATGACCTGCTAAAAATCTTCAGGCTGAAGCCGCTGCCGGCTTCGCCAAGCGAAGGAGACGGCTATGTGGGGGATGTGCCTGCTGTTGGCTCTGCTATCGGCCATGGCGCTGTTGTTGTGGCGCCGACGACGCCAGCCAAGGGTGCGGGACCGGAGGCACAGGGCCAGTGCCTGCCTGGGCGGCGAGGAGTCGTACCCGGGCGATTAGGTTGTACGCGGTCGATGGGTTGTACAGCTTTGCCCGGCGGCTGGGCTCAGGATTCGCCCGCCGGCCCGCCCATCCGAAGGACCGGCGGGCGGACGGTGCGGTCAAGCGGCCAGGCCGAGCCAGGGCAGCGCCAGGTAAAGCTTGATCACGACGGCGTTGCTGATGTCGATGAAGAAGGCGCCGACCATCGGCACCACCAGGAATGCCATTGGCGACGGCCCGTAGCGCTGGGTCACCGCCTGCATGTTGGCGATGGCCGTCGGAGTCGCGCCCAGGCCGAAGCCGCAATGGCCGGCCGCCAGAACGGCCGCATCATAGTTGCGGCCCATGACGCGGAAGGTGACGAAGATCGCAAACAGCGCCATCACCAGGGTCTGTACGGCCAGCAGAATCAGGATCGGCAGGGCCAGGCTGGCTAGGTCCCAGAGCCGCAACGACATCAAGGCAATCGCCAGGAACAGCGACAGGCTGACATTGCCCAGCAGCGACACCTCCTGATCGACGACCTGGTGCCAGCCCAGCGCCGACAGGCCGTTGCGCAACACCACCCCGACGAACAGCACGCAGACGAAGGTCGGCAGTTCCAGCGCCGTGCCCTGGATCAAGCCACTGAGAAAGTTGCCGGCCTGCAGGCTGATGGCGACCAGGGCCAGGGTCTCGATGAAACTCAGCGCGGTGATCTGCCGCTCCTTGTAGGGCTGCTCATAGCCCCTGGGCTGGCGCGCTTCGGCTTGGGCAAGCCCAGGCGTCGACACCCGCTTTACCAGCAGGCGGGCGACCGGTCCGCCGATCAAGCCCCCCAGCACCAGGCCGAAGGTGGCCGAGGCCATGGCAATTTCCGGGGCCGAGGCCAGGCCATACTGCTCCTGGAACACCGCACCCCAGGCCCCGCCCGTGCCGTGACCGCCGGACAGGGTCACCGAGCCGGCCAGCAGCCCCATCAACGGATCAAGCCCCAGCGCCTTGGCCAGGCCGATGCCCATGGCGTTCTGCAGCAGCAGAAAGGCGGTCACCACCAGCAGGAAGATCGCCAGCTTGCGTCCGCCTTTTTTCAGGCTGGCAAAATCCGCGCTCAGGCCGATGGTGGCGAAGAAGGCCAGCATCAAGGGCGCCTGGAGTGAGGTGTCTATTCTGACTTCCATGTCCCCCATCCCCCGTAGCAGCAGAAGCAGCAAGGCCACCACCAGGCCGCCCGCCACCGGTTCGGGGATGTTGTAGGCCCGCAGGAAACCGACTCGGGTGACAAGGCCACGTCCCAGCAACAGCACCAATGATGCGGCCACCAGGGTTCCATAGAAGTCCAGTTGGACCATTCGCACACTCCTCAGTCTGGGATTCAGGACGCACTGCCAGCCAGTTGCGTCGGCAAAAAGGGTTGAGAAGCCTCAACCTGTTTAATCGCGGGGGTAGGGGCGGCCTCACGGGCTTGCCGGAGTCATTGGCGCGTCAGTACCGCAAATCACCAACCAGGGCGCGGCGCCGGAACGGGGCCATGACAGGGGGCCGCCATGCTTGTGTCGTGGTGGGTTGAGTGCGGGATGCAGGGTTGCTCAAGGGGGGGATACACCCGAGTCTTTCACCAGCGTCATGACGCGCGAACTTCATCGCAGCAGGGTTAAGAACCGATTAACGCGCTGGATCAGGACTTATTGGCGGCGGTCTTTTAAGAAATGTCTTATGAAACATGGCCCTTAGGGGCAGTTCGTCCAGCCCCCAAGCGGGACGTTCAATCACCGTTGACCGTGCCCGTGGTCGAATGGTCGCCAGCCAGTTCCTGCTTCATCCGCCAAGTTATTCGGTGTTAAAGTCGCCGCCCATGAAATTGTCCCGCCCCGACCGCTCGCTGATTGCCTGGACCCTGTACTTTTGCGTCCTGTTCAACGTGTTCGCCTGCGGTTTGGGGCACGGCCAGATGATGGGCCTTGCCCTCAATGGTGTAGGCGGGCAGTTCTGCTCCACCCAGGGCAGCCAGGCGCCGGTGCAGAAGTCCGATTTCAGCGATCAGGCCGCCAGTGCCTGGGTCGGCAGTTTTTCCTGCCCGGTCTGCTCGGGAGCCGCGCTGAATCTGGTCCTGCTGTTCTGCCTGAGCTGGCTGCTGCGCATTGGCCAGGTCCGGCGCCGCAGTCTTGAACCGCGCTGCAAGGCGCCCCCACGCTACTCCTGGCCCTCGGCCAACCCTCGTGCCTCCCCGCTGATCTGAGCCCGCAGGCGGGCAGCTGCATTCGCCGCTGTCCGCCGCCTGGCCTGTGTCCTTCACCTCTGTGGCCGCCGCCGGCGGCCGCTGCTGCGTGGCTGAATCCGGGCCATTCGATCCTCATGATTGCGAGTGTGTGGCATGAACGGTTTGCAACCTGTGCCCGCGAGTCCGGGTGCTTGCCGCTGCGGGTCCGCTGCGGCCTGCGCCAGGCCAGCCGGCACAACGCCTGGCCGCGGCGTTCCTGTCCTCACGCTCGCACATGACCCTTGTTATCCGCGCGTTTCCACGGCCACTGGGCCGAGGGCGTGTTCATGGTTATGGCTGAGATGCAAAGGAGCACCACATGGCTCGAATCATTCAAGGTTGGCGACAGCCGGCGCGGCCCGTTGCCGCCAACGCGAGTACGGGGGCGCCGCAGGCTGAGATGCGCACACTGGCGATCCCCTCTGGGGTCAGCCGCCTGCTGAGCAAGAGCCCCCGGGGACAGAACCACGGCGATTTTCTGCTGCCGTTTCCCGATTACCCGAGCAACGCCCGCAGCTTCGTGCACCTGGATGCGCGCCTGCTGCCGTACTGGCACACCTTGTTCGATGTTTGTCCGGGGCTGCTCAAGCTCGATCCGCCGGATGGCTTGAACATCTTTCGTGGCTTCATGACCTGGGCCTACCGCAATCATCCGCCGCTGAACTGGACCTATTACCTGAGCCTGTGCCGCTGGCTCCTGGGCTCACGCTACGGGGCGCGGATCAATGCCGAGCATATCGAGGCGTTCATGACCGCCGCGGCCGCGCGCTGGATCAACACTGACGACAGTCAGGCCCGTGGGCTGGTGCTGGCCTGGCGCGAATCGCCGGACTGGGTGTTCGACTGGAAGGTGGCGCCGCGTCTGGCGCCGCAGGTTGATGGCGAGCCGGAGGAGTATCCGCCGGTGCCCTGGGACTTTGCCTGGTGCCCGTTGAGCGCCAAGGGCGGTTCGGGATTTCGCCGCTGGTTGCCGATTCCCTGAACCCGCTATCGGGCCAAGGCCCCGCGGCGAAGGCCGCGGGAGCCTGGTCGCAGGGGCTGGTCACAGGGGGCTGGTCACAGGGACGATGCCCGGCAGAGGCAAGGTCGGCCGGGCACCTTGGGTTACTGCGGCAGCAGCACGCTGTCGACCACGTGAATCACCCCATTGGACTGCATGACATCGGCGATGCTGATCGCCGACTTGCCGCCTTTGGCATCGATCACCCAGAGCTTGCCTTCATAGGGTTTGACGGTCAGCGCTTCGCCCTGGACGGTCTTGAGCATGACCTGGCCGCCATGCTGCTTGGCCTCGGCCATCAACTGCCCGGCGGTGTGGGTTCCGGGCACCACGTGGTAGGTCAGGATCTTGGTCAGGTCGGCCTTGTGTTCAGGCTTGACCAGGGTATCGACCGTGCCGGCCGGCAGCTTGGCGAACGCCTCGTTGGTCGGGGCAAACACGGTGAACGGGCCTTTGCTGTTGAGGGTGTCCACCAGCCCCGCGGCCTTGACCGCCGTGACCAGGGTGGTGTGGTCCTTGGAGTTGACCGCGTTTTCCACGATGGTTTTGCTGGGGTACATCGCAGCGCCACCGACCATCACGCTATCGGCGGCGAAACCGCTGAGGGGGGCAGCAACGGAGAAGACGGCGAAGCAGAAAGCGGCCAGGCGTTTGGTAAAGGTTTGCATGATGCAGCTCCTCGATTATTCGGCCCTCCTGATGAGGGTGCTGAATGTACGGTGCGCATCGGCCAACGGATGCAGCGCTGGCGAAGTTTTTCCCACAGCACAGGCTCACTCGACCCTGAACGGCCTGCCCGGACTGCGCTGCAAGCGCAGAACAGGGCAGGGCAGGCCGCGCCTTACTTGGACATCCAGGCGATCACCGCCTGGTAATCCTCGGCGCTGCAGTCCATGCACAGGCCGCGTGGCGGCATGGCGTTGAAGCCTTCGGTCACGTGCTTGACCAGCACCGCGGAGCCTTGCGCCAGGCGCGGCTTCCAGGCCTCTTGATCGCCTTTTTTCGGCGCCATGGGCAACTGCCCGCTGTGGCAGGCGGTGCAGGCGCGATTGAACACCGCCTCCGGGTCCTGGGCGGCGTGGGCGCTGGTGAATGCGAGTAAACAGGCGGCGGCCAGTAGCGTCTTCATGATGGTCCTCATCGTGTTCTTATCATCAGGTTGTCGCGCATCGGCGCGGTCGACGCAGTGTAGGGAGGGGTTTTTTACGCACCCACTGCGACAGCCTGCCGCAGTCGGCGGCGACCAGCTCACCCTTGGCCGACCCGCCAGGAATCGAAGGTCGACCTGTGGCAGGTTGTCGCACGTCAGGCCGGCAAAGCCTGCGTGCTACATTGCCGGCCGGCGGGATGCTTTCTCTAGGCAGGGTTACATCACGTCACTGAGTGCCGGTGTTTCGCGAGGAGCCCGGCACTCTTTTGCAGATTTCACGGGTCGCGCCTGGCAGGCATCGACGCCAACGATCAGGCACTCAAGCACGGAACTTGCCCTTTCACCGGGCATCGCTGATACACCCAAACGGCAGGGACTCTTGCATGATCTATAACAGGCACCGGCGACACGCTCGGCCCAGGCTCGACCTGCTGGTGTGCCTGTTGGCCATGGTCCTGCAGGCGGTGACCTGGGCCAGCATGCCGATGCCCGTCCCGGGCTCCAGCGCCACCGATGAGTGGCTGCTGGTGTGCACCGCACAGGGCATGCAGCGCGTGTCTCTTGCCGAGTTCCAGGCCCGCACCGGCCAGAATCAGGATCAGGATCAAGACGACAGCCAGGGGCAGGGGGCTGCCCAAGGCTGCGCCCTGTGCCCCTTTGTCGGCGGTGTGGCGCTGCAGCCGGCCTGGCCCTGGTTGTCGACAGCCAGCGTCGGCCATGAGCTCCCTGGCGCCCCCGAAAATACCCGTCCCCCCGTCAGTAATAGCGCCGACACGCCCCAAGCCAGGGCGCCGCCGGCCATCGGCTGAACGCCAGTCATCACGCCAGCCCTGAAGTTCTGGGCCTGGTGCACTTTCGTGATCACCTTTGGACGTCCTGTCATGTCTGCTATGACCCGGGTCGCGGCCGCCTTGCGCGTTGCCGAACCTTTTGCCGTGCATTCTTTTCATCACACTGGCGCCGCCCATGGCGGGCCGGGCCGGTGCCGCTGGCCACTGTCGCTGCTGACGATTGCCTGCGCGCTGGCAATCAACACCGCGCATGGACAGGCCGCGGAAGAGGCCGCGTCGCCTTTCGCCCTGGACACCACCACCGTCACCGCCACCCGTACCGCCAACAGCAGCTTTGAACTGCCGGCCTCGGTGTCCACTGTTGAGCGTCAGCAGCTGGATGAGGTCCAGGCCAATACCCTGGCCACGGCGCTGCGCCCCCTGCCCAACGTGAACTACGGCGGAGGCCCCCGGGCCGCCGCGCAAAGCCCGGCGATCCGCGGCCTGCAAGGACCGCGGATCATCCTCACGGTGGATGGCGCGCGACGCAACAATGATGGCGGGGTCAACACCCCGTTGCTGATCGATCCGGACCTGATCCGGCAGATCGACGTGGTCCGCGGACCGATGTCCGCCGCCTATGGCAGCGGCGGGCTGGGCGGGGTGATGGCCATCGAGACGCTCAATGCCGACGACATGCTTGACCCGGGCCAGAGCAGCGGCGGCCGGATCAAGGCCGGCTATCGCAGCGCCAACCGTGAGTCGTCGAGCAACCTGACCCTGGCCGCGCGGGGCGAGCGTGCGGACATTCTGGCCAGCGGCACCTACCGCGACTACGGCACCATTCACACCGGGGCCAGCGGCAGCGATGCCCAGTACCCCAACGACGGCCATCTGCAGAACGGCCTGCTCAAGAGTCGTTTTTCGCCCAACGAGCTGAACCATTTCGAGCTGGGCTACCAGCGCTTTGCCGATCAGATGGTCGGCCCGACCAACCCTGGCGGCAACCTGCTGTTTCCGTTCTCGCAGAAGCTCCAGCGCGAACAGGAGCAATACAACGCCAGTTGGGCCTTCGAGGATGCCGAGCAGCGTTTGCTGGACGGCAAGCTGGCGCTGTACCAGACGCGCTTCACCCTCGACGGCGACAGCCGCTCGGTGCCACGTCAACCCACCACCGCCACCCAGACCAAGACCCAGGGTGCCAGCCTGCAGAACACCAGCCGGATCGAGGCTGGAAACGCCGGAGCCCACCGTTTGACCTACGGCGTGGACGGCTACCGCGACAGCAACGAAAACGCCTCCGACGGTCAGTCCAACAGTGTCCTGCCCAATGGCCACATGCGCGCCCTGGGTGGTTTTGTCCAGGATGAGCTGGCCTTTCTCGATGACTGGACCCTGATTGCCGCCCTGCGCCATGACGACTATCGCCTGACATCCCCCGGCCAGGAGGATTCCCGCCACAGCCGGCTGTCGCCCAAGGTGGCGCTCAAGTATCAGCCCTGGGCCTTCCTCGGGGTATTCGTCAGCTACGGCGAGGCGTTCCGCGCGCCGACCATGACCGAGATGTTCGGCAACCTGAACACCCGCCGGGCGCTGTTCAACTTCCGCCCCAATCCGGGCCTCAAGCCGGAAACCAGCAAGACCCGCGAGGTCGGCGCCACGCTGGCGTTCGATGACCTGCTGGCCGGGGGCGACAGCCTGCGGGCCAAGGTCACCTACTTTCGCGAAGACGTCGACGACCTGATCGACCAGCAGGTGGTCGGTCGCTACGCGCGGCAGGCGCCGTTTGCCGGCACCGGGATGATCTTCCAGCGGATCAACGTGGCCCAGGCCGAGCGCCATGGCGGCGAGGCGCAACTGAGCTACCAATGGCAGCGCCTGTCCCTGGGCGCCGGCTATTCGCGGCTGCGTTCACGCAACGCCGACACCGGCGCCCAGCTGTATGCACCGCCGGACAAGTTGGTGCTCGGCGGCCAGTACCGCCTGGATGAGCACTGGTCGCTGAACTACCAGGGCCAGTACGTCTGGGCCCAGGACTACGACGCCACCGAGCTGCGGCGGCGCCAGGGCTACGTGATCCACGACATCGGCGGCGCTTTCGAGTACCGCCAGTACCGCGCCGACCTGGGGGTCAGCAACCTGTTCGACAAGGCCTACAGCACCTATCAGCAGTCCTTGGCCAACACCTTCACCTATGAAGAAGGCCGCAGCGTGAACCTCACGCTGAGCGCGCGTTTCTGACCTCGGGAGTTTCACTATGGGTTATTTGACTTCAGGACTTGCCCTGATCGCCCTGGCCAGCCTGGCCGGGTGCGCCGCGAAGGAACCAGTGCCCGCTGCCGAGCAGGCGGTCACCGTGGATTTCGCCCTGGTGGCCGGCGCTCAGCCGGTGAACTGCGGCCAACCCTTTGGCCCTCTGGGCCGCGACCGCAAGAGGCTGGCGCTGCACGATGCGCGCTTCTATGTGCAGGATGTGGCGTTGATCGATACGGCGGGCCAGCGGGTGCCGCTGCGCCTGGATATCAATGACTGGCAGGACGCCCAGGTGGCCTTGCTCGACTTCGAAGACGGCAGCGGGCACTGCGCAGGTGGCACGCCAGGCATCAACACCCAGGTATCCGGCCAGGTACCGCCCGGGCACTACCGGGGGCTGAGCCTGACCCTGGGCGTGCCGGAGGCGTTGAACCACAGCAGCACCGAACTGCAGGGCGCGCCGCTGGACCTGGCCGCCATGGGCTGGAGCTGGCAGGCCGGGCGCAAGTTCATCAAGCTCGAAGTCGATCCTGTCGGCGGCGTGACCAAGGCCGACGGCGCCAAGGCCAGCACCTGGTACCTGCACCTGGGCGCCACCGGCTGCAGCGGCAACCCGGTGACCGGCGAAACGGTGGCGTGCCAGCGGGCCAACCGCATTCCCCTGACGCTGCCGGACTTCGACCCAGGCAGACAGCGGGTGGTCCTGGATCTGGCGGCCCTGTTTCAGGACAGCACCCTGGGCCAGGACCGGGGCGCTGCGCTGGGTTGCATGAGCGGCCCCAGCGATCCCGAGTGCGTCACGCTGTTTGCGCGCCTGGGCCTGGACTTGAACAGCGGCCTGCCACTGCAACCGGGACAGTCGCCGGCTTTTGCGGCGCGCGCCAAGCCATGAAGGGCAGGGGTGGATACCGGCTCGCAGGGCTGTTGCTGAGTGTGCTGGTGGCCTGGCCGGTGGCCGCGCAGGACTGGCGCTGGCAGCTGCCGTCCCATGTGCCGGAACCGCGGGTGCCGGCGGACAACCCGATGTCGGCGGCCAAGGTCGAACTGGGTCGACGGTTGTTCTATGACCCGCGACTGTCGGCCACGGGCAACCGCTCCTGCAGCTCCTGCCACCTGCAGGAACGGGCCTTCAGCGACAGTCGCGCGCTGTCGGTGGGCGGCACCGGGGAACTGACTCACCGCAATGCCCCTGGGCTGGCCAACAGTGCCTGGAACGCCACCTATAACTGGGCGGCGCCGGCCATCGTCAGCCTGGAGCGGCAGATGGAGGTGCCGCTGTTTGGCGACGACCCGATCGAGATGGGGGTCAATGATGGCAATCGCCAGCAGATCCTCGCGCGGCTGGCGGCCGATCCGCTGTACCCGCCGCTGTTCCGCCAGGCCTTCGCCGATCAGCCGCAGCCGTTGAACATGGCCTCGGTGATCCGGGCGATCTCGGCCTTCGAGCGTTCCATCGTCTCGGTGGACAGTCGTTATGACCGCTACCTGCAGGGACGTGAGCCACTGAGCGACAGCGAGCAGCGGGGCATGGCGCTGTTCTTTGGCGAGCGCGCCGAATGCCATCACTGTCACGGCAGCTTCAATTTCAACGATCAGGTGGTGCATGCCCGCAGCCGGGTGGTGGACACCCCGTTTCACAACACCGGGCTGTACAACATCGACGGCGCCGGCGGCTTTCCCTTCCCCAATCGCGGGCTCTATGAAAGTACCGGCAAGGCCGAGGACATGGGCGCCTTTCGCGCGCCGAGCCTGCGCAACGTCGAGGTCACCGGGCCCTATATGCACGACGGCAGCCTGGCCACGCTGGAAGCGGTGATCGACTTCTACTCCGAGGGCGGCCGCTTGATCGCCAGCGGCCCGCAGCAGGGCGATGGACACTTGAACCGGTACAAGAGCGGGCTGATTGCACGCATCGATTTCACCGCGCAAGAGAAGCGCGACCTGCTGGCCTTTCTCAAGGCCCTGACCGACGACTCGTTGCTCCACGACCCGCGCTGGCAAGACCCGTGGAAGCGCCGGCCTTGATCCGTTCCCCATCACCACACGCGTTCCCGCCGGGAGCAAGGAGGCTGCTCTTAAGAAAACCACCCGCTGCACCGCATTAACTCAACGGCGAATTCGCCAAACCCGGGCGCCTGCGCCCATTCAATCAAGCAAGGAGCAACACCTTATGAGCATCAAGATCGCCAAGAAACACACCCTGCACATCGCCGGTCGCGCCGGTGCCTGCTGCGCCTCGTGCTGTGCCCCGGTAGGCGTTAACTAAAAGCCTTCCCGCCACGGGCGCCCGGCGTGCGTGGCGGGTCTTGAGCAAGGAGGTGCAGGACCATGCGTATCGGCTTCAACTACACCCTGGGAGACACCGCGCCCCTGGTGAGAAAGCTCCTGGCGGGCGGCCACATCGACTATGTCGAGCTGCTGATCGACAACTTCCTGGCCGTGCCCATCGACGAACTGGAGACAGGTTTTGCCGCGCCGGTGGGTTTTCACATCATGTTTTCCAAGTTCATTGAAAACGACATCCCGGCCCTTGAAAGCCTGGCCCGGCGTCTGCGCGCGTTGATCGAGCGCTTGCGGCCGCTGTATGTGTCCGATCACGTGGCGCGCTTCAGTCACGACGGGCGGCAGCTGTATCACCTGGCGGAGATCGACTATGTCAGCGATTACCCGCAGGTGCGCGAGCGCGTCGACTGGTGGCAGCAGCAACTGGGTTGTCAGCTGCTGCTGGAGAACTACCCGTCGATCATGGACGGTGGCCACGACGCTCCGGCCTTTCATGAGCGGCTCTATCGCGATACCGGCGCCGGGGTGCTGTTCGACGCCTCAAATGCGGTGTGTGCCCACCTCAACTGCGGCGTGCCGCTGGAGGCTTGGGAGGGGGTGATTGAACACTCATCGCACTTTCATACCGCCGGCTACAACCTGTCGATCCTGCAGCCGCACTTGATTCTCGACACCCACGACCAGGTGCTTTCCGAGGCCACCCTGGGGTTCTTGCAACGCTATCGCGGGCTGTTCGACGGTCCCGAGGCCACCCTGACCTACGAACGCGACGGCCGTTTCGACGAGGCCGAAATCATCGGCGACCTGCAACGGCTGCGGGGCATTTTTCCCTCCTCGCCCATGGAGCCGCGGACATGAAGACCGAGCACCCATTGCCCAGGACCGACAGCCAACTGCTGCATGCCTTGAGCGTGCCGCAACGCCAGGGCGATTACCCCCGTGATTCCCGGGCCTTCGTGCGCATCGACAGCAGCCTGCGGGTCTACTGGCACACCCTGTTCGATATCTGCCCGGGCTTGCTGCAGCTGTCGGGGCCGGACGGGCTGGCGATCTTTCGCCCGTTCATGAGCTGGGCGGCGCAGCAGCGGCTGTCGCTGAACTGGACCTACTACCTGTGGCTGGATGTCTGGCTGCAGCAATCGAGCTTTGCCCGGCACGTGACGCCGGCCTTGCGCTACCAGCTGATGGGCGCCTCGGCGGCGCGCTGGGCCACCGGTGACCGCAGCGAGGCCAATGGCATCTTCCTCGCCGCCGCGGACCTGCCGGACCTGGTCTGTGGCTGGAAAACCCAGACCCTGGAAGGCGCCAGGGACATCGAGCAGATCGAGCTGGCCGAACCCTTGCCGGCGCCAGGGGCGGCCTTTGGCTATTTCACGGTGCACAGTCGGCATCTGCAAGACGGCTTTCCCGGTTGGACCGATGTCCCGCGTTGAACAGCAGGACAGGCCCGCGCTGACGGTGCGCAGCCGGGCGTTCTGGGCCGGTTTTGCGGCCCTGGTGCTGGCCTTCGCGGTGGCGCAGATGCTGGCCCAGATCGACCTCGGCATGCTGGCGCACCAGGCCCCGGGCATGCCGGCGGCCTACGTGATGCTGGCGCGTCTGGCGCTGCTCGATCTGCTGGCCAGCATGGCGCTGGGGTCGGTGGTTTCGGTCCGGGTCGCCCGAGCGCTCCGCGAGGGGCAGGCGGGGCCGGTGATGCGTGGTGCGTTGACGCTGGCGGCAATCCTCGGGCTGCTACTGAGCCTGGTCGGCTTGCTGGCCTATCCGCCGCTGGCGGTCGGCCTCAGCGCTGACGATGCCGCACTGCGAGCCTTGCTGCTCAGCGCCATTCCCTGGTTCGCGGCGTCGGCGCCGTTGCGCCTGCTCAATGGCTGCGCGGCGTTCATCCTGCATGCCTCGCAACAGGGGCCGCTGGTGGTGCGCTGGAAACTCTGCGAGCTGCTGGCCAAGGCTGGGCTCAACCTGCTGTTCATCGAGTGCCTGGGGTTTGGCTTCGCCGGTTGCTTCATGGCATCGCTGCTGCTGCACCTGGGCTCCTGCGCCTGGGTGCTACGGCGCTTGCGGCCGCTGATGGGCCTGGGGCGCTGGCTGCCCGCAGCGGACTGGGCCAGAGCGGTGCTGCGCCAGAGCGCCTGGGAAGGGCTGCGACTGCTGTCCATGCAACTGTTGGGGCTGATGACCCTGGTGCTGTTCGCGGCGCCGCAGATAGCCCCGGTCGATACCCAGCGCCTGGATGCCTTCGCGGCGGGAACCTTCCTGGCTTTGCTGGTATTTGCGCCGCTGGTGGCGTTGATCCGCTTTCTGGCCATGCGCTTTGCCGGGCTTGCCCAGGACGAGGTGCGCCGGCTGCTCAAGCAGCTGTTGCGCCTGGGCGTGCCGGGCATGGCGCTGCTGGGTGGACTACTGATTCTGCTCGGTCCCTGGCTGGGGCAGTGGGTGTATGCCCAGCAGGGCCGGTGGTGGAGCAGCTTTGTGCTGATGCTGGGGTTGTCGCTGCCGCTGCGTCTGGCCGGCAATGCCATGCGCGCGGCCTTGCAGAGCCTGGGGGAGTTTGTCGCCATCGCCAAGGTGGATGCGTTGCTGGGATGGGCGATTGGCTTGCCGCTCCTGGCGCTCGGGTTGCGCCTGGACCTGCCGCTGGTTGCCTACGGTTATGTGCTGGTGCCGGAAGCGCTGGCCCTGCTGTGGCTGGCCAGGCGTATTCAGTGCATCCGCGCAGCGAGCCCGCAAGGTTGCGGGCTCGCTGCAGCCATGGGCGACGCCCAGGCTCAGTTGCCGACGGTGAAACCGTAGGCGCCATCACTCTTGTGGGTATCGACCGACACCGCATGCCACTGCACCTTGTACTCGCCGGGGGCCAGTGGTTGTTGCGGGGTGACGATCAGGGTCTTCTGATCGCCCGCAGCGTTGGCAATGCTCTTGATCGCCACGTCCGTGTTCCCGGTGCTGATCTTGACCTGGGTGAACTGCGCTTCGACACCTTCGGAAAACACCAGGCGCAATTCCTTCGGCGCGCTGACGGTGGTGTCGGCGGCCGGGGTTTCGCTCTTCAGATGAGCATGGGCGAACGCCGAACCGGCGCTGGTCAGGGAAGCCAGCAAGGCCAGGGTGGTGAGGATTTTTTTCGAGCCGTAGGCGGTCATGGGCGGTGCCTCTTATCAAGGGGTGGGTACAAATGGGCGACTTGACCCGGGCGACCTGCGCCCGGGCAGGGTGGTTGATCAGAAGTCCAAAGTGATGCCGGTATAGAGCGCGCGGCCGTCGCCCGGCGAGTGCAGCGAGGCCTTGGCGCCGTCCGGGTCATACCAGACGTATTCGTAATAGCGGTTGGTGAGGTTCTTCAACTGCAGGTCGACACTCACCGACTCAGTGACCTTGTAGGTGGCGCCAAGGTTCATCAGCACGTAACCGCCATAGGTGCCCTGGGTGTTTTCCCGCTCCAGGTAGTAGTGGGTCTGGCCGTTCATCCAGGCAGTCAGTTGCAGGGCAGGGGTCAGGTGGTAGCTGACCCCCGCGTTGTACAGGTGATGGGGAATGTGGTCGATTTCCTGGCCCTGGCTGTTGGGCAGGGTGGCGCTGGGCTTGAGGATTTTCGAGTACTGCCAGGCGTACGCCAGCCACAGGTCGGTACGTTCGTCGGGGTGCAGGTTCAACTGCAGGTCGTAGCCCCAGCGTCGGGTTTCGCCGACGTTGTCCGACTCGCCGCTGGGGTCGTTGAGCCGGCGGCTGACTTCGCCGCTGGCGTCCTGGCGCCAGTAGGCGACGCGGCCATCGAGCCAGTCCGTGGGGGTGAACTTGATCCCGGTTTCCCAGCCTTCGTTGATCGACGGCGCCAGGTCGGTGTCGCGGGGCGGGATCTTGTACGCCGCCGCGCCGGTGCCGACCTGAAAGGTGCGGCCCCAGTTGGCGTACAGACTGGCCACGGTCCAGGGCGAATACACCACGCTGAGCTTGGGTTGCTTGATCAGCCCGTAGTCGTTGATGTCGTAGTCCAGGCCGGTCATTTGGTTGGTGAAGTCGCCCTGGATCTTGTCGACGCGATACGCCGGCACGATCTTCAGCGACTCGAACGGCTTGATCTCGGCCTGCAGGTAAGCGCCGTAGGTGTCGAAGTCGAACTGCTGATCCCGGGTCTGGGCCAGGCGCGCGCGGTTCTGGGTGCGGTAGCGCTCGCTGCGGTTCTGCTGCTGTTGCACATCCGCGCCGCCTTCCAGCGCAAAGGCATGGAGCCAGCTGACTTGCGGGCGCCAGGTCAGGGAACTGAGGGCGCCGTACTGGGTTTCGTAGGTGTCGCGCTCCTGCTGCGAGCTGGTGCGCCAGTACTGGGTCCAGCGCCGATCGTCGAAGGTGTTGACGTAGGTCTTGGCCGACCAGGCCAGGGTGTCGGCCAGATCCGTGTCCAGATGCAGGCTGAGCTGGTTCATGCGCCGCGTGCCTTTGTCCGTGGCGTTGTAGCTGTTGCTCATGGTCGGGTGCTGATGGGCATCGCTCTGGCTCAGGTAGCCCGGTTCCTGGGCCTCGGTTTCGTAGTGCCGGGCGATCAGGCCGATGCGGTAGCGGCCGTCGTCCGGTGTGTAGAACCATTTGCCGGACAGGGAGAATTTGTCCGCTTGGGCGTGGTCGCGATAGCCATCGGCCTTCTGGTAGGCGAAGAAGTAGTTCTGGGTCCAGTTGCTGCCTTCGATGCCCTTGGCCAACTGGGTTTCCTGGGTATTGAAGCTGCCGTAGCGCAGTCGCGCCTTGGTGTAATCGCCGCCGCTGCGGGTGAGCATGTTCACATTGCCGGCGATGTTGTTCAGGCCGTAGCGGGCATCGCTGGTGCCGCGCACCACTTCGATGCTGTCCAGCTCCATGGGGAAGATCATGTCCATGAACGGCATGTTGCCGTCGTTGCTGTTGCTCGGAATGCCGTCGATCAGCAGCTTGACCGCGTTGACCTCGCCCTCGCCGTTGAAGCCGCGAAAGGAGACCTTGCCGGACGTCGTGCCCTGGTTGAACTCGGTGAGCATCACCCCCGGCGCGCGGCTGAACAGCTCCCAGCTGTAGTTGACCGGCATCTTTTCCAGGATGTCGCTGCCCAGGATGTCCACCGAACTGAGCACGCTGCGGGTACTCAAGGGACCGCTGCCTTCGGCATCGCCGCCCTGGACGGTGACGGTGCCCAGGGTCAGGGCCGAGTTCTCGACCTTGGCCGTTTCAGCCAAGGCGGTGGACAGCGGACTCAGGGCGAGCAAGCCGCAGCTCAGCAGCGGCCACAGGGCAGGGGATGGGCACGGATTCTTTGCCCGGGGCAAAGTGACAAGAACAGGCATGGGCAACTTCCAGACAGCCAGGACTTCCCCCGGGGCCATCGCCGGCCGGACAGGCCAGAGGGGGGAAGGCAGATAGGGACGGTAACGGGCCGGTATTTTCCGCAGGCCTGGATCGAAAGTCTTGCCAGGGGCCCTCCGGCCTGGGTGCGACAGGCTGACGCATGATGTGACCTGCTTGCAGGGCGCTGGCCTGGAGCCCGCCGATGCGGCAGTGGCCGCGCTGGATCGCGACACAGGCAGCCGCGGGTGCGGCGGACTGTCGCAGGCATGATCCCCGCGCGCTCAGTGGCCGGGAATGGCTGCCGAGGCTCTACGTCAACATATTGGCTAAAAGTTCAATGATTTTTAAGAATCGGCCTTTTTAGACGTAATATTGACGTAATGGCTTTTTCACCCCAGTATGCGCTCGCTGAGCAGTTGATTTTATTGATGTTTTTTTGACGCCAACATCATCGGATCGGCTCAAGCCAAGGCGCTAGAGCCTTTGGAAGACCACAGCCACCCCGGCACATGACGCTCATGGCAGCTATTAGCCATGGTGTTTTCAGTGGGTGTGCTAGCTTGAATCGGCGTAGCGACGATATTTTTCTCGGGATGATCTATGTCTACTGAACGGATACTGGTTACGGGTGGCGCCGGTTTCATTGGCTCGCACTTGGTCGATGCGCTGTTGGCCAAAGGCTATGCCGTTCATGTGCTGGATGATCTGTCCACTGGCAAGACCAGCAATCTGCCTATGACCCATCAGGGCCTGCAACTCACGGTCGGTGATGTCGCCGATGCCACGCTCCTGGCCACGGCCATGCAAGGTTGTGACGCGGTGGTGCACCTGGCGGCGGTGGCTTCGGTGCAGGCCTCGGTCGAAGACCCGGTGCGCACCCACCAGAGCAACTTCATCGGCACCCTACGGGTCTGCGAGGCCATGGTCGCGGCGGGTATCCGCCGGGTGGTGTTCGCTTCCAGCGCCGCGGTCTATGGCAATAACGGCGAGGGCACCGCGATCGATGAACAGACGCCCAAGTCGCCCCTCACGCCCTACGCATCTGACAAGCTCGCCAGCGAGTACTACCTGGATTTCTACCGTCGCCAGCATGGCCTGGAACCGGTAATCCTGCGCTTTTTCAATATTTTCGGTCCGCGCCAGGACCCTTCCTCGCCGTATTCCGGGGTGATCAGCATCTTCAGCGAACGGGCCAGGAGCCAGCGGCCGATCACCCTGTTCGGCGATGGCGGGCAGACCCGGGATTTCGTCTATGTCGCCGACCTGGTGAAGATCCTGGTCCAGGGCCTTGAGCAACCTGCACCGGCGATCGATGCCACCAACGTCGGCCTGGGTGGCGTGACCAGCCTCAACGACCTGATCGCGACCCTGCAACAGATCAGCGGCCAGCCGCTGCAGGTGAATCACGCCGCGGCGCGACCCGGTGATATCCGCCATTCGAAGGCCGACAACCGACGTTTGCGCGAGCGCTTCGTCCTGGGGACGCCGACCCGTCTCGGGGAGGGCCTGGCGCAGCTGTACCGCAGTCTCTAGCTTCCTGGCCTTGAGCGTTCCGGCGAGCCGGCGCTCGACAGCCTGATGGTGTGCCGATTGATCTACTGAAGAGTGAGTTATGGACATCGAGTTTCGCAGGGGGCGTGTCTTCAACATGGTTCGGCGCCTGTTTACCGCATTGGCCTTGTGTGCAACCCCTTCGCTGGTACAGGCCGCGCCGCCGGCGCCTGCCAGCGTCGGCTTCTGGTACGCCGAACGACCTCCGCTGGAGGAACTGGCGCAGTTCGAGTGGGCGGTGGTCGAGCCCGGTCATATGAGCACCGCGGATGTCGCCACCTTGCGCAAGCTGGGCAGCCAGCCGTTCGCCTACCTGTCGGTGGGCGAGTTCGACGGCGACCGCGCGGCACTCGACAAACAGGCCCTGACCCAGGGCGCCAGTGCGATCCGCAACAAGGCCTGGACAGCCAGGTGATGGACATCGCCACCCCGGCCTGGCGCGAACATCTGTTCAAACGCGCCAAGGCCTTGCAGGACCAGGGCTATGCCGGTCTGTTCCTCGATACCCTGGACAGTTTCCAGTTGCTCCCCGAAGCCCAGCGCGAAGCGCAACGCCACGCCCTGGCGTCGTTCCTGCGGGAACTGCACAGCCGCTTGCCCAACCTGAAACTGTTTTTCAACCGCGGTTTCGAGGTCTTGGGCGAACTCGACGGCGTCGCCTCGGCGGTGGCCGTCGAATCGATCCATGCCGGTTGGGATGCCGCGGCCAAGCGTTATCGGCCGGTTTCCGAGGCCGACCGCAACTGGCTCGAAGGTGAACTCAAGCCACTGCGGGCAAAAAACATTCCCTTGGTGGCCATCGACTACTTGCCGCCCAGCCGCCGCGAAGAAGCGCGCAAGCTGGCGCGCCAACTGAGTCAGGAAGGCTTTATCCCGGTGGTCACCACCCCGGACCTCAACTCAATCGGCCTGAGCACCGTGGAAGTGCAGCCGCGGCGCATCGCCATGCTCTATGACCCGCGTGAAGGCGAACTCTACGATCACGCCGGGCACCGCATGCTCGGCGGCCTGCTGGAATACCTGGGCTACCGCGTGGACTACCTGCCGGCCGATGACAGCCTGCCGTCCTACAGCTTCGCCGGCTTGTACGCCGGGGTGGTGCTGTGGATGACCAGCGGCCCGCCCCAGGACAGCCGTGCTTTCAGCCGCTGGATCGGCCAGCGCCTGGACGAACAGGTGCCGCTAGCCATCATGGCCGGCCTGCCGATCGAAGACCGCGCGCTGCTCAAGCGCCTGGGGCTGGGCCTGGCGGCGCCTGGAGCACGCGGCGCCCTGCAGATCCTGAGCCAGGACAAGAGCCTGATCGGTGGCTTCGAAGCACCGGTGGTGGCGCGGACCCGCGAACTGACCCGGGTCACGCTGTTGCCCGACGGGCCGAAACCGGCCTTGCTGCTGGGGGACGACAAGGGCGGCAAGTACGCGCCCGTGGCCATCGGTGCCTGGGGCGGCATGGCCCTGGCGCCTTATGTGGTGGAAGCCAATGTCGAGCGCAGCCGCTGGATTCTCGACCCGTTCGCCTTTATCCAGAAGGCCCTGCGCCTGCCGGCGCAACCGCGCCCGGACACCACCACCGAGAACGGACGGCGGATCGCCACGGTGCACATCGACGGCGACGGCTTTCCGTCCCACGCTGAAGTGCGCGGGACCCCGTATTCCGGGCGTCAGGTGCTGGACGACTACATCCGGCCCAACCCGTACCTGACCTCGGTGTCGATCATCGAAGGGGAGATCGGGCCCAAGGGCATGTCGCCGTTCCTCGCTCCGGAACTGGAGCCGATTGCCCGGGAGATCTTTGCCGATTCCAAGGTCGAGGTGGCCACCCACACCTACAGCCACCCGTTCTACATGCAGCCGGACAAGGCCAAGAAGGACGAGGACTTCCATGCCGAATACGGCCTGCGCCTGAACATTCCGGGGTACAAGACCCTGGACTACAAGCGTGAGATCTACGGCTCGCGGGACTACATCAACAGCCGCCTGACCACCGCGCAGAAGCCGGTGAAGCTGATCTTCTGGCCGGGGGACGCGCTGCCCAGCGCTGACACCATCAAGATGGCCTACGCCGCCGGGCTGAAGAACGTCAACGGCGGGCAGACCATCCTGACCAAGGCCAACTCGTCGCTGACCGGCCTGTATCCCTTGCTGCGTCCCACCGAAGGCGGTCTGCAGTACTACGCGCCGGTGATCAACGAGAACATGTACACCAACCTCTGGAAGGGCCCGTATTACGGTTTCCGCGATGTGATCGACACCTTCGAGCTGACCGACAGCCCGCGGCGTCTGCGCGGGATTCACCTGTACTACCACTTCTATTCGGGCACCAAGCAGGCCTCGATCAAGGCCATGACCGAGATCTACCAGTTCATGCGCGGCCAGCAGCCGCTGTCCTTGTGGATGAGCGACTACCTGGACCGGGTCCACGGCCTGTACCAGGCCAGTCTGGCGCGTACCGCCGACGGCGACTGGCAGGTGCGCGGCCTGGATGGCTTGCGCACCCTGCGCCTGGACCCGGCGCTCGGCTGGCCGGATCTCGGCCGCTCCCGGGGCGTGGCCGGGGTTCGCGATCTGCCCCAGGGGCGCTATGTGGCCTTGAGCAGCGATCAGCCGTTGCTGGCCCTGCGCCCCGAGCGTGACCCGCGTCCGGCCCTGGAACTGGCGAACATCCCTCTGCGGGACTGGCGTTATGTGAATGACCGGCAGGTGACGTTCTCGTTCGCGGGTCAATTCAACCTGGAGTTCTCGGTGCGTTCGGCCAGTGCCTGTCGGGTCGAGGTCCAGGGGCAACGCTACGCCGGCAAGTCCGAACAGGGCCTGTGGCATTTCCAACTTCCTTTGAAGCAGGTGAGTGATGGCCAACTCTTCTGCAACTAACAAAGCCCCTCGGGCGCGGCTGCTCAATCCCTGGGCCTTGTTGCTGGTGGCGATTGCCGTCGGCGTGCTGCTGTGGGCGACCTATCGCAACGAAGACGCCTTCCGGCCCAAGGGCGGCCAACCGGACGAGGTGTCCGCCAGCTATGCCGAAGTGCTGCTGGCCGCCCATCCGGAAAACAGCGAGTTGCGCACCCAGCTGCTGGATCTGCTGATTCAGCTGGGCGACTACCCCAAGGCCGAGAAACACCTGGCCGAGTGGCCGCAACCCGACCCTGCGCTCAAGGCCTACTACCGTCTGCAGCTCGATGCCCTGGCGCTGAACAACAGCACCGACAGCGTCGCGCTGCAGGCCCTGGCCGAGCGCTTCAAGGCCTTCGATTACCGCTCCTTGCCCAGCCCGCAGTTGGAGCGCCTGGCTTCCCTGGCCCTGGCGGCCCAGGCTCCGGGGCTGGCGGCGGATGCCTACGCCGAGCTGGCGCGTCGCGATCCCAAGCAGGCTCAACACTGGCTGCCCGAAGCGGCGCGCTGGTATCAGGCCAGCGAACAGCCGGGGCGCGCCGCCGACCTTTATGTGCAACTGCTCGATGCCGGCCAGACCCCTGAAGTGCGTCGCCAGCTCCTGCAGCAAGCCTTCACCACCCTGGTGGCGGCGGATCGTGGCGATCAGGCCGCCGAGCTGCTGGCCCACGAGCTGGCGGCGCAGCCGCAAGCCGAATTCGATGCCGGGCTGCTGGACCGGGGCGTCGATGTGGCGATTGCCCACAACCGCTCGGACCTGGCCGAGCAGTTCTTCAGCGCCTGGCGCAAGTTGCAGCCCGACAGCCCGGAGGTCCTGGCCAAGGAGTTCAAGCAGCGTTTGGCCTTCGGCGACCTGAACGGCGCCCATGCGGTGGGCGTGCAACTGCTGGAACTGCGCCCGGAGGATCCGGCACTGTTGGAGCAGATGGCCCATCTCGCCGAGTGGCAGGGCGATTCGGCCTCGGCGCTGGGCTACTGGATCAGCCTGAGCAAGCTGCGTCACGACCCGGCGCAGTTCGAACACACCTGGCGCCTGGCGATGCAGACCTACGACTTCGACCGCGGCATTCCGCTGCTGGCCGGGATCATGGACACCCGGGCCTTGAGCAATGTCGAGCTCGACGCCCTGGTGTACGCCGAAGAATCCCGCGGCACCCCCGAGCAGGCGGAAGTCTGGCTGCGCCGCTATGTCGCCAAGTACCCCAAGCACCGGCTGGCCTGGGTGCGCCTGTTGCAGAACCTGGAAAACACCGAGCAATACCCGGAGCGTCTGGCGGTGTGGAAGAATTTCGCCAAGCGTTACCCGCTGACCAGCACCGAGCGGGTGGACTGGGCCAACAACTACCTCAAGCTGTTTGACAGCCAGTCGGCGTGGAAGGTGATCACCGCGGTCGATGGCAACAAGATCGACGACCTCAACTACTGGCAGTCCCGCGCCTCCCTGGCCTGGGACCTGGAACTGGACGATGAGCTGCAGCTGGCCCTGGAGAAGATGCTGGCGATCAAGGGCTCGCTCAACAGCGGTGACGAAAGTCAGCTGATTGCCCTGTATCGCACCCGCGAGCCGCGCAAGGCCTTGCAGCTGACCGTCGACAGTTGGCGCCAGGGCCACGATCCGCAGCGCCTGGTCGCCGCTTTGCAACTGGCCCAGGAGCTTCAGGATTGGCCGCTGGTGGTCGATCTGCTCAAGGAGGCCGAGCAGTACCCGGATGCCTCCGATCAGTCCCAGGTGCTGGCCGCGCGCGGCGCCCTGGCGGTGCAACAGGGCAACAGCGACGAGGCGTTGCGCCTGTATCGCCTGGGCTTGAGCCGGTTCCCGGATGACAACACCTTCCGCGAACGCCTGTTGTGGCTGTATGTCGACCTGGGCCGCAGTGCCGAGATCAAGCCGCTGTTGCAGCAATGGCGCGCCCTGGCCCGCAGTGACAGCACGCTGTGGCTGCCATTCGCCGCCGCCAGCCAGCTGGTGGGGCGCAATACCGAGGCCCTGGCCTGGTATCGCCTGTACCTGCAAGGCAACTCGCAGGACTGGATGGTCCAGGCTGCCTATGCCGATGCCCTGGAGAGCGCGGGTTATGCCGACTCGGCCCAGCGCCTGCGGCTCAAGCTCGATCGCCAGGTGACCGCGGAGCAGGTCCGCGCCACGCCTCAGGGCTATGCCACCTGGCTGCGCCTGCTGGCCAGCAGCTACTCGTCGCGCAAGGCACAGAACCAGGCCATGCAATGGCAGGACGGTTCCAAACCGATGCTGCAGCTGTGGTTCGATCAATTCCTCGCGCGCCTGGATGACCTCAATCAGTCGGCGCAGAAGGACGAGTGGCTGGCCTGGGCCCGCAGCCGGGGCCTGAAGATCAGCAGCTACGAACAGATCCAGGAAGCCTTGCGCGGCAGTAACCGCCAGGCCCTGGAGCGTCTGGTGGCCGGCGGCAGCCTGGATCCGGCGCAGCAGGTCGAAGCCCTGAACAGCCTCGGGCGCGGCGGTGAAGCCTTGGCCACCGGCCTGTCGGCGCTGGGTGACGACCAGCCGCCAGCGATCCGCGAGCAGTTGCGTCGTCAGGCCATCGAGATGACCGAGCGCACGCCCCAGGGCGTGCAACTGGCCTGGGAGCGCCAGGACTACGGCGGACTGGTGTTCAACGGCCCGCGGCTGACCGCCGCGCGTTACCTCAACGACAACTGGTACGCCAAGCTGGTGCTGGAGCAGGGCCAATACAGCGGCGATACCCTGGACTCGGGGCGCTTGGGCACTGAAACCAATACCGAGCTGACCCTGCAGCGTCAGGTGGAGAACGGCAATTACAAGCTGATCCTCGACAGCAGCCTGCGCAAGGACGATGACCGCAACGGCCTGGGCATCAGTCGTACCTGGCAGGTGGACAGCGGCAACGAACTGGACGCCGGCGCCGACTGGCACCGCAAGAACGAAGACAGCGGACTGATGCGTGCCTTCGGCCAGCAGGATGATCTCTGGGTCGGCGGCCGGCATCGCTACTCGGCCCGCGACCAGCTGTCCTGGAACCTGGCCCAGCGCTGGTTCTCGACCCGCGGCGGCGACGACCTGGGCAGCGGTCAGGCGCTGAAGATCGAGTTCGACCACACCCTGCAGTTCGAAGGTCCGAACTGGGAACTGCGCAGCGGCATCGACTACCAGCAGAACAGCCTGAACAACCGCTCGCTGCCCAACCTGGCCAATACCCTGGGCGGGGGCATCGATCTGGCCGGCATCCAGCTCGACGACCCGAGCCAGATCAACAGCCAGACCCTGCTGCAGAAACGCTATGGCCAGCTGTTCTTCGGCAGTGCCTGGCGCCGCGGCTTCCCGGGGGCGCTGAACCGCACGCGCGGGCAGTACACCTGGCTGGTGGACGTCAGCTCCGGCTGGCAGTGGACCGACAACACCATCAACTACGCCATCAGTACCGGTATCGGCACCGAGGTGATAGGGGATGACGAATTGGCAGTGACCTTCGGTTACCAGTCGGCGCCACAAGGCGGAACCGGCAAATCCGGCGGCACTGCAGGTGTCAGCTACAGCGTGCGTTTTGGACGCTGATCATGGAATTCAAAGAGGAGTGAACCTTATGCAATCCCTTCGTTGCGTGAGTCTGGCGATGGCCGCCGTGCTGATGGCCGGGTGCACCAGCTTTACCGGTCAAAGCAGCCCGGAACTGTCGAAAAATGCCCGCTGGGGCGTGTTGCCGCTGGTCAACTATTCGCAGACGCCCCAGGCCGGCGAGCGCAGTGAGCAGATCCTGCTCAGCGTGCTCAGCAGCCGCGGCCTGCAACCCCAGGTCTACAGCGGCGCGCCGGGGCAGGGCGAGCAGGCCCTGCTGGACGATAGCGAGCGCCTGGCCGGGGCCATGGACTGGGCCCGCGAGCAGAAGCTCGACTATGTGGTGTCCGGCAGTGTCGAAGAGTGGCAGTACAAGAATGGCCTGGACGGCGAACCGGCGGTGGGCATCAGCCTGCGGGTGGTCGAGGCGGGCACGGGCAAAGTGCTGTGGAGCCACAGCGGCGCCCGCGCCGGCTGGTCACGCGAGAGCCTGGCCGGTGCGGCGCAGAAGGTCCTCGACAAACTGGTCGGCGGCCTGCGGATCGAGTGACGGCCATGAACTCTCCACACATGGACTACGCGCTGGCGCCCCGAGCCAGCGGGCCGGCGTCATGGCTGGAAACCTTCCTGGTGACCGCCCTGGTGATCGGCGTCGGCCTGTGGCTGGCGCCCCAGGATCCGCTGCAAGTGCAGGGCGAGTTTCCCTGGTCGGTGCTGGCGCCGCTGTTGCTGGGGGTGCGCTACGGGTTTGTCCGCGGCCTGATCAGCGCCAGCCTGCTGGTGGCGGCGTTTTTCGTCCTGCGGCAGAACGGCCTGCCGGGCTACGCGCAGATCGCGCCGTCCTACATCGTTGGCGTGCTGGTCTGCGGCATGCTGGTGGGCGAGGTGCGCGACCTGTGGGAGCGGCGCCTGCTGCGCTTGCAGATGGCCAACGAGTATCGCCAGTACCGGCTCGACGACTTCACCCGGGCCCATCAGATTCTGCGGGTGTCCCACGATCGCCTGGAGCAGCGCCTGGCCGGCAGCGACCAGAGCCTGCGCAGCTCGTTACTGGGCCTGCGTGAGCGGCTGCGGGCGGCGCCCAATGGCGACGATGCCCTGACCCTGCTGGCCGAGCCGGTGCTGACCCTGCTGGGCCAGTACGGTTCGCTGCGGGTGGCCGGGCTGTACCGGGTGCAACAGGCCGCCAACGCGGCGCCCCAGCTGAGCCTGCTGGCCTCCATCGGCACCATGCCCACCCTGGACGACAAGGACCTGCTGGTGCGCCTGTGCCTGGAACGCGCGGAACTGGTGAGTGTGCGCGAAGAGCTGCTCGACAGCGGCGGACAAGCCGCGGTGTCGTCGTTGCAGGCCTGCATCCCGCTGGTGGACACCCAGGGGCAGGTGCTGGCGGTGCTGGCGGTGCGGCAGATGCCGTTCTTTGCCTTCCAGGAGCGCACCCTCAGCCTGCTGGCCCTGCTGGCCGGGCACATTGCCGACTTGCTGCAGGCCGATTCCCAGGTGCTGCAACTGCAGGACGCCGACAGTCAGCAGTTCACCCGCCAGCTCAAGCGTTCGCTGGTGGATGTCGAGCGCCACGGCCTGTCCGGCTGCCTCTATGCCTTCGAACTGACCCAGCCCAACGATGAACTGACGCGGCTGTTCGAACGCAGCCAGCGCGGGCTGGACCTGCACCTGAGCCTGGTCAACAACCGCGGGCACGGGCTGCTGCTGGTGCTCCTGCCGCTGACCAGCAGCGAGGGCGCCCAAGGCTATCTGACGCGCCTGGGCAAGCTGGTGCACGAGCACTTCGGCATGAGCGTGGAACTGGCGAGCCTGGGGGTCAAGGTGCTGCCTTATGATCTGGAGTCGGCCCGGCAACGGGATGGACTGCGTAACTTTCTGTACAACGAGTGTGGCCTGAATGATCAGCAAGTGGCTGTTTAGCGGAGCGCTGTTTTTCGAGGTCGGGAGCTGGGCCAGCCTGACGGCGCAGTTGCCCGACCTGCAGGTCGCGCTGCTGTATGCAATGAGTCATGCCATCGCCTGCGGCCTGCTGACGGCGGCGGTCTGGCTGCTGTTGCCGGCGCGTTATCGGCGGCCCTTGCCGTGGAGCCCGCTGTT
>Ga0194135_10000171_pt1 | contig 38156 bp, 23 predicted proteins | sample LitLau_LLRF_2013_FD_134024 | JGI IMG/M metagenome (GOLD analysis project Ga0194135, IMG submission 134024) | Freshwater sediment microbial communities in response to fracking from North America - Little Laurel Run_MetaG_LLRF_2013 (version 2) | ecosystem: Environmental > Aquatic > Freshwater >... | reverse complement strand
TTATATATCCTTCGAGATTCCTCATGTATATACTCAAGTCACTTTTTTACACACTTCATATAAATACAGTTTATGCATGACATTCACACAATACGATTCGTCGGTACACTTTGGTCCAAGACTGCAATAAATTGGGTCTATATTATTCCTAATCATTACACAAAGTCACGTTGGCTTGTGAGTTAAAAAGTATGTCTAAATGTTTGACAACTTTGACAGTTAAAGGGCCAAAATTTGCGTACCCATCACTTCATTTTATTGCTTTACCCAAGGATGGAAGCGAAGAAGTCCAGACATGAATGACTAAAGATGACACTTGACTATTAATTTTTACTTTCTTCATAAGTTTCCTCATGTATATAGAGTGTGGTTGTAGAGGTATGTGAGGAAAAACAGTAATAGTTACTTGCCTAGAGAGTTTAATAGAGTCTACAGGGATCTGTCTAGAATGTATATAGTTATGTACGATATGTATTCTTGGAAAAGGGAAAACCCAGTTTGACATGCGAGCTATGTACGAAGTACCATACGTATAATATGTGCTCATTATTTGATGATTTAAAAGAATATTAACCATATACATATGCATAAAGGTATAACTAGACACACAGTTTCACATCATTCCTCTACGAACAAAAAAGATGTTAATGATTTCGTAGAAACAAAGGCACTTTCGGGATCATTCACGGAAATTTGGTTTAATTTAGTCTTGGTTAAATTTTGGGAATTCCTACAATGACAAAGTGAGGCATGTGTAGTAGCATTCGATCTCGAAGCGGGTGAACAGGTAGTCGACAAAAGTGAGATTAGCGTGATGCTATCGCATAATTACATGGATGTTTTGATGGCTCCATGAATAATATGGAGTAAACGGACTTTCACGTTTGGTTCATGATATTGTCTTTCTCTGAATCATAAAGTTTATGCTGTGAAGTTGTGAGAACTAAAAATTCCCCCTGGAATTAGAGAATCTTTTTATCTAGTCTAAAAAATTGCTAGTGATAATACAAGTACAAGTTGTGATTGAGGATTATTCACTTGACTTGAGGTTCCTCATCTTGGCTACTTGGAGTCTGGCTTTTCTGTCTTCAGAAAAAATGTTTGGACAAAGCAGAGTAACTGTCCTGAGATGAGTATTTAACAGAGATAAAGGTGTGTGTAGAATTTAGAGGAATGCAGATAAAAGCAGTCGGCCAAGTAGACCATTCCTCGAGAAAAGACAGGTATACATTAGAAGAGTGACTAAACCTATTAATTTCAATTAAAAATGGATGAAGTTTATTGCACCTGATTCTTGTAGTAGTGTTACGATCTCTAAGCAGCACAAGATTAATTGCAACAAGATTGCACGACGCAAAACAAAGGATTTTCATGACAGATAATTATTGGAGACGGGAAAATTGCCATTATTAAATCAATCGATTACTATCTATGCCGTATATACTTCTTGCCTCTCATTCCAACAACATTCTATACAAGCACTTTAAGCACTTGTTTAAAGCTGCTTATTTCACGATCTGACCCGAACTGATTTGTTAAGGCTCTCATTCAATTTACCCTGCTCTATGTCCATATAGCTATTATTATTATGGTTTGTATAATTTTATACGTAACCTGATAGTGCGGTGAGCAAAACCACATGGATCGGTGGATTCTACATAAAATTAAAAATATTGCCTCTAATTACTACAAAATATAAAGCGGATGAGGTCGATATATGAATGTCCTTTAGACAATGGGATGACTTTATAGTCAATTAAGAGACGATAAATGTCCACGCAGCATCAAATCTGTCAAGACAATTCTCAGGTTAACCATATATTTAATTGTAAAATGCAGTCTTTAATGGGGCGTTTAATCTTTCATCTTGTCCTTTTAAACTTTGATTAGACAATTAGCTCACAAGCAGAGCTTCAAATCTACTGTATTATTATGATATCTCCGATTGTAGTAAATAACTCGACAACTTTTAAAATCGGAGTATCGCATATTTCTTGAGCAGAAGATCAGTAATTTTGCAAAGGACAGAACCTCAAGTGAAACTTTATTCGTACAGATAATTTATTCGATCATAAAATGGTCGTAAAAATTCAAAATTTAAATTTAATAGTAGCCGGTTACACCGGATCTAATGAATGCAGGGGGTTCACAATTCACGTGAATAAAGAGATGCTTACCCAGCACTGCGAGAGCAGTTTATGCATATTTCTTCTAAAATGGACAAACTGCATTATCTATTATCTATTATGCGTTTAGCTCACACTGTATCAAATTTGTTATGCATTCTTGTTAGAAACAAAAATATCCCTGCTGGAGATTTATTAGTGCTTTATTTCATGCTTACGCACACAGCAAGAGCTAAAACATTGTTGTATTCAATAATACATTATCTATCAATACCATATATCCCATATGAATTCTTAGCATAACCACACCAAATTTTAATTTGGCTGATCACCCTTTCATTGTCTTTCCTTCTTAAGGCAGAACTTATAAGATAAGAATCCTGTTTTGCTTATCCAACACTCTCAGTCAGTGCACACAGATTTATTGCAACTGAATTCCTTATTTTATTATTTTTGTTCGCGGTTACTGCGATAAAATCCTTCAGTAATCGTTTAACTCTTTCATTCACTTATATTTGTTTGGTAACTCGTATTTTGTGACTTGTCTGCTTGACATACAACATATAGTATGTTGTAAGTAGCTGCGACTATTGTTCACAATGCATATAAGACAATAATTTATTTGCGGTTCCTAATTTCAGAGGAGAAAAAGCAGTAGTTAGTCAGTTAGTTTAAGGTTTTTGTAGCAATTTAATACTTAAATAATATTATATATATTCCGGTTAAGCGCGATAAAGCATGCAGCAAGTAGCGATTATAGTGATGATGATCCACTTGGCTATAAAAACAGGTTTACAATAAGAAACGAGAAAAAGTTAAGTTCGATCTTCAATGGAAGAAAAAATTTTTCAGCACTGCGAATGCCGGAATGAAAGTAATTTTCTCAATTACAACTTGTCTTAGTGTCAATCAGTCTTTAGCTTTTCGCCCTATCTTCAAAGGTGACATTATTTGTCATTAATTCCTTTTCAACTTGGTTGTCTGTTCGCTGTATTTGTACACTGACGTTATCACTCAAAGTTGGGTAAGGTTGTTCTTAGAACATTAAAACCACTTTAACATTGGAATTCTAGTAAAGTGGTCGATGTATTGCATATAATATATATATATAAGCTGATGATGATTCCAATATCGCTGACACATTGAAAATCTTTTTGTGGTTTGCCTGGGTTCCGAAGATACGAATCTGTAACTAGTTTTTGAATAGTGGTTTCGAAAATGAAAACGGAAAGAAAATCCAAAGAGGTTTGGCTGGTTTGTGATGAATTGTGTACTTTTAGGCCACTACAATCTAATGAGAATTTTGAGTGTAATCCTCCTTCAAAATTTCGGTATTTGGCTGTACAAGTTATTGACACATTTGGCTGATTGACTAATTATGCGGAATTGAGGAGGTCTCAGAAAACTTGTGCTTATGAGGGATAGGGTCGAAAACTATTGTAGGTATGACATATCGCTGCGTTCGCAAAGGTCGTTGGGGCCTTGTATAATTGTATGCAATAATAATTGGCGTGAAGATTAAAAACCAGACTGGCCAATGTTATTGGGCAGGGCATTTATTGACGATGGAACTTCCTTAGAATCTTGTCTGTAGGCCTGACTGCATATAGGCAGACGTCTTGAAAAACAATACAGAATTGTTCAGCCAGTTTTGAAACCTAGCAAGCTGGAATGCCAACCCGTTCAATATATTCAACACTTGAGATTGCCAACAGACCAGTCCGACTTAAAACACAAAACTTCCTTTATTTCAGCGAATTCATGGGATAGGTCCGTTGAACATCCAAGAGACCTGCAGCTCAACAACATTACGCTGCTACTGTTACGCGATTCTGAAATGGGTTTGACCATCTGCAGAAATGTGGTGGTCAACAGAGTTATAAATATTTTTATATTGTTGACGGATGACCAATAAAGACGAAGTGCAACTTGTGGACAGGCGAGTGCACATCATTTAAACATTAATTTGCAGCTCTTCGATTCAATTCACCTTGCAGAGCAAGCAAAAGAAGTTTATAAAGTGATAACGGTTATTGCTCCAAGTTTGCTATCAAAAAATGAAGAGCGACTAAGCACACACAATGCTCCACGCAAGAATGTTGACCGTGTGGATGGGAATTTCAAATGTTTGAAATTCAAGTGTGTACCGTCCAAAAACAGAGTAGAAGACCTGTCGGAACCGGTGGTCACTAAAAATATATAAGCGCAAGTTCTATTGGAAGATTGAGAATGCGTGAAAATACGTAATACATGCGTCAGCTTTATGTAATTTCTGATTAAATTTAATCCTTCTAATGTTAAGGAGTGGTATTTGAAACCTAATAAGCATGTCTTAGTGTTTTAAAAGAAAGTGTGAGAAAAGATTCATTAGTCTTCATCAGTGTGACTGCTTCGTGGTTTAATTAATGAAGACAAAGATAAGAAGAAGAAGCTGATGAATCTTTGTTTAAAATTCAAAAGTTTGTTTGAAGTTCAAAAGTCATGAGATTGTTTAAATGAAAGAAGATGAGGATTGTAGAGAGTAGCAAGCAAGTGAACGAGTGTTTGATGTGTATAGACATAGAGATGTGTATTGGATCTGAGTGAGTCTATCTCACCGAGTGTTATCTGTTGCACAGAGAGCAGTTTTGGTGGTTGCTGTTGGGAAGTTCAGACGAATGTGAGATAGCTAAATGTAACGAGTATACTAGAGAAGCATTGGATATCATCAACTCTGAATGGATCTTGTTTGCTGTGGTTGAGAGGTGGATGGATAGAGATGCAATGTATAAGTACAGGTTGAGTGGGATTACGATCCTCAGTGACACGGTAGTCGTCCAAGTGATCACAAACGGAAAAAAGTTTGAGGAATGTTATTAGCTGCAGTTGACATGGGTTCGTGTTACAGTTTTTTGGTTAAGTCTCCAGAGTTGAGTGAGATAAATTAAGAACCGGGGATATGTTGTACATCTTATTGTTAGATGTCTGGAAATGTGTGAGTGATCATTATTATTAAAGCGAACCGGAACTGCTGCTGACAAAGTTGAATTTTAAAGAAGAATCGGTAGTGATTCATTAAAAGTGAGTGACTAAAGTGCAACTACAAAATAAGTGACTCTGGTGTGCGTAATAAATAGTGGGCTACTTGAAGAAGAGTTGTCTCAGAAAGCCGAGGATCAGGAAGCTCTACTTTTCTTGACCTCTCGCTTTTTATTTCTTATCTAATTTCAATGCAGTGTGTCAAGCTGAGATCAGTCATGGGTTCATATTTGAATATTCACTTGAACTTATCGCCTGTCTATGTACTTCTTCTTCTCCTCACGTTGTCCCATGGACGCCCTTCTGCCAGAATTCGAGAGCCCTTCAGCAACCATATAGCTGCTTTCTCTCCTTTCCCCAGTGCGACATTTCCTCTCTCCAATTCCAGTCTGGACTTCCGTCGATTCGGAGTTCATGATGGGTTCAAGAAGAGTGTCTCTAAGCAAGAACACGAGCACATGGCTCGGGACTCATCTAAATCGTTTCAAGACGATATTAATGATGAGGTCTCTCAGAACAAAGTCCAGGGAACAAGGAGCAGTAACGCTGACTGGCTGGAGGGGATTAATGTCCCCACATTTGGAGGAACCAACATCAATGAAAGGAAGTTTGCAGTCAATCCCGTGCAACTCTTGACTAGTGAGGACACGGAGAATAGAATGGGTGGTGAAGATTCATCAGGAATGGCAAGTGGGGCAAGGAGAGAAGAAGACTCTCGTGGAGTTTTGGACGAGTCCTCTTCATCGGAAGAATCAGAAGATGAAGAGCAATTGGAAAAATTCCGAAGAAATATTCTGAAGGAATTGGGTTTCGACGAGACTGACGAGGAGGAGGATTCGAAGAGGGTGGCAAGATCAACTACTTCCAGATATCCCAACATTCCAGCATCTAACATTACTCCCAAGGTAGGTGGTACTTCTTTTTCCATCGTGTCTGTCATTCTCCAGATCTGATTTCAACCCCTACGAACTCAAACTTGTCACAAGTGCACAATGAGTTCCTTCAAATAACGATACAAGACTCCGGTCTCACTCTACCATCATCAGAGATCATCTCAGAGTTCCCACAGAAATATCCCCTCTGGTCTCTGCTCTCATGCTCAATGTATTTAATTCTTCCTCTAAATGCCCTCTTGAAAATGAGACCATATTTTGAATCTTTGTTGTATTTTCCTTGCAACTGTAATCGGAGTCCTCCACCAACACTTCACGAGTGTGTGTGGTGTGGACGTTTGTTGCTCTAAATGCCATGAAAGTATCGAAGACTTTAGACATAAATTAAGTTGAGAAGAAATCATTATCCTTCTGTCAGCTTCATTTCATACGCTCAATCATTTTTGTGACCTCAGAAGTTCGTATTAAGTGTGCAACTTCAGTAGGTATTAAAATAAACCTGTCCCTCTTGCCGTTGAGCAACAATAATAATCCTCTTCTCTACAGAGAGTTCCAATATGCATTATCTTCAATACTGTGGCATTTTAGTTGTTGAACTAGTTCCGTAAATCAATCGTCGCAATGAAATTCAGACTGAAATATGCACCAAAAAGTAAATTAAGAGTTGGTTGCTTATTCCATATATTCCATTTGTCAAGTTTATAATTAACTTGAGATGAGAATGCAGTAGAGCGTGCATTATTAAGAAAGTCGATCAGTGTCGTTAAATCTTTTAATTGCTTCGCACAATTCTCTTCGGTAAGGAAACGTATAATTATTGAGTGTAATATTCATAGCATGGAAGTTTAAATATGAAGCACACTCACTGCTTTGCATAACAGGGAAGCTTTTCGTCTTACAGTTTGTCACCATTATATTATAGCAGGAGCAGCAGCACCCTCAACTCAAATTATCAAGATGATCTGCGAGATGACAATGGGAGATTATGCGAGATGAGTAATACACAAGTGCAAATACATTTTTTGTCTGAAGTCTCAATCTCTTCTTCTGTTGGCTGCATATGAGAACTTACTACTAATGCGTGTTTAAATGCGTGTGTGACTTGCATTGTTTGTCGTGCATCAAAGAAATTGCAGGTTTTCCCAACTCGCCTCTTCTCTTACTAAGAGTCTTTCGACAAAACAATAGTTAAGGTGTCAAGCTCAAGAATTTGAGGGGACGTATCATTCATCTTCCTTCTTTTGTTCTCGCTGCTGCATATTGGGAGCACATAGGTGCGGTGCCAACTAACTACTCATGCAAATTAGCTCTTTCAGAAATGCGTACTTAACGACTCTGTGTGTGCAACGTTTATTTCTTCGAAGATGATTAAGCACTACTGATTGGCTTTATAGAGATTTGTCAGTGACTACAATGTAAATGTGCGTAGGTCTGCCTCGTTAGAATCGTCATCGCCTTCGCTGTCTCATGTCACATGCATTTACAGTTGTACCGAAGGATGTGCTAACATTCTGTTGCTAATTAGTCTCATAAGAGTTTCGAGATCGTTTTCTACACACTCTCCCTTTCTCAGAAGGGATTTATATACGATCTCATTGAGTCTCATTCATCCCTCACTCCATACTCCCAACGTTATGTGTGTCTGGGCTGGAAAGTGTCACAAGGACCAAAGATAATTCTAAACCGTCTATACATAATAGTAATAAGTCATTTGTTCTTGAGTCTCGTGTGTGTAAAATGATTGAAGCTTGAGGGTTGTCAGGTCATTTCAGAAATAATAATTTGCAAAAGGTGACTAATCTGCCGCGTGGTTTTTACGTTTACATAGATTCAACACTATAATGATACCGTGACCTAGTCCTTGTAGATTTAGTAACTTGTGCATCTTGAAAGTTAAACTATTCCTATATTATGTGTGTACGTGCATGGTCATACAAATGTTCTTTAATATTCAATTACTTGTCTGTTTTGCGTATGCAGGTAGTTTAAACTGTAGCTGTATTTTTTAGGTACATATAGTTGTGAGCACCAAAGTTTAAGGATCGCAATTCCGGAGAAAGAAAGCAATTGATCGTTCACACTATTGTTGGTTGTAATAGAATATAACATGTTGCATACTTGTAGTTTTCATAACTGTGGGAAAATTTTCATCATGTATATGAATTAATAACAACACGTAGCAGGGCTTGATAATAAAGTCATTTGAAGCGTAGGTATGAATGAAGAATTAAGCAGAGAAGACAAGCAAGGTAAATTTTCACCTGTGTATCGAAATTAAGGATCGTGACGTGGGAAACGAGAGCGGAGAGTGAGTTGCAAAAGGACTTTAAAAATTGTACTTGCATATCGTAATTGCAGAAGTGATATTAGAAGGCATATATACAAAGGATGTTAACTTTTGCAGACAGAAAAGAAGAACCCCCATGTCGGGAATTAATAGTCTCAAAGTGGTAACGTAAGAAATAATTCACAAAACAATACGAAGAACCACAAGGTAATTTGACCGACAGATTTGCATATAAATTTGTCTCTCAATGCAGATACACTTCTGCTTGTTTTCCAATTGATTAACCGCAATGCACATTGTGAACTAATGTGTATAGTAGACCTCTTCTCGGATAGAACAGATGCACGTCTATTATTATAAAATGTACCAAGTATGCGAGAGATGCTTTCTTATTTTTAAGCGTTCTCTGTAGAGGTAATCACTCGGTATTCAGTCGTGTAATTACATAATGCAATAAAATATTGAGGAACAATGCAAATTAGAGGGAGAAAATTACTATGCTTTTACTCCTGTAGTAAATGGATCCAACACAGGAATTCTTTTTTTCCAACAGCTCGCTTATTAGGCTTTTACACTGGACACAATATTACACGTATATGTTTTGAAAGAACTTATTGTTAGATGCACGCATAATGCAGCGCCCACACTACGTGAGATATTCTTTAATGCATCATTTTTGTTTGTCCAAGTTGTTTTTTTCTATTTGTTGTAGATATTCTTCTAATTGTTAAAACTCACAAACTTTATTTATACTCCAGCAAGGCTGATATATATAAGCATCTTTCCTTCATCCGAGAGCAGTTGGTAGTCGTAGTAAACTTCAGCACTATCTCCTGCTTAAATTTAAGTACAAAGATGATCACGTAAAGCGAGTTTGCAAACGCGGCGATGAACAAGATTAACGGAATGAAATATTCAATTTTAAAGACATTAATGCCAATTAAAAGTTATGGTATTACTTAATTATCTATAGAGTGGATGAACGCTGACTGTGGTCTGAATAATAATTAGATTTCACCAACAAAAATGGGCTTTACTACGAGTGATAATAATGAATGTAATTACATTGAAATATAAAAAATCGACATTAATCTGAACCCTTGCATATACGCTGTCGGGTAAACCCAAGTTGACTGGCAGTCTTTAAATAAACATCCGTAATCTGTCCGATAAGACTTCAGTCATTACATGATGAAGGAAGAAATGTTCGAAGTCACTCGTCCAGAAAGGTACGAAGTGTATCATTGCTTCATCGTCAAGTGGAAAATACAACTTTGCTCTAGTGTTGCCGAGGTCGATCAGATTGATTAAAATACCTCGCCTTTTTATGAGTTTCTGTGAGTATAGTCTGGTTAATTTTTAACTCCAGTTTCATATCGAGTTTCCCACAATCACTTATTTATAGCACATATTTTAAGAATTCAATGAAAACTCATAGTATAATTAAAAGCGAGTGAAATAATTACAAGATAAATGGACAAATATTTATTACAGACAAAAGATGCGAGATTTATTCTAAAACAGGATCTTGTTTTTTGTCTCTAGGCTCTTGGGTTTGCCCTAAGAGTCAGTCATGCATTTTCTACAAACGTAAACGGTAACGGGGGTTCCCTCAATGCAAAAAAGAAGAGATACTGATGATTCACGAGGAATAATTGTTCTAACCTCTGTAACCGATACATATACATGTATATTACAATGCAACCTTGTTGTCTCTGTGTGGAGTCTTTTGGCTTAGTATTACCATCATTAAGCAGCTCGCAGGAATTTCATTGAGTAGCTTACAGAAGGATTAATTACATTATTAAGCATCAAAAATGATGAAGCTTAATACATAAAATAAATTGTTATTTTGATCAAGCCGTTAAGGTACAATTTAAAGCAAACAGACAAACACAATTTTGAGTCCTGTCTTTTCCTTGCTCAGTAAATAGCGTATATTGTTATAGATTGCAATATACATAGTATGCACTATGTAGTACTATGTACACATGTTTGAAGAATCCTAGATATAATTTTCCGACAAATGTTTCTCCTAGCCATAATCAAATACAAATAGATGGGAGACTGTTAATATTATTAGTGAACACTTGCAGATGAAGTGCTAATGAAAAACCTATTAGATTTTGGCTGCTCATTACATAGTTTGCTGTATTAAATCAATGAATGGAAAATTTTGTCTGGCATGGATTTAAATCAATTCACACAGCGAGAATAAGTATCATTTCACTTTCAAATAAACTTAATCTTTTTGTTTAAGTACAGTCGACTTCTTCATAGCACGCATATATATATATATATATATATATATATATATATACTGATCATTTGGTTATTATTACTTATTATTAGACACTGTCAACCTGTGTGCATCTTACATTCTTTTTAACAAGTAGCTACAATGCAGTTTAAAGACAAGGCGCATCACTTTAGTCTCCAATGCCCAATTACTTAGAAAATGAAGTAGAATTTTGGTATGTATGTAATTGTAATATAGTTAAAAGTAAAAGTGCGTGTGTGTCGCAAGTGCGTAATTATTGCTGTAGGCATTCGCCTGAGGAATTTATGAGGGAAATCCACTGAGCCTAACAATAGTGTTGATGCATGGATTAGTCACCTTTCAATCAGCACTTGTTCTCTCTCCTTTGTGAAGCTATTTGCCAGACTATCGACTAATTGGAGCTGATCCATATAGTGACTGTCCAATATATATGTATAATATGTGTATGATTATACTCCTACTCTTCTTACACTTAGGTGGTTAGCAGTCAATAATATATTCTATGTCTCCAATGAATCATCCCTTTTTTTAGATTTCAAACTTCATTAACTCATTACTACTACATTTCGAATTCAAACGTTGATGAGCTATAAGTATGTTCCGTGTTTCAAAAAAGGACAAAAGACACATTGTTAAAATTCACAGCCTTTGAAGAAGTCTCATCTAGTATGCATATAATTAAGAATCGAACGCAGATATATGACAATATGATGATATCATGTTTTAAACAGGCAACAGGACATATTATATTATCATTTGAAGATCTCAGAGCAAGATAAATCTTGTAAATAGTAGTATTGATTTCACTCTTCTGTTTGTAAGTGGCTTATGAAACCTTTACTAATATACATTCATGTGTGTCTAATCGTCATACATCGTTGGCATTGAGAGATTCCAAGAAATCGATTCCAGCATTATAGCTTTCATGTTTTTTGTCCATCCGAATCAACCATTACAATAATGCTGATTGAAGATTAGAAGAAAATCTTCAATGCCATAACCACAGTGCTTCAAATCTTCCAATTCTACTGGTCTAATTAAATTATTACCTGTATATAATTTCCTGTTTACATCATTCGCTGTACTTCCTGCGATTTTCTACGCAAAGACTTCACGCAAGCCAACTTGAAAACAAGTCTCGTTTGAATTATTAAAGTATAAAGCCCATTTACAGAATCGTGCGAGAATAATCCACTTAGGTATGTTAGTTTTGATAAAGATGTGTGAGTAGTCATCGCCTCCCAAGCAACTTCTGATATTTTGATACAGAATCTTTTCTATGCCTGGGCTATGTACATTGGAATACGATGTGGTGGTTTATATCAGTTGAAATGCAAATTAAAAGATTTCATTTACCAATTCACAGATATATGTTGTAGCTTAAGATTAAAACCTGTCTTTAAGAAAACTTTTCTTGCAGGATAACTGCAAATTTTAACTGAAATTGGTACACAACTGCAATTAATGGCATGCGATTTCATGCATGTTTTTTGTTAGAACCTTTTTGTTTTTGTCCTTCATTCATTCAATTACAATATATCTTCTGACATTCTTGTTAGTCATTTATTTACTTTAACAATTAACTCAAGAAATCACTCGATTTCTCACAAAGAGTCAAATCATAAAAACAGAATGTCTGTGATGATTTTGAAGCATGAAGCGTGAATTTTGAAGCATGCTGTTTCAGTAGTTTCAGAAGGTTTTTATGGTTTGTGGTTTATTCTCTTGTACTTAATCCCAGTATCTAGTAATATCCAGACATCAATAAGTTTTTGAACGAAAAGTTGTGGAGTGTATTGAAAAAATTTTCATTCTTGGAACTGTTTTAATGCAATTGTAAACAGCAGACTATCAAGTCGTCTTGATCGGTTACAAAAAATGGAGGTAGGGAAAGCCCATTTGTCCGTTTTATGAGATTCCGTGACGCAGTCATCCAGAGGTCAAATGAGGTAATCATCTAGCTTGCATAATTTTCATCCAGCACGGCCAGCAGTTTCATTCCATTAGCACGGGCTTTGTCATAGCTCAATGGTTTTGGAATTTTAATCACTAGGCACCTGATGTACTTTTATATATTGACTCAAATTAATTTCCTTTTCAAGTTGATGTTGATTATTGCGGTAACTACTGCAAAAGTTCTCCGGAAATATCAAGCAAACACCTTGTAGACCGTACCCCGTAGCATCTTTGAAAGAGTTGTGTAGTTTGAAAATTAATTGTCTTATTATGACCATTCAAAATGGTATTTGAATGAGGTACTTGTGTTTTCGTTTTATGAATTGAAAGTATGCAGCAAACAGTCGGTACTCGAGCAGAATGTGCCAAATAAAAAGTTACCTGAATTTTTGAGAACATGAGTAATAATCACAAGAAGAATCTTCTAAGTTCCTAGAAGAAATATGACAATTAAGAGATCATGAAATGAAAAAGTGGTCAATATAAAATGACTCCAAGTGTATGTCCTACTCTCAATGTAGGAATATTTAAGTTATATATTATGCATTGAATATTGAATTTTATTCAATGCTTATTGCTACATTATATATTCTATACTTTTATTGTGTCCACCTGTTGCTTGTGTGCAAAGTGAGTTGCGGACGGAATCACTTTGATGATATATTAGTAACTAGATTTGTAACGTAAAATCTGTTTACTTTCAATTTACATTAGTAGTTCTCCTTTCAACCTTTGACTCCACTTGGTATTTCCTATGACAGAATGTTCGTTTTCGATTCTTCAACCATTGTGCATGCATCATATTATTGCGGATCTTTTCTCTCGTTGAATAAATCTCTAAAGACTTAATTCATTAATGCTCTTAAGCCAAACAAACGAAAATTTGTGTGCAATATTTGATTGCAACTGCAGTTACAGAATTTCATCTCGCGTGTTCTTGTGCTTGTGCAGTTTCACACATAATTGAAGATTTGCACATCATTGAATATTAAGTAAACTTTTGATCTAACCACACCATCAAAACAAGCAAATCACAAGGCAGCTCAACTAAACGTGGCAGTTAAACACGAGATAGATAATCTATGGAATCCACCCTCGTCGAATTCCAGGATGATGGAAGAATTCAATCAGTACACGATTAAAAACAATCTCAATTAACCTTTGAATCCATGCACAAAGCCCATTCGGCATTCCATCGATATGAATTCCTGTGTGTCAGCCTGTCAATATTTCGCGTAGATATGAAAATATGCACTGCGATAAGCAACAACAAAGGCTTGATTAGAGGTGCATCGCGTTACTTAACATACATTTATGTTAACTTATTTAAATGGCTGATGCATGAGAACGAAATAGCCTCTGATTAGATTTGTAATTGTCCCATGACCGAATAGTTTTAGTACCAAATGACTGACACGAATAATTAACCTGTCACTGCATTTTCATTTAAAGCATACCGGAATGAATTGTAAATTGCACCTCCCATGCTACCCAAGTGTTATTATTGTGAGATTGTGACCGCTATTTTTCACTTGTGATTGACAAAATATTATGAAACGATTGGGAATATTTTCTCACATCAAAATTTAATATCAGAAGAAATCGATTTATGGAAAATTTTCCTCGTACTCCCGAACATGTGACAAAGATTTTGTCAGAATGATCACAAGTTCTTCCTTGCAATTAGTATGAAAACACATAAAGCATAATTAATGAGTCCAATAGACGGATTTAGAGGATTGGTTTCAATTTTGTCAATGAGAAGATTAAATCAAGGAGAAGACGCAAATGAAGCAATAAATTTGACAAGTTGACTTGAACTTTTACACCACTGTGAAATATCTCATGAATAACTTCACTGTTAATGAGCTGGACAACCTTATGAAAGTCTAATGTTCCATTCGTGCTATGGAACTGCTGCTTGAAGTTTTTAAAGTATATTTAGTTACAACTGACGGTAATTAACTAAATGTCCAAAAACTTAGTTTCTAGTGAAACCAGACACCACCAAATGTGCTCAAAATCAATGTACATCATTTTTATTTAATAATTTTACAATCAAACTATTTACTGAAGACATTTTTTCACATACACATACACAGACAAGTTGAGCAACAAGATAAAATATGGTTCAAGTTCACTATATTCAGTCTTATTACAAGTTATTACTCAACAGTTGTTACTAAACGAATTTTTAAACTTACCACTTACCAGTAAAATTTGAGCATGAATCCAAGCTATTCCAAACACTAAAGCTTTATTTCATTTACATCAAATACGAAAGGAAATGATTCCATGGAATAATAATAATAAGGAATTGACAGAAGCTATCACTACATCAGTCCGTGGCTTATTTCATTAATTGCAAAATACTGAGAATTTTAAAGGGAACTTGAACTGTTGATTGCAGACAAGTGATATAATAACAAGTGTTAATTACTTCAACAAAATCTCCTATGATTTTTTCTTCCATAATAATGAGTAATTGTTCATTAATTGTAAAGGGGATAAACGGCATAATTCTGATCATTCAGGAATGTATTATATGTATTACATTTTATGAAACATGATACTCATTGTCTACATGCATTTTGGAATATAATATGTGTTTTATACATCTGTAGTAATCAATATTTTGTTTGAATTGCAGCTGAACATAAGCCGAGAGGAGTACTTGGAAGCGTACACTCTGTACATGTTAAACGTGAGGAAGCGCAGAGAAAAGGGAAGAATCAACGTGAACTCCAAAAGCCGAAGGAAGAATGCTTTAACATTTACGCAAATTTATTATGACAATGGAACAGGTAATGCAACATTTCTTTTTAAAATGTTTTCAGCTATTTATTTCTGCTGATTGATTGATATGAAGAGAGGGACAAAACTTTGTTTTATTGTGTGAAGCTTCATCATTGTTGTGAGACTTCGATATTGAGCCTACAGAATCAACAGAACAGAGTTTGTACTGCTCATTCACAATAAGGTCTTTTGAGTCTTCTGTCTTTTTGGAAAGAGAGATGCATATCAAGTACCTTCTTAATTGTTGCCGTACACTATCCATTAATTTGTCAGCAAGTATCACTTATGAGAATGGTTAAGTAGCAATTAGAGCTCATCTAAGAAGTTCAATCGTCTTTGCTATGACGTAAAAGAGGATTAGGTAGCGTAGCAATCAGTGAATGGTGTAGAAATCAAATATCTAAAAAGCTTTGGGCATGGCTAATGCTGTACAAGTATCGTTAGAAAGGCATATAACTTTTCAAAGCAGTTTTAACTGATCAATTACAGAAATCAAACCGACAAGAAGAATAAACCAATTGAGCAGAGAACTGTATGATGCTTCTTGTTGGCTCTCTGCCTACTAATCCTTCTGCAGTATCATTAAATTTCTGAGCGAAAAGGAGTTAATGAGTCGTGGATTGTTTTTCTTTGTACTTGAAGAGATACAAGTGTTGGTCACTATATCATTGAGTTTAGGCTACTTTCCGGAGGACCAATGCAAAAGATTAATAATAATTGTCTTCGTTTGAACACACAGACTGCTACACAATGTTAAACATGAAACTTCCGATACTTTTTCAGGAAATCCCATCGGCTCAAGCAGGGTGACGAATTTATTCAGCGAGTTAAACTATGAAAATCAGCCTTGAATGAATCTTAAACTTAGGTACATACATACATCGTGTAGCATTACAGTAAAAACCATCGAGTGTCAAGTAGCAAGATAATAACATGAAAGAAGAGAGAGATTCTGTTGGAAAAACCCTTCAACAATTAAGATTACGCCCACGATAAATCTTTTGATCGGTCCTGGAATCACCTGAAAGAATTAACTTTGTGTAATCTTCTTTTGAGGATTTCGCAGTGTATTCTTCTAGGAAATGTGGGGAATTTGGAATCTCATAGCGTAAATTGTGGATTATCATCCTGAATAATTGACCTGATTGGATTTTAGAAAGACAGTTATAGAATAAGTTAATTGTTGATTACGCAAGTTGAGCGATATAAACATGTATCATCATTCTGGTACCTACAAAACTCGCTCTTATTTCTAACTTACCTTTACTAAGAAACACTTTATGTAAGATCAATCAGATGAGACGAGGTCAACAAATTACGATGGGTGGTCGGCAGAAAGACTGGAACTCGTTCCAAGCGTTAAACCAGGAGTTAAAAATTCACACAACCTGCGCATCACTTGGACAATCATCATGACCGTCGTAAAAATAAACAAAATTTTTGCCCCACCGTTCTGTAATATAAGAAGTAGATTGGCATATGTCAGATCACGGATGTCCCTTTGTTTCTCTAGCGTGAGAATAGATCTCGACGACGGGCAAATCTACGAATTTTTTGCGTACGCACAGCCACCACACATGCATGGGCTATATACACTGCTCATTTGGCCTCATGTGCCAAGTGTCATACTTTCTACGAAGAATCTTTTATGGCACATGAAATTCCGTAATTGGTATTAAGTACAATGCTCGCCTTTCTATTAGGTGATCAAAATTCTTGATTCGGGTTGCATTCCCATAATATATGTATTTACTGTGCTGTATATCATACCAAGGGATATATAGAAGAATCTTGCAAGTAACAGAGACGAAACAGAAAGAATTAACTTTATTGATTCACGTAGGTAATAAAAGAAAGCTGGTTATGTAAAATTGCAAGGAACTATGAAGCAAGTATCTACGTCAAGAACTCACATAGTAAAAAATGTTGTTTTTATATGAAATAAAATCACATTAAACGATAATAGTTTTAGCAAACTAATAAAAAATGTTCGAATTCAACGAGACTGGTTACAGTAATAATCCATGTAGCAGAGTAAACTGTTGAAACATCGTTGAGCAAGTCGACATATAGCAAAGATAAGGATGTGTTTTCATCACTACAATTAATGTACTTAAGGGCAAAGACTGCTGAAACTTTTAAAGACAAGAAGTAAACATTAGTGTTTCAATAAGTATCGGGTGTGTCCCTCGAATGTGTCAGGTTGTACTTTGAATTCATCCCAACAAATTTTAATAGCCACTGATGACACTGTTGGCTTAAGGGTATGCCATGATTATACCTATGATAAGTGATAAATAAGCTTAAGACGTCGAGGAATCCTCTACTTTTATGAGTATCAATAGATTTTTTACACTTTTTTGACCAATTGAGTCTAGACTCTGATTATAGTTTATTAAATCGGTGATAAATGCAATCCCCCGTATACAACCCCAAGGCCTGTTTGGACTTTTTTCATACAAACTTTATTTGAATCGTATACATATAAATATGTAGTGTATATAGTAATTAGCTCCAAGTTGTTTTTACTTAATCATTTATTTCTCTGACATAAGTACAAGCACAGAACAAACTTTTTTGCGGTCTCAAAAGAGAGATTAAAGATTAAGCATATTAGAGTCAAGTCTAAGAAGACAGGAGAATAGACTGGTTAACTTCACCTTTCATCTATGTAAACCTGATTTGAACTTAAGATTTTCGCAATAAACTTTTTCGTAGCAAATAGCAATAATATTAGTAATAGTCGTTCATCATTGGCGAAAGATAAGTTGGGTGTGTTATCTGATTAATGAGCAAATTAGGCATAATCAGTTGAATATTTTTCATCGATTTTAGTTTAATTCATGAGGTAACCTTTCCGAACCGAATTTTAGGATTATATCATTGGCTTGCTTTTATAGCCTAGGTAGTGTTTACCAAAGAATAATAATACGTACATGAAGAGTAAATAGATATCCCGGTTTTTACTGGAATTAACTGTGTGACAGTGAATCCTGGTTCCCTTCCACAGCGGAAAACCCCAAAGCTGAAGATATTTTCACACTTCACGGAAGAACGCAGCATCTTGTATTGCAATTTGCAAATAGTTTTTTTGCGAGTGTTGCCTCTAGCTATTTAACTTCCTTTAATTGATGCTACATTCCTAGTACTCTCAATTCGGGAACAACACACGAGAGCTGAAACAGCAAAATTGTCATGTAAAATTGCATGGAAGGTTGATTGATTTCTGTCATGTGTGGCTTATTGCTTTTCGGTTTGCCAAAAGGGTATATAATATTATTACAGTTTGGCTCTGCGGGAGGCTTCAAGACACGGTTATGCTAAGGTGCAAATTAAATTGAATATTAAAGTGTGCTGGCCTTTCATTCACCTTTTATTTACGTGGATGATGGCAAGTGAAAAAATGAAGTAAAAACTTGCATCTTGGGTATCTTCTGAGGACCACAGACATGACGTTATGCTTTAATGTACTCGGGACAGGTGGAGAAAAACATGTGCGGCTTTAACTATCAATCAATCTTCACCTGGAAGTATCCAGTATTCATTGAATTATGAAAAGTTGAATGTAGTGATCATCATAATGAAATTCATTTTGTGGTACAACCAGGATTACGGACTATTAAGAAAGTTAGACTTGAGGTCGAAATTGAATTAAACAATGCAAGCAATAGGTTAACAACATTCGCTTGGATTTAAATTACACGCATAGGATGTAATAACCCACCCAATACTAAAATGCTGTGGATAGCCCAAATCTATGAGAGAGGAGGAACTTCTACAGACTATTTAGTCAGTATGTGCAAGTAAATGAGAATATCAGACGAATTGTCACGGACATGAATATTTTCCCCATTGTTTCTCGGAGACAATGTTGATGGTTGACACAAACAGAGCTTAACCGTCCTTTGCATTGAACAATCGTCTGTAATGATAACCTCTGTCGGAGGTACACTTGACAAAGAAAGGACCAAATATAGAATTAACATAAAAATAGAGATGGTTACATCATCGTCTATTCCTCGTTGTAACTGAATGTCTTGAGACTTTTTGTGTGACTCATTTGCTTCTTTGAGCACACCTTACTATATATATATATATACATATTTTCCTGCTTCCACACCATTATCATCATCACCACCACCAATTCTCTTGTGTCTCTTTTTCTCTTTACGACAATTATGTGTCAAGAGTGTCAAGAAAATCATACCAACGCAGTCAGATTGGAGACTTTAACTGTTGGTGGGCTGGGCTGTAATGAATAATCTAACAATTTAAAAGAGCTTGTCACGGAGTCAAAACAAATACTTGCTCATCATTCAATTGCAGTTGAAAAGGGAAACGCTCACACACAGTGACACACACACACACACACGAAATCTTTATTTCTTCCGGAACTCGTGAGCAGAGATGTATTTTGGGAATAGCGTTTCTAATTTTGTCCTACAAACATTTTCGAATATAGTTATATGACTCACTATATCTATTTCTTTTGACTAGTGATGAAAGCGTTATTGCAAAAGGTTAGGTAGTAAAAGGAAACTATTTCAGAATTTCAGAATTCGATGAATGAATGACCAAACGTACAATACAGAGTATGTGGATTTATGAGACAGACAGTTTTGCATGAAGTGTTGTGCGTGTGAACACTAATAAGACTACCGTTTAAAGATTCCACGTATAGATTTATAGTGGATGAATTCTGATTAGAGTTGCTGTCATTATAGTCAGTTTAAGCAAAGAATAGAAGTAGGCTTGTGGCATACAAATTAATAGATTAAGTTATTAATCTTTTTACTATTTTATATAGGACTATAGGAGTAGCAGAGTAAGGGCTTTCATTTCTTGTTAGTTGTTGGTGTCACTGTTGGCCTAACTATGTCTCGAAGTTGGTTGCTTTGAAAGGCATGCTTTAATGTAATTCCTTTTGTATATGGATATTTGGAAACATCTTGAAGTCTTGCCGTTCCCAATGCTGTGTCGTTGGTTAAAGTATTCATGTGGGCAGTATACTTGTCTAACAGTTACAATTTAAAACAGTTGTGGAACTATTCATCCATCAATTAAAGCACCAAGTCAAGCAAGTCCGAATAAATGCCGTGATATGATTGAAATCAATTGAAGGAATTCAGTGTAGGGAAGATAGTTAAGAGTCATATTGATTGCAGGAGAGTCCGTTAACAGGTTAGTTGCATTAATCAGAGCAACACTGGTCGCATTCCGATGAAACTATACAGTGAGTCCCTCCTCAACATGAATCCACTAGATAGAAGTTATTTAATCTCGAGATTCACAGCATATTAAAACTTGTGTCTAACATTTGTTTTGATTTTGAGCGATAAAAGCATTCGTCTCTTTTAAAGACGGGTGACTGGCAGCCGACGTAAAATGGTGCAAAAATGTGCAGAGAGAAGCTATTATCTAGGTTAGCCTTAATTATAATGGTTTTATTAAAATTTTGACTTGAAAAAAATGCGCATTTGCAAGGTGTAGCAATCGTATCGTAGCTTGAGGGGACTTTTGGAAGGATCTGTTCACAGATTGAATTATTATACAAGCAGACCACATAATATTGAGATCGGGTTTGGCCACTCAAATAGTTTCCTCTAAACTCCTTTTTCCAATTAGATATTCTATAAACTCGCTTGCTATCTTTATCCATGGTTTCATTATGCAGATTGAGGTAGCCAGTATAGCTACCGGATTCCGCTCCCCGTCTATTTAAGGTTGTTCATGTGTCAAGTGGCTCGTCGTTAAGTTTCTTTTACAAGAAATATGCTAACTGTCCCTGCCTAACAAGGATTAGCACTCTTATTATCTCGCTTTTCTGTAAAAATCTCTTATGAAATTGCATACACACACAGTAACAAGGCGTAGGACAAAATGACGATATCGGAGTTGTGGTCACCGACATTTGACTGACATGTGTTTCACGTCTTCAATACATATAGATCTACGCAGAGATGGAAACTCTCCATCATTAGCTAATGAGATGTTTAGTTAGACACCTCCTGAAATCTTCAGCCTAAGGATTGGTGGTCTATTGTTAATGAGTTCACATAGCCAGTTTAAGCTCATAAACCTTATCGTCCATTTAAGGTCACTGGATTGAGCAAAGTGGTCGCGCTGGTGGAATGCCATGTAGACACTTCGACAGTATTATTAACCAGTTTTGTTCATTTATTGTCAAACCCTTTAAGCTCGTATCTTTTCTTATAAACCTTATCTATTATCTTAAGTCAATTAGTGAGAATGAAAAGTAGTAATTAGTCGACAGCTCACTGCAGCTGATTTGCATTAGGATTGGCTAGCGGACCAAAGTGGACGAGGTGCTGTTGACAATTGTTGTAAAGTTGAAGTACCTTTAGTGATACAATAGAAGAAGTTAAGTGATCAGCGTCTAGGTACACGCACATTCTTAATTATATAACAGTTGTAGGAGGCAGACATTATTTAATTACTATTAACTCTTTATCTTCTTCTGACTTTTCTTGCTTAAAAACTGTAAAAGCTATTGTCTTTCCACATGAATCTAATCTTGAGTAAATTGCTCTGTGTAATCCATCACGTAAAGTGCTCTTCAAGTGCAGCGTCATAATCTCTGTCATATCCAAAGCTTGTATACTTTCGTCGACATACGGGTCTGCGAACCAGAAATATAATTTGAAATAGTTGTAGAATTAACAAGTAGATTAACTTCGCTAGAAACATCTTTTTACTTTCTTATGATGAGTTTTTGCTAACCGAAAAAGGCGAATTCTGAATGGATAAAAAAGGAGCAGTATGTGCATTGTTGGAACAACGGGAAAAATGTTGAGAACAACAACATATTATGAAGTCGTTCTGGCCTCAAAGAAGCTTATAAATGTTGTAAAGTATAAACAGAGCAGTAATCACTGTCAAAGTACACACCAATGAATCGGAAGATGAGCGTCATTGGTGGCAGGAATATTTCATTATTTCTCAATACAACTGTCAAAAAGGGATGATGGATTGACCATTTCGTTAGAATCAAAGTATACGTAATATGAATTTATATGTATGCGAGAATGAGAGATATTCCTCTGTAAAGTATGCGGTCCTATGTGACTTAAAAACGAGTTTTGACTGTGCAAAGGTCAGAATAATTCACAATGCAGTTTGAGTTGCAACGGACATTTCAATAGGAGACTATATATCACAAGATGATAGTATGAGTCGAAGGAGTGATTAAATATCTTAGAGGAGGGCAAGAACTTGGCTTGTTTTGTGAAAGGAAGCTTCATAATGTAATAATAATGATGGAATGCTTATGGTTTTGCAGATCATCCTGTGTCAGAGGGAGGAGTACTGACTACTTTCAGCTTTTCGATAGATTCACCATCATCTCGCAAGGTTATTAGACTCCGAAAAGCTTTACTTAATCTTCCTGGATCGTGCAACTTAAGCACCGACGGAGACATAAGAAAAGTGAAGAAGAGTTCCAGAGATAATGGGACTTATGATGTGTCCGAAGAAGTGAACACGTGGATACTTCATGCAGATTCTAGTCCTTTCGTTGTGATGGCTTCCTGTAGTGAGTCATCTTCGAGGAGAAGGGGAAGCAGTTTGAAGATGGTTTGGAACGAGCTGAGTGTCGAGAGAAGGAGGAACAAGCGATCAGCTCACAAGTCGACGCTGCAGAACTTCAAAAGCAGCAGTGGGGGTGGCGGACGAGACTGCTCGAAGACTCGGCGTGGGAAAGCGTGTTGCAGGAGATCTCTAAAGGTCAAGTTTGCAGACCTGGGTATTTCGGATGTGATCATCGAGCCCCAGGAATTCGACGCTCATGTGTGTGTGGGTCGATGTAATGCAAAGCGGGTGGCTTACTCGACGACACACGCAATGTTCCAACACATTCTGCACCAGACGAAGGGAAAGAAGTTTGCTCCGAGGCCGTGCTGCACTCCGACCAAACTGACTGAACTTGATGTGATTCATTTGGATCCGTCAGGAAAGAAGCTTCAAGTCACGGTGTTGAAGGATGCGATAGTTGAAGAGTGTGGATGTTCATAAAGATAAAGCGACGATTGCATGAACCGTTTGAGTTGTGTTGCAGAATCTCTGTCATTCCTTAACAATAAGTTTTATAGTCGTGCGTGGCTGAGTGCGTGCGAGTGTTGGTGAATCTCATCAGGTGACACTTGAAACAATTACCTCATATGCTCAGACTGACACTTGCCACCCAAATGTACATTAAGGGAGTCACGACTGATGGGGAAAGGGAAAGTGTGTGGAATCTTCAAGTCACGACCCTCTGCTGCATATAATTCAAGAATGTGTTGTGGTGGTGGTGGTGACTTCGTAGTGTTCGTTCGAAGAGAAGCTGAGCTGTAATTAGACCGGAATTGGACCTTTGATCTCCGAATGATGAAGAGATGATCGGCTGAATTCTTGACGCCAGTTTTATCAAGAAGTATCCACCACCATTCCTCTGCAAGTCAATGTATCGAGCAAGTATAGCGGCTACATAAGTTTGTTGGGTCAACCCCGTAGTCCTACTTTCATAATAATAGTCAAGGAATAAATGGAGAGGCAATCAGGCTGATGCTGCTGCGATGATATGCCCATGGAAATCTGCTGAGGGGTTGTCATTCATCCATACAATTGTGATGAAGCTCTTCATTATGATATTATTATTACAAAACACCAGTTTGCAGCTTTAATTTTGGAATTGCAAAACCAGCCTAACGGGCTTCACATTTGCATTAAATTCCACAAGAAGAAGAAGAAGTTGTGGTGGAGTAAGTAGAGAAGTAGCAAGCAATCTGATGAGGTGTACCCAATAAATATCCACGCATGGCAAACTTAAGCTGATGAATGTATTTCTCAAGTCATATTTAGACTTTATATCTAGATAATAGCCGTAGAATGTGTCAAAGATTAAAAGGTTCTTGGTAATACACCGAAACATATTAATCATAAGTTTTATCACTTAATGTGTAATATAAATATCTCACCAGTTGAGTAAGCAGAGAGCAGCTCTCCATGTAGGGGGAAGTTGACTAGTTACAAAATAGAACATATACTCATAGATAAGTGATTTTTAGTGGGTTCAAAATGTCTCAAACCATCATCACAGAACACTCGATATAAATCAGTTACTTAATTATACCGATCACAATGACTTCTTCAACACAAAACAGAGCGTGAGGACTGTAAAGCAAAAACACATTTTTATTAACTCCATTCGCCTCAGTTGGTAGTTTTACGAATTTTACATTTTTTTATTTTTTTAACTCTTACTTCAGCAGAATGTCTAGTCAGCCGAAAACTTCACTTTTTCAGTGTATGCAAGGCATCTTGTAAAAACTGTTCTACAGTTCAATATGAATAAATATATCTCTCTCACACGTGCTGAAAAATCGATTTTCTTTTCGATTTTGTCGCATTTTTCACATAAATATATTTTTACTTATGTCTATCATTTATATACGTAGCGTAGAAAGCACATAGAATTTTGACTGATTGAATACTAACTACCTAGTACGTATAGCTACACACTACACACAAGATGACAGTCAAAGTTGCATTGATTTTGGGGGAAGAATACTCAACATTCTACTTTGATGATGATATTAAACTGCACAAGTAATAAATTGTAGGTTAAAGAACTCCTTTTGTAGAAACCCACCTGCCATTAGTTTGCTACGATTGAACCAAATTACCACTGGCCCCACATTACATAAAACTCAGGTAGTCGATCTATTCCACAAGAGAAATATTAATAATTTAACAAACTCGTCCTACTACTGCCTGTGAACAAAAGTTGGTTTCTCCTCTCTACGATGATGATGATGAGATTTATTTATTGACTCCTTTCAAACTAACCTTTCAAATCAAATTTGACAGTATTCAAGTCATCTTCTGTCCTTAATTTCTCTGAAGTCTGAGAAGAAAAAACTCACACAGCAACATTCTCTTCGTATAAAAATCTTTATTTATCTCCCATAGACCTAACCGATGATGATAAGTCTCATTTCTCGGCGTGCCTCCATACTGCAGACTTTCTCAAGCTGTCATTTCTTTGAAACTGTAGGTATAGCAGAAGAGTTGACCACCAAACGATTATAAATGCAAGGAATGCGTATCCAGTTTTACCTAGATTCACACACATGTAATATATTTAATGATCAAAATAGTCTACAATACAAATCGACGAAATTACGTAAAAACGACGCTTCTTTCCCTTCTTTATAGTTCGAACCATATCAAACCGTTTTTAGTTTTATTTACACCAGTCAATAATTCTACGATTCAAACTCATGCAATTTGAGTACTGATCCAAATGTAATCCCGTCATTACTAATTTCGTAATAAGCACTGGATACAATTATCCAAGTCTCGTAAGTCTGACTTCATTAACGCTGTTTTGTACTGTTATTTAAAATATCTTTTATTAATTATTATTATATTCAATTTATTATGTATTATTTTCAATTTTCACGGGATTTTATTAAGAAAATGGTAAACTATTTAAAATATTCTACAACCGAATTATAAACACCATAACGTCAACATTTGATTATTAAACAAGGGACCGATGAAATTAAAGTCTTATAATTTGTAGTCTAAGATTAATCCATTGTTTGTCTGAAGACTGTGATATTGGAGCCGAGCTTGAAGAAAGCCTGCCCTTTTAATTCTTCTTTCTGTTCACACAAATAAAGAAGCAATTTGTACAGAATAAACAATTAATTTAGAATTATTTTAGTGTTTTATTAGTATCATATTATTTTAGTACACGACTACACTGTTATATTCTATTGTACATTGTTTCATCAGAACGGGCACAAATAAACAATTCACAGTCTTGGCAGTTTGCATGAACGAGTCACTTTTAAACATTCATTGCTCTGTATTATTAAAAAATCATGTTATGTAAAATGTTATACAACCATTGTAGATAAATATCATCCCGTCTCTGATTCAAATGTAAATATATCAAGTTCTAATATAACCAGTAAAATAATAAATACCACACACTATATACTGATGCATACAATTTGTTGTACGCGTTTCTTTAATCGATTGCATTTCGCGGAGAAGGTTCATCATTGTTGTTGAGAAAACGCCGTTTCTGCAGTCCATGTCCACAATCTATATTCATCTAAACCATTTTAATTTCTGTAGGGGACCGGTAAGTATTCCTTGCATTCCTTCCAGCCAACATTATCTCACAAGGTGTTCATAATATCCGTCAATTCAGCTGTACTATAATTAAGCAAACGTGGGCAATCGCAATAAAACCCAGCTTCTGTGCTTAAGTACACTCGTCAACAATCAAGAAACCACAAAAACTCGACACTTCATAGGGCAAAACGGTTGCACGGCAAACGCTCTACTTGTAAAATAGCCAATCAAAGTGTGACCAGTAGTAGTGAAAGGTTGCAATAAATGCTGCAAAGATCTCTTGAAGACAAGCATCAAATTTGCATATTATGCTTACAAACAAAAGTAAACTTTTTGATTCCTCAGGGTCAGTTTTAGAATTTTTGTGCTTTCTGTTTGGCTGAGAGTAACGGATTGCAATTTAATAGGCCCTGTTAGACGTCTTCTAAGTTAAATTGTGTCTATAATGACGCTCTGGTAATAAATATTACTAACAAGAAATGCTGAACTGTCTTTTGGCATCTTCTTGTCTCTGGTGGTAATCATTACTCACAACTAGTTTAACTAGAATAAGCTGATTTTTGTGGATTTGTGGCTTGACGGTTTCAAAGAGAGGAATGTCACAGGTTCAAAAAATTAGCAATACGTCTTTTAATGATGATGCAGACACTGAGCGGATTAGCAGTGGCAAACTATTTAAAAAATAATCATCTGATAATAAAATAATGACACTTGATCCGGGAATCATTTGATTTGATTGGTAAATATAAAAGTCCATGAGTGCATCTCCATCCACATGAAATTCCTTCAAGACATACTAGACAATAGTGCAGTCTACTAACTCAAAAAATTCATCTTGCTATCAAACGCAAGACCAACTTGAGCACAATGGTCGTTCAATGGAACAACCATATGATTTCAATGCTGCTATATATTCGCATTTTTATTTTCCAGGAGATTCTGACGCGATATTAAGCCTTAAAATACGCAGAAAAATTGCGACAAATAGCTTTTTAATCTGATAAGCACAAAATGAGGCTTGGGAAACTAAAAACCCAGTGTTAATACTTAATAAATGACAAGCAGAGATTAACAGAGTTTCTGATTGATAGAAAGACTTGCTCGCACATTATTAATATACCCTTATATGTATATATAAAGAACTTTGAAACCGGTTTAAACGAAGAGCAATATAATATCACCTCATCGCTTACCTCATCGTTTTAATGTTTTAATGTGACAATGTATAATATATATTGTATGCAAGGTCCTACTTACTATTATAATGTAGAGTTGCAGTTTAAAATTTTCAATAAGTCGTGCTCTTCCATAATCTGCTAACACCTCACAAATTTACAAAATGCGTACTTACTCGAAACAATATTATTATGAAGATATGCATAAAAATAAACTGTATAAAGGACCATTTTAGATTTCATAGGATTAGTATTTCATAAAGTCATCGCGTTAGCGAATGATCTTCAATTCTAAAACCTTATTATTATTATGTAGGAATTCATAGCGAGATGAAGATCAGCTAACTATGTATGGTTTATACGCTCACTCAGTAAATCATGAATGTAATACAACACCTCAAAAGAACGAATGTGCGCATAGAAATAACTATTAAAACAGGAGAATTGCTTAATATCGCAAGACATTATTCAGTTAAAAAAATAAATAATAGTTCTGTTGGATTGAACTTTGACCACATTTAAAATCCAATTTAAAAAGCTCATCCTCTAGACTAAATAGTTTCTAATTGCTCATTAAGCTTGTGAACTGAAGCTGTCTGCATGCAGTTAAGTTTGTCACTATTTAAAGAAGTTGGGATGTATTTTGCACGGGTGGACACAATAATTTTCGTCCATGGATTTAAGATGATGATGAGCATGTGGAATAGTCATGCGGATTAAGATTGTCAACGTGACGTTCAGAGCAGGACGCACACACGACCAATGACGGAGAAAGTCAAATTACAATTTTTAATGGTTTTTCAAGTATTGCTGAGCAATGTGTCTCGTTTGGGAGGATATTGATCAGCGAGCATCCTAAAGACGCTTCAGCAAAAGTTAGACATTCAAATTCTTAGACGATATATATCATAGAATGGTAATTACAACAAATATTTAAAAGTCATTAAATGTAGAATGTATATTTTTTCGGAGATTAGTTGCTGTAAGGAATTTACATTAATTATTTGACAATGCAGTGTTTCCCAACACTTTAATTGATCTGCAAAGCTACTATTACTTTTTAAGATGTCGATCTTCTGGTTGCGAGATGGCTTGTGCATCTCTATGTGTGTACAAACACCGCTACTACTAGGACCTGAGAAGTTATCTAATATGTATATATTGTTACTGATGATGGCCATAAATCGAAACTACTTTGCTAGATGACTTTTCATTTGCTCTGGACAAGTCTAAAAAGTTTGCACAAAAGACTAAGTTGCTGACATGACAGACAATGGCCATTAATTATCTATTTTTCTGTAAATTATTCTTTAATTGATAACCAATAGGGAAGCTACAGGAGCTCAAAAGAACGGTCGATTGTTTGGTGAGTGGAAACAGGTTCGGGGTACACAAAAGACGACCCGAAAATCCCTCAAGCCTCTCTAGCTGCTGCTTTCATGAAACTAATTTAAATATTTTTAATCTCCTTTTGACGAAGGTTCAACAGGTTATTCTCTTCGCCATTGGATGATTATTAAAGGATCACACGATTCCATGCATAATAAATAATTCGTAAGCTCTTCATCTGTTTGTATATCAATGTGAGTGAGTGTGTGTGTCGTGCTCTGAAAGTGAGAATATTTAAGATGAAAAATATGTTTTACTACAAAAATTGCAGCTATTGAACGGAAGAAAAATTCCAGTGAATTGCTTAATTTTCTCGAGATGCCAATTCCCAATTACCAATACCTTTTCTTTCTGTGAGTGAGTGAAATTGCAAGCACACACACAAACACATCTCAGAGGAAACACATGCTACTCCTCTGTACTTGCATACAGTGGAAAGTTAGCAAAAGATATAATCTAGACTTGCAAATTATCTTTCTTGGAGAGAGAAGTTTAAAAAGTACGTTTGTTGTTGCTGATTGCTACGAAACAAAATAGACGAACCAGTTTATAATACACGAGGAAGGTTCAACTCACAAAATATAAAAAAGTCCACGAGTAGTAATTTAAATACTTTAGAAACAGTCATTTTTAATTCCTCTCCTGAACATGAAAAATGTTAAAAGCGTTGATGCGTAAGTCACACTCATATTGACTAATAATCAAACTTTTCAAAGACCCTTCAGTCAGATTAGCTTCCATATTTTTGCTAAATGCAAACTTTGGAAATGCAACAACTGATTTCGCGAATTATCTTGAAGGGCATTTGCATGAACAATGATCAGTCTAAACATGAAAACTCGTTTAAAATTGAATTTTTTCGGTTTATAATCGTTATCTCTGTCTCTCTTTCTTCTAATGAAGTTTATCGTTACTTGACATGCATCCATCCATCTTTATTTGCATTAAACTTGCATATCGTGTGGCAATTTCCCTTCTTACGTTTGATTCAGAGACTGTTCTGATCATTTCATATTTCATTTTGCAATTTCTTGTTTCTGCCGGGAATGGAACGGGTCAAAACAAATCCATGCATGTTTATTCATAGAGATGAGAAGATAAGCTTCATCTGTAGCATCTCTACTTACTTCATAGTTATTACTCAAACTCTTATCTTGGTTGAATCACAAGTTTCAAAGTCTACAAAACCTCAAAAGATCATTGAACAGGAAAGTTTATTACGCGATCATTGCATGGAACTCATCATTTAAGCAGAATAAGTGATTCAGGGTAAAAATATCGGCAACATAACAAGCTATATCTGTACAATATACTTTCGTGTCTGTCAGAAAGCAATAGCAGAGATTACTAATGAGAGGTAAAAAACGAATCTGTATTTTTTTTCATTTTTTGCTACTGCATCGAACTGACCAGCAAGTTCAATGAGGATGCAGCTAAAGGAAAGGATTTTTAGAATAAATTGCAGCCAGATATAAAACCCTATCACTCATCATCATCATCATCATCGTAGGATTTCCTCAGTTGCAATGAAAAGACATATTAAACCCTGATGCTTTAATAAACAATCTTCTGAATTATAAAATAAATCGAATCTCATTAGAGAATCAAATCATGTTTCCTTTTTGAGAACCCACAAGCAACTGCACACACACAAACATGATAAAGTATACAAGTACAAATATCTTAGCATTTGCATGCACATCGAATATGATGAACAAGTTGTAATGAGAATTTTTTAAAGTGAGATTAAATAGCTCTATTGGGTTTATTATAAACTCCACAGCATTAATCATGATTTCTTCTTGTGGAATCTCACGTCAGAAGTTACAGAGGATGTATTACCTACAGGATTGAGACTTAATTGAAAGAGGCCAGTTCGACATGACGAGAAAAGGCTAAGACATTGATAAGCAAAGTAGGCTTATAACATTACTGAAGTTCAATGCTCATAGTACGCTTTTGAAAGTGATTTCCGACTACTGATGATGATGGTGATGATAATGATCCTGGTTTTGCGAATACAACTAGTGAACACGTAAAACTGCATACCATTCTCTTTTATTACACAATAGCTGCAAAGTGCATTCACCAATTACCATTTATCTTTGTTTAATTCGTGCTTAAATAATTGTTATTGATCCCCATTGATCCCTGCATCGAGCCAAGTTTGGAATTTTTCAGTGAAAAAAAGCCGTGCAAACAAAACTTGTAGATCTTGTGGAGGGACTCTAGCTGTGAGAGAAAAAAAGTTTTAATTACTTGACAGCATGAGAACAAGTTAGGACAAGTTAACTTATTAAGAGAAAGTAGAGAAGCAATAAAGTTAAAAGGTTGCGATACTGTCGAAGCCACGTCGAAGGTTAATTTTCATTAGAAGGATTAACACTTCACCTCCCATCGTAGTTCATAATTTATGTTCTTTGCTCTTGAGTAAATAAATATATTTCTGCATTCACTGAAAGTTCGAAAAAAGTAATGGAGATGGATTTTTTTTCGAATTCAGTGAGTGTTCGTGTTCGCCTGCAAGATTGTTTGGTGATGATTTCATGATTTGTGGGAATAGAAATATATTATTATAACTTTCTCGTCTTTATTTGCTCAATAAAACCCACATCATTTTTAGGATAGTTTTTATGACCCAACAGTTTCTTCAACTCTGTCAAGTTGTAAAATGGCAGGGGGTCTTTTTCTATTCATTGGAGAACACAACGTGGACAATACAGTTAATTAAACATACACAAACACGGTATGAATGCATTTTCAGTACAAAGGGATTTGAAAAGGTAACATGAGGATTACTTGGTAATTAGAAAGAAATTATAATGTTGTGATATGTCACCCTGTTTGTAATCGGAGTCTTTTTGAATATGGATTGAAGTGTTCCCATTTTTCACTCCAGGCTAAATAACGTGAATTCACTTTTCTTCTGAAGAAAGTTCGTAGGAACTGTTATGGGGATCTCAAAAGGGACAGTTGTGAGTTAAGCTGAAAGACGGTTGAAAGTACTTTACTCATTCTCTACGGGAAACTAACTACACAGCATTCATGCTTTCAATCTACGATCATGCACATCATATGCATGGGGATATTTAATTATTTCAGTGCGGTAGGACCCAGAGGAGGATGCTCATTGAATAGATAGGGGGAATCTTTTCGCTACTGTTTGGTTTACGATTCGATGAAACACATCATTAAGCATTTAAAAGTAATTGACAGTTGTTTGTAGATGCAGTCAGTACAAAAACCTTGCAACAGGTTTACTGGGAAGCGCAGGACTTTCTGTGTTTTATTGTCCACGGGTCTTTGACGATGTGCAGTCTGTATCTTTTTGAATGTTTTATCAGGTCCGAGGCATTGTTGATTCTGCTTTTTGCTTGCGTATGATTTTTATTCGTCCCGAGTAAAATGTCGGAAAGGTACTATAATGAGGTGTAATGGGCAATATAAAGCAGCAAGAAGCCAGCCATTGACTGCATATTGAATTTGGATAAAAGAACTTGCCAATTTTTGCTAGGATCAACAAGTTGTTAATCAAGTAGAGGCCGTTTTAAGACGGAAGGTTTTGCATTTTCATTTGTCCTTTTAGACTTTGAATTTTTTAAAGAATTATGCAAGCACCACAAGAATTCCATCAGTTCATTGCATGAATAGACTGAAAAAATACACGGATTATTTTGATGTCATCAATTTAAACTTTCAGACTAAGTTAAGAATTACTTAAGTTGAAAGTTACAGAACAAATACACGGAGTAAGCACCTAGCATTTATGATGAGTGTAAATGGTGAGTATTGTTACACAGTGTTATAGAGGAATAAAGGTACTGCTTACAATTAGTTATCACTTATCATTTTATGCCATTTCGGGTGAGTAGTTATAGATGATTTTGCACGAAGAATCCATTTCAGTTGCATATCATTATCCGGCGCTTGCGTATGCAAGAAATATAAAAATGTCATTTGTAAACTAAAATAATCAAATTTATTCATTTATAAATCTCGGGATGATTGGCTTTGGATGAGAAACTAGATTTTAGGTAGATGAATTACTAAGGCACACTGTACGGGACTTTGTGAGATTTACATTTGATAAAAATCACATCTACTTTAAATTTAAAGACTGCAGACAAAGTCAAGATTATAGAATTATTTAAGATGCAAAAATATGCAATCTAAATTTTACAATATCATAAATTCCCAAGTGGTTCCGACTTCTGTTCCTGGCAGTGCAAACACGGATTTCGTTTGGCACTTGGATGCAAATCAAGTCTTTAAGATATTCACCCGTTGGCAGATAGTTGCTACTTAAAATTAATTCCAATAATTGTACTCTACTTCTGTGAAATGCTAAAGCTCAATAGTTCGTCTGTCTGGCTCTCAATGGTTCAACTGTGTTCATTGTATTGGAGCTAGCACGAAAGCAGTTCTTGATGGAATATACACCTGTAATTGAAATCATAAAATTAATCAAATGCCTCCGCATAAATCTGGTTTTACGACAGTCATAGCATTCAATTTACGTAACTTACCATCATCGAGCACCGGCGATTTGCAAATCCTTCGTTTAGTGTAAAAAATTCCACGTTGTGGTCCAATCTACTATGACCTCCGAACTCAGCTGAATCAGTGTCCATCACTATTTTATATTTTCCTGGAACATCAACACCGATCCTGAAATCCAAATAAGTGATTTTAAAAACGGTCTATTACCTATAAAAATTTTATGTATATAATATATAATCTTCATATTTCTTACTTGTAATCAGGGAAGCTGCTTGTAGGGTGGAAGTTAAAGACAAATACCAAACCCCCCCTTTCAAAAATGACAACCTTGTCTCCCTGATGCTTCCAGCTTACAAAACCCTATGATACCATTCAATAAATTGATACGTCAAAACAAACTTGATTTTATTTTTTGATATCCTTACGGGATCCTTATGCATCCATCCGTAAGTTTTCTCAAGATTATTCATTGCAGAATCGAATCTGTAAAGAAACTTGTATTTTAGCAATTCATCGTCTGCAAGACGGAACTGTCTTCTGGCATAATGATAAGAGTCATTGTTTCCAGCTCGAGGGAAATCCAGCCATTCTGGATGCCCGAACTCATTACCTGGTATCAAATTTGCATAAAATTAGATAGAGCTCTATGAATGTGAAACAAAAATAATTATTAGAAATACCAATGAAGTTGAGATATCCTTCTCCACCAAGTCCGATCGTAATCAAACGAATCATTTTGTGTAAAGCGATTCCTCTATCAATTATTGGACTAGGGTCTGACAATGTAGACATGTGGGTGTACATTTCCTTGTCCATCAACCAAAATGCAATTGTTTTGTCTCCAACCAATGCCTAATCAATTAATGCAGTGGCAACATTAATTGAGATCGTCATTTTAGCGTTTATAAACTTCACCAACCTGATCGTGACTTTCAGCGTAAGCAATAGCTTTCTCCATCCACCTTCTGTTAGTCAAAGTATGGATGATATTTCCAATGTCCCACTCTTCATCCTAAAATTCCAAAATATGATTCTTATTGTTTGTTACTGATAATCTGAACGGTAATTTGAACCGAAAATGTTATCTCACAGAACATTTCTTCAAGATAGCAATCCACTTGTCAGGAATTGCCATAGCCAGCCGATAGTCGAATCCACCCCCACCTTCCTCTACGGGTCTACAAAGACCAGGCATTCCTGAAACGTCTTCAGCAATTGTGATGGCCCCAGGATACAACTTATGAACCATGTCATTGGCAAGCATCAGGTATACCAATGCATCAGTATCTGTATTGAGCCCAAAGTACTCATTATAATCCCCTGAGAATCCATGCCCCATGCCGTGAGTGTGATAAAGCATGGATGTCACTCCGTCAAACCGGAATCCATCAAATTTGAACTCCTCCATGTACCATCGAAGGTTAGAGAGCAAAAACCGGAGAACTTCGTGGCTGAAAGGCAAAAGATAAGTATTAAACTAACAGGATTTAAGCGTGGGACGAAAATAGCATAGTTTGGTGACTAACTCGTTGTAATTGAAAAGTCTAGAATCCCAGAGAGTGTGTTCTCCTTTAGGTCCATCGTGAAAGTATCCACTATTAGTCCCGTCCCACTGATTTAAACCATCCAAAACATTCTTGGAAGCGTGAGAATGAACAACATCCAACAGTACAGTCAGTCCGTGTTTGTGAGCAGTATCTACAAGACGTTTCAGTTGTTCTGGAGTTCCATACCGACTGCAATTCATTTCAAATTCTTATAAAACTGACACACAATTCTACTCGGATAATAATACCTTGAAGCAGCGTAGAAGGAAGTGATTTGGTATCCAAAACTTGCATAGTAGGCGTGTTCCATCACAGCCATTAGCTGAATAGTATTGTAGCCTAAATTGGTAAACAAATCTTATTCAACTTCTGAAAATTAACTTTTGATCTGCTAATTATCCTAACAAATTACCAAGTTGTGCGATTCTTGGAATGATATTGTCTGTGAATTCATCGTAGGAAGCTACCTTGGGCTCATCAGAAGCAATTCCAACGTGACTTTCATAGATCCTGATGCTTGCTGGTGTTGGTGGTCTTGGATGCTTAAATTCGTATATTTGATCCTACAACATTTAATTGAGATACAAATTTACGTCATCATTTGTGCTCAATATAAGTGCGACGATATTGACATAATAAATAGTTAAATTACCTTTGGAGGATCGTAGAAAATGTACTTGAAAATAAATCCTTGCTCTTTCGGCGGTTGGACTACATATCTTGCCCAAGGGGAGATTCTGTCTAGAAGATTGCCCTGTTTGTCTTTTACAACAACCTACAAAACCATATTTTTGTAAATAATTGTCTGTAATCAAACCAAACTAACGAAATAGTAACTATTTTTACCTTTATTTCACTGAGGTGTTTGATTTTAGGGGTTCCATCAGCATTAGGAGGAAGAGTGAGTGTCCATTTGCCGAAATCTTGTTTTTCGTATGCATATTCTGTGCGATTCCAGTTATCTACAGGCATAAATTAAATAAGGATACTAATGACAGGATCTTCTGAATCATGTGTATTGCAATTTATTTATGAGACACGTACTGAAATCTCCAGTCAAGTACAGAGCTTCGGCTCCAGGAGCCCATTCCTTTGCCTTAATTGTTCCATCAGGAAGCGTGTGAATCCCATATTCATCGTAAGCACGTGTGAACTTATCATATCCACCTTCATGTTCGTTGATACCATCGAGCCAGTCCAAGTACACAGCATACCTACGAGGTGAATTCACAATGAGACAATGTATAATATAAATTGGAAGCAGAGCTGTAGTTGTGTCACAGTCTGTATATGCATTAGGAAGTGACAAAAAGTGTCAAGATTTGCGTACCTTCTTTTGATGTCTGTTTCGAAAGGTCTGATTCCAGGGTCCCTGTCTAGAAGATCTCCCAGTTTAGGAACCGGGACTTCGTGAGGGCTCATTCTTGACCATTTTCCTCCCATGTTGCAGTCTTTTCGCAAGAAATATTCTTATTTTGTGTCTTGACCTACACGAGATCATCCGATATGAAACAAGTTAAGCGAGGAGACACATCTTGCAATCGAGTGACCTTGAGTAAATGCCAGGCATCCACCACGAGTTAAATGTCTCTATGAATATATTTAAGTCTGGTCGTGTAGTAGTCGTCTTCTATTACAAGAACAAGAAACACATTTCACTCACGTGTTTCTTTACTGGAGGCTCATCAGCAAGTTCTCTCTCTCCCTGTGTACGACTTTTACTTGGGTATATCCGATATATTATCGACTTCTATATCGTGATATATATGAGAATTTACGCATCGCATTACTTAATGTGTAAGTGGAAAGCATAACCGAAGGCAAACTGGAATGCATGGAATGAGATTGAGACTTCTTCTGATTGAATCCCATATGTATACATATTATTATTATGCAAGTTGTCACTCTTGTAAATATTCATTACTTATACAATCCATGTATGTACATTTAAGCCGGCAACCGGCAAGCCGGTACTGACTAAAATTTAGTGAGAACCTCAGAATAATAATAAAATCATACCCGAACTAATTAAAAAAGGACAAAGAAGCTAACAAAGAAATGCTATGTTAAATGTGTTAGGACAGAAAATGCAATGGTATACAACTTTTTAAGCTAATAAGTCAACATAACTTTGATCAACGAAAAAACACATATCAATCTCTCGAAGTGTGTGCATCACTAAAGTTTTCAAATGTTTTGACTATAATCCAATATTATCAACGATGAGTGTTGGAGTGTAAATGAGTTTCATATCATTGATTACTTTTCTCTCTTTTTGATCATCTCACTCCCGTTTGTTTTTATGTACATAAATTTACATAGGCTTAATACCAGATTTAAAAAATAGTATCTTGTGCTCCATTTAAATGAAAACACATTAAGCTCTGATAATCTCTGTGGTTCACAATTCGCAATACAACTAACTATGTCTATAAATCCAAAATATTTGTGTTGAAAGAAGCATTTTATAAATGATACAAAACTGAAAAGAGCAATGAGGAAACGGAGCATTCAATGAGTTCATATATATTTATATATGTAACAAAAATACAATGCTATAGACTTGTATAGTTATATAAGAACTCCAAGCCTCCTCCAGAGATAATCCAGAGATTCATACTAATCACAAAAACTGAAAAACATCTCAAGTTCTCAACTAGATCTTACTAATAATGAGGGTATCTCTCTGTACTCTTTATTACTGACATGACACATGGATGGCTCTCTCTATATATTATGTTATTTCATCTCTTGCACTGCGTAGAGCCTACTCATCATAATATACATCTTCACATGGGATTTTAGTATAATCTGCACTATCTGCAATTTTGTGTTGGTTCCTCGTTAGTTGAATACACGCTTATATATTCATACTACACTACTGCTAGCATTGCTGCTACATATATCAGTAGGTATAAGTCTATAGCACCGTGTTGCTTGCTGACTAGGCTTCTTTGTTATTGGCCAGAGAGGGAATTATATCATTATAACAACGACGCAGCAGAGTTTCATAAACAAAGAACATTCAACAACAATATTG
>Ga0194135_10000170_pt1 | contig 38219 bp, 40 predicted proteins | sample LitLau_LLRF_2013_FD_134024 | JGI IMG/M metagenome (GOLD analysis project Ga0194135, IMG submission 134024) | Freshwater sediment microbial communities in response to fracking from North America - Little Laurel Run_MetaG_LLRF_2013 (version 2) | ecosystem: Environmental > Aquatic > Freshwater >... | reverse complement strand
CTTCTTCGTGGGACATAACCAGGCCGCACAGAAAAAAAACCAGGCCGAAGTTTTAACATAGGAAAGCTCGTTCTTCTCCTTTTTGTTCTGTGACGGATCGGAAGTAAAAAGGCGGGAATTATGCTTTTTAAATCTTGACCGTCCTAGAATACTTTTCTTACAGATTTCAATCAGCGTAGCGTAAAGTTAGAAAATTATTTTTCGTTTCCAGCTTATTATCTTGATAAATGATAAGGTTCTTATCTCAATAATCCACGAAGCAATAACCCGCTACAAGCGATGAAATATCCCGAGTTTTGAACCCCAAGGCAATTCGCAAGTATAACAAGTAAGAATTTGTTGGTTTCTAAACAAAATTTTTTGCGTACATTTGCCAGTTTTTTTGTACGAAATACGCTATTTAAATTTTGTTTTATTTAGCAGATCTAAATCAGTTGTTGGCTCTCGGTCGATCATTTTCATAGGAATTGTGAAGCTAGGTAAGTATTGCACTCTAAAGCACCTCATAATGTTACGGCTAGCTGGAAAGGACATGTCAAGCCATGCTTTTTCACTTATCAAGCTGTTATGTAGGCAACTAATTTTATTACGAATGTAATTTGGAATGTTTTTTATGAGGTCATAGAGTACAACATTCAACATGGCCTCGAAGCCATCAGGTCTTCGGCAGCCTGCAAGTGGTATCAAACCCCCGGCAACTCCAGCTCCTGCTAATCCTCCCGCATCAAATGCTTCAACTTCGGTTCCTGGAGCTATGTCTAGGATTCCGTCATCCAGCTCGATGAAAAGACGACAAGTTAGTTGTGGTGGAGAAGGCCCTGGCTCAGAAATTGGGTCACAAGTTTCGAAAGGTAACACTTCCTATGTAGCCAACTTCAAATAATTACATAGATATTCTAGTATTATCTTGTAATTTGTTAGATTCTGGACTTGCTGCGGAATCTGAACACTTCATTATAGGAGATATTGTATTCGTTAATGGCGATCCAGACAAGCGGGGGAAGATCTGCTACATCGGGAATGTTGCGTTTGCTTCGGGTGAATTTGCTGGGATTGCATTGGACTTACCTAATGGTGAGATATTATTTAACACCAAAACATATATAACTGTTAACAACGCAATTCATAATTCAATCCATTTAATTCCCGTTCGCACAGGGAAGCATGATGGACAAGTTAAAGGTCATCGTTATTTTCAATGTGCTGAAAGTCATGGTGTATTCACAAAGCTCAACAGAGTTTTTAGAGAACCTTTGAGGTCACCACAAATGTCAGAAATCGATGGACCGGCAGCTAGAACCGTAAATACACCTGGAAGATTTCAATCACCTGGAGTTGGTGCTGGAGGTTTACCTCAAGCTCTTGCGTCACCATCTGAAAGAACACCTAGCCCATTTGGATCGAAAACAAGCACCCCTGGAGGACTGCAAGTTGGAGAGAGAGTTATAGTATCAAGTGCTGTTGGAGGAACGAAAATGGGAATTCTTAGATATCTTGGACCTACAGACTTCGCTGCAGGGCAGTGGTGTGGTATCGAGCTAGATAAAGGTCACTCCGGCAAAAATGATGGAAGTGTAGGAGGCAAGCGGTATTTCAATTGTGAAGATGGTAGGGGTTTATTTGTACCAATATCTAAAGTTATGGCAAGTCCAATGAATCGAAGCAATATTCGAAGGCACGGTTCTCGAGAATCTCTAGCGTCTATATCTAGTCTGGCTTCATCTGTGGCCTCCCGCTCTACCAAACGTGTCAGCTCACAGCGGCAGCAATGCCTCCCAACCTGTTCTATGCAATCTGTCCTGAAGGAAAAGGAGAACCATGTAGAACATTTGCTAAAGGAGAGAGAAATGGATCGCGTTGAAATGATTAACGTTGCACGAAAACTGGAAGAGTGTTCTCATGAATTTCGGGCTACTAAAGAAGCTTTTGAGAAATGTAAGGCAGAATCTGCGGCTGAAATTGAAAAATTGCAGCTAGCTTTAGATGAAGAGCGACGAAAATATGAAGATCTACAATACAGCCTGGACGAAGAAAAAATTTCTAAATCCGAATTGGCAGGTCAGTTGGAGTCGCTAGCTAAGCGAGCCACCAACGATCAGTCAAATTTGGGTGAAATCGAACGCCTTCAAACTGTTATTCTAGAACACAAAAATAGTATTAAAGATCTCAACGATACATTGGCTGTGAAATCCAAAGCTGTAGACACTGCTGAGTCTACTAATGTTTCACTACGAAATGACAACGAAAACTTGAAAACGATTTTTGCTAAGGTTGAACAAGACATACAAGAAAAGAACTTGCTCTTAGAAGAATCTCAGGGTCGTATTCAACACTTCAACAATTTAGCTCAGGAAAAAGAGAAGAGTGAAATTAAGTTACTAGCCACAGTGGAGGAACTTCGGTCCAAACAAGGAGATTTTAAGGCTGAGAAATCAAAACTTGAAGAAAAAGTTAAAGAACTGGAACAAAAGCATGCAGATTTGCAGTTGGAAATTAAAGAAATAGTAACTCAACAAGACACGTCATCAGGCACGTTAGCTCAAAAGCTGGAAACTTCCAATTTAGAATTGAGAGAGTCAAAATCCAAGATAGATACATTATCAAATAAAATTACAGAGTTAAAAACTACCATCTCTACAATGCAGACAAACGAAAAATCACTGATGGCCGAATTAGATCGGCAGAACGCAATGAATAAAACCTTGGACTTATCTCTTGCTGAAAAGGTGAAAGAATTGGGTTTTGCTCAAGAAAAGTACAAACGAGAAATCACTGATTTACAGAATGCAAGTGAGGCAAAAATTAATTCACTCACCGAGCAGCTAAATCATGGCAATTTGCAGTCATCTGAAGCTCATGGCGCTCTAGAGGAAGTTCGAGTTCAAAAAGAAAAACTTTTGAGCGATAATTTGGCTCTTGGTACTGCTAAGGCTGACTTAGAGTCACAAGTGCAGAAACTGCAAGGTGAAATGGAAGTCTTACGCAATAATGCTTCTGTTTTGGAAGATCAGTTGCTGGATCAGAAAAAGGTTCATAGTGCTGATTATCACAAGTTACTTCAAACTTATAAAGAAGCCGTTTCTCAGTGTAACGATTTAAAAGCCAAAATAGTTTCGGTCGAAGCAGAAATCGAGTCGAAATCATCTCTGCTTACTGCAGCCACATCAGAAATTAGCGTAAAGCAGACTGAAGTTCAAAACTTGCAAAAGATTGTAGAAGAATTAAAGACAAAATGCAAAGAGCTGGAGGACAATGTAGCAGCGAAGTCTTCAAATGTTACAGAACTCGAAAATCAACTTCGAGCAATTGAAGCAAAGCATGTGGAACTACAAGATGAGAAACAGCGACTTGATGCACTTTTAAAGGACTTGGAGGACTCTAATGTATCATTGAAAGACAGAGCAGAAAAGGCTGAGGTGGAAGGCAAAGAGTTAAAAGCGTCTTTGGTGTCAGCTGAAACCCAGTTATCAGACAAATTGCAGGAGCTAGAAGGTTTGAAAGATGCATTTGATGAATCTAGCAAGAGAATTATCTTGCTTGAAGAAGAAAAACGAGTCGTAGAAGCGAAATTGTTGCAATTAGAGTTGGATGTTAAAAACAAAGCGTCAGAAATGGGGCGAAACCTCAGTGAAACTTCAAAAGTTGTCGAAGAGCTGCAACAAGCCCAGAAGGAGTTACAGACTCGTGGTCAATTAATATCTTCATTAGAGGAAGAACTGAAAATCGCTAAGCGAGAAACGGCACAACTCTCGAATGATCTTCAAGAAACAGTTAAAAAACTCAATGAGCACGAAAAACAGCTAGAAACTCGAACATTGGAATGCAAGAAAATGCAATCTGAATTTGCTACTAAAGACGATTTAATAGGAGAGCTAGAGCAGGGCATTGCACAACTAAAACAACAGAGTGCTTATCTTGAGAAGAAAATAGATGAAAAAAATAAAACCATTGTGGAGTTTCAATCAAAATTGGATCAAACCACTTCCAAACCTGCAGAAGTTACTGATAAGGAATTCGAAATAAATCTTCTAAGTTCTGTTGTTGCAGATTTACAAAAGAAAAATGACGAATTGAATGCGAAAGTAAATGTTCTTTTGCATGGAGCTTCGACATCTACAGCTTCGAAGAGGTATTATAATACACTTATTGTTTTTACTTATTAAACTAGTCGTTTGTCTACCTTTAATTCATTTATATTCGTCTACTTTGATTTTGTGACAGCTCATCTGTCCCAAAACAAGTTACCCTTCGCCTTTATTGTGACATATGTGAAAAGTTTGATGTTCATGATACTGAAGACTGTCCCACTCAAGCTTCCGAAGTCCCAGAAGGCCACCAAGGACAGAAGCCTGTAGGAGATCGACCGTATTGTGATTCTTGTGAAAGTATGGAAGAGAGCTTACGAATCCGAAAATTAGTCTATTCGTTTGTGTGTTTGTGTAAACTGACTTACATTTGATTTAAATTGCAGTGTTTGGACATGCAACTGAAGATTGTGATGATGGGGAAACTTTCTAGTTTTGCATAACAGCCTTAAAACTTAATCATACATTATACATCAACTCATCCTTCCGTCGGAAAGATACAATATTCACAGTTTCAGGCAACTAGCTTCGTTATTGAATTGAAAAAAAAATTATCAGGTTTGTGAGTGGTGTACGTTATTTAATGAGTTGCTGATTTGTAGCGTCAAGTCTTAACAGATTAAAGTTGTCTGTTTTTATTGTACAAGTTGTCAATACCAGGCTCGATTTCGGTATCATTTTGTTAAAAGCTATTTACAGAATATTTAGCTGCAAGGACAATATGCCTTACGATATTATCAGCAACTACTAACAATAAGCTGCCTTAATTAGTCTCGGAAACGTAGTTTTAAGAGCAGTGATCTATGTGCAGCTAACATAATACCCGCCCGTCCATATGGCATTTGTATTTTATTTGATTGTTCAAAAATAGTTTTGTTCAAAAGCAGTTGTTAAAAATGTTTTTGCTCTGTCCTCATGAATCGAGTAAGAAATGAGATAAGCATACACATAATATTCACTAAAAATTTGTGCTGACTGTGTATCTAATTTTATAGTGGTCATACTTTGTACCTGTCACCCTGCTTTGAATTGGTGCTTAAGTTTTCTGAATTCTTCATTTTATTGATTGCACCAATTTTGTATTACATTTAATTATTTTTCCTGAAGTGTTCAATTGTTCTGCCTGGTGAACCATATGTGTCTCGTGGAGGAGTTCAAATCCATAGAAAGTATGTAAGATAAACCAAAGTACAGCACGCTTAAGTTGATTCGTGGAATCTTTTTTGTTTAAATATAACGTGTATCTCGAATACAAGATAATAAATACCAAATCTGTTTTATTAACGATGTCACATTTTCAACTTTACATATGCATTGTGTTTCCCATTACTGACGCTTGACGCATTTCATTACTGATTACATGAGGGATACAGTATGTAAAAATTTCAGACTTGTTTTAAATGATTCAAGCTCACATGGATGCCTCACCACGTAAAGAGCACCTAATGAAATCATTAGACTTAATTTTCGAAGGATCAAACATATCTTTCCATGCGTTGATAAGTCTTCCTGTGTCATTATTGCAAAAAGCCGTGAAGTCCTTGAGCACTTTGAACATAAAAGGGTCGTCTGCTAGCAGTGGGGTCAAGTTCGTTTTCCATTTCTTGCTTATCATGTAATTCCAAGACCAAAAATAGCCTGCCTGTTTTAAGTTAAAAACAATCGTTTGTTACTAGTCATCCTACGTTAGAACTACGACACGTTATCTTCAATAACACAACCATATCATTTATGTATCTACCTCCAAGATTGATTGATTTAGCTTAATCATGATAAACATATTTCCACTTGTGTGAACGTAATGCAGTTCATTTATTTCCAATCTGCGACTGTTTGACTGTTTAGGTATTCTTAGAAAACCAAACTGCAAAGCAGTATTATGCTGAAAGTACAACATGCGGTCCAGCCAATCTTGTTCACAGAAACCTATCGAAAGGGATTTAAGTAATTCAGTTTAAGATAATACATTTTATACTGCAATCACTGGAACAATTATTGTTGTCAGTATTTTTAACCTGACCTTCATTTAAAGGAGCAAAGCTTTCGAGCAGCGATTGGCTATTGAGACGGATAGAAATAGGGCCTCTCAGAGGGTCCGAAATATTAGAATGTGTCAAAGCAAAGAGATCTGTGGGGACGGGGATCAGTTGTAGATTACATTGTTGCGCTTTTCTGAGCCATCCTTGAACCTAGTACAAAGCGTATGTGTAACATCAGAGTCAATTTTATTGTTCTGTAGCGAAGTATATCTTAACGAGGCTGAGACAATCCTGAACATGTCACCTAACACAGATAAATACTTACTAGGTCGGTAATAATAGCACCAGTCGCTTGAATCCATTGAATTGTAATTTCATAAGCCTCTTCTGGATAGTAAATAGACTGATATCTGACATGGCCCCACTCTTGTCTGTCACTCTTCTTGCTTACGTCAACATCTGCGTACACATCCTTAAAAGTCGTACTTGAATTCAATATGGATGCGCAATCCTTGTGAAAATCAACTGCTTCAGATAAAGCTTTTTCATTAAGAGATGCATCGGGAATTGGTACTTCCACTTCCATCCAGTCATTATGAAATGTAGCACTATCCCACTGTGGAAGCAATCCTTCAAGAGACAGGGACCCTAATAATTTGAATTTTCAAATTTTAACCTAGCCGTCGGAAACATATTAGAAAATGACATCATAAACTCACCTTCTTCGTCATTAGTAACTATATAGTATAAGTAAAAACCATTTACAAATCTATGACACGGATCCTTTGACGCATGTAGAATCAGTTTTTCACCAAGCATTCCCTAAGTTGTTTAAACCACAGAGAGTAAGTTAGCTGTTTAATGGATTTGTCAGCAAAATCAACTTGGTAACTTAGTTCATAATATTTTATGTCATGGAAAACTGGAGGCCTTAAAAATTAACTTACACTGAAAAATTCAACAGCCTGCCTTTCTGAATTCATGTCTTCCATGTGGTTAAACAACCATGTAACTGCATCATATGAAACGAAAGTCCAAAGTGGCAGATCGGAGCCTATAAAGGATAAGTTGTTCAATATACAATAATATTAATTTGCTGCATAAACTTTAAATACTATTGGCGCTACTTACTCTTAATAAATGAAAAGCCAGTTTTCTGAGAGCGCATTGCGGAAATGACATCAGTGTATGAGCTGTCAGCCTTCAGCTTGAAGTCTATTGGCACTGCCTCATTGTTTACTTCAGTACTTCTTACAGTACTTACTTGTGAGTCTATTAACGGTTCTAACGCAGAACTTGCAGCTGATTTAGAATCATAGTTGGCTTCAAACGGCGACAGTCTCCCATTACCACTGTCTTGGCGTTGTTTTTCAGTGATCCGTGATCCCGACCTTCGATTAAAAAATTATTAAATTTCTGCACTTTGCAAGCTTGCTTAGTATAAATTTTAAAATTATAAGTACTTCATTCTAGGTCTTTCGCTTAGCTGATTACTGTTAACTCGCTCTCTGAAACCAGATACAACTACCGGTGCGCTATTTTGGGTGCTGCCAGATGGACCCTACAAATACAAATAGCTTATTGTGACTTAATTGAAAAGCGGTGGTAGTAGAGGCCTTTAAAAACTTACTCTCGATGCCCCTTTCGGAACTGAATTGTTTGGCCTTCTAATCCGGTTGATACATGTTTCTATAAACTTCAGAAAATCTTGTATCAAGACCTTTTTTTCGTCCAGGGAAAACGGTAGGCACACATTACATGGGACTACATCTCCCATTATTTTCTTCAGGGCAGTTAGGTTTGTAGGCAATACAAGCATCCGAAATCTCCAATACTTCAAGCTCTAAACAGTAAAACATGTGTAAATACACACGGTAAAAAACGATCGATCGCTCGTACGAATTAAGATCGTACCTCGTTCAGTGGAAAATCTTTATCTCCGCGAGTGCAAATGTAATGATCAAGGTAATTCCAGTTGTAGTTTTCTAGTTTTTCTGTACAAAAATCCCCGCAAGATACTTCGTAGCTATGATTATTTGGAGCTTGAAATCTATATTTATATGGAATATTAATCGATGGATAAGGATGCCTACGAAAAAAAGAAAAATTTAGAAGAGCTTATTATGGAATCGGAAAACGCATGTTGAAGGCTATAAGTAAATAATACCTAGGTCTGTACAACGTGACTTTAATAGTAGATTCCGATAAAGATATCCGATGAAATATTCTCCCAATACTCATAAAGTGTTCTTCCTCGAACTCTTGTTGTGAATTAGAATTTGATCTCATAATTGAAGAAGTAAGGTGAATTTTTGCAACGTTCTTTTCTGGACTACATCTAATAACATTTTGAAAACCTTGTGCCAAACGCTGAGACACAAGTTCAGCGTAAACTTCCCTTGTTGTTAAAGGTCTCCGGTAAACAGCCCGTTGGATTGAATAGTCTGCATTCACATCGTCTGGTAATAAACTGTAGTCAGCAGAAACTAAATAGTCAACTTTTAGACTTCGGTCGTCTGGAAAGTAATCCGTTGTCAAAGGCAGGCAAGCTGGAATAGTCACTGATTTCCAATCAACTCCTGGTTACACAGTACGTCAGAGAATGTATTATAGTTAATTTTTTAAGGTTTCACGATATACAGGTAGTGTCGTTTATACTGTGTACCTGTCATTATGGCAGGAGTCCATTCTTGCTCTCCAGTAGCTCCCCATAAACGAGTGACCATATGTGCGTCGTCCTTTGAATAAGATTTTCCCAAGCTTGGTGACTTACCTAATATTTTTAAGTTAGCATAGCTCTTTTCAATAGGGGTCGCTTATTAGCTTAAATACCTAAGATATCTTTCCTTCCACTTATGGGAGCTGGTTCCGATACAGACTCGCCTTCAGGTACTATGTCTAGTTTTGTGCACCCTGATGATATATGTTGCTGAATTAGAGTCCCTGTAGGCCCTCTAGGAAAAATATGAGTCCAACGACGGCGATTAGAAGTCAATTTTATCACCGCATGGGACGGATCAAATGGATTGATCAATGATCTTGATGGGCGCCGAATCTCTAGCGATTTGGAATTTTCCTTGTCCTTTGGAGAACACCCATGGCTACTGTTTGAAGGGGAGAGTATTTGATTAGTCTTATTTGCAGTCAGGTCATCCGAAAACCATTTGCTCTTATTAGGATTTGTCGCAAACTTTGGTTTCACTAATAAAAAATAAAAATAATTTATAATATCTAGTACTCATTTTAGGTTCGACCCGAAAACTTACATTCAATATTTAGTGCTCCAAAAGATGAGGAATACAGATCACTGTGCTTCAGTTTACTGTGTGCTGGAATAGTTATTGCTGAAGACGGCTGTGTTGATGGTAGTATCATGCTGGAGCTAACCAGTGACAAATTGTGAAGGGAGCCCAAATCAGAAGATATGGACTGATGCATCTCTGGCTCAGAATTTTGGCGTAAAAATATTTTGCTGAAATCCGATTCCGACGCGTTTGTTCTACGCTTAATGTGTTTTATACGCTTTTTTGTTGTTTGTCCACCTGAACTTTTAAATACATTTTCATCGTAACTGTCGTAGTCGAATACGGAAGTAGGCCAAACTGTGTCTTCTAGACGCAAAGAGGTTATGGATGGAGAATTATGAATAAAGTGTTTAGAAGAAGAATGTAATGAGTGGAATGTTGAAGAACTAGTTGGTAGTTTGATTCGTGGGATATAAGATGCATATCCAACACGCTTATTGGTTGAGTAGAAACTAGAGGAAAAAACCATGTTAAAGCTTATTTATTTCATTGGGAGCTTTTTATTTTTCCATTACCTTAAGTTAATCCAATGAGGCATACTGTAGTCATCAACATTGTTTGTATGTGTAGCTTTGTGATGAAACTAAAAGGCAACCAAGAACTTCATTAGTTCAACAGCATTTAAACATTTTCCCAATAATTGTAAAACTACACAGCATGATCACATACTTTTAACAAAGGCACTGCATGCAGCGGTTGCTCCCCTACGCAAACTAAATCACTACCAACTCCATTGTCGATTACTCTTTGCATTGTGACATTAGTGAGTTCCCGGTCAACTTCAAAAACTCCGACTCCTGGAGTAATTACAACCGATATTTGACCAGTTCTATCAAAGCTTCGGTCGATGTAATGCTGCAGTGAGAGTAACAAGATGATAACATGAAATTGCCATCGATAATACAAAACATTACAATTCTATAAACAAAGAAAGTACCTTTTCGAAAACATTCAAAGACATATTTAGAACCTCTAAGAAATTTCCTTGAGCAGCAGTAGAAATTCGACCTTTTGGATGTTTCGAAAGATTTGAGTGCTTTCGCTTATGAAAATTGATCAGATAATCATGATAGTCCACAAAAACATGCCTTAGGTTGATTAAAGTATTTCTCCAGTCTTCATATTTCTCATTCTGAATCACAACTCTAAAATTCGCAATTGACATTTCTGATCCATACAAAAATCCACTGTAGTTAAAAAATCTACCTGTAAAAATCTTCATAAAAGCGACCTTTATAATCTGTTAGAATGCACTCTCTCATTATTTCAGGAAATTGATCAGGACTAGAGGCGTTGTAAAATACTCTTGAAAAGAGAACAATTGTGACTTCATGATTGCTGCCATTTTGCTATTGTAATAAATTATAAAGATTATTCAAGTGTTGAATACTTGTTTCGAGTTAAGCTGGTTGAGTCATATACCTTCCACTTTGCAAATAGCTCAGCTAAAAATCCATTAACAGCTTTTTCAAAGTAAAGGTCACCGTAAATATCAAACTCCCACATTTCCGAGCTCATTTGGATGAATAAGTACACCATTGAAGTTGATGAACGAAATACTATCTAAAAATAATAATGATTGTTTTAAAGAAAAATTTAAGCACGCATCAAGTAAACTTAATCCATGCAAACCTTCGTAGCATCTGTTATGAGTCCACAAGTCACTTTTTCCCCAAAAGTCCACAACTCATGCACTTGACATCGTATTGCAGACGAACAAAATTCCAACTTCTTTCCAATATATACACAACTTCCAACTAAAGATTTCTTCAACCTCCACATGTCACTCCTTCCCAAGTATTGATCTTTGAATGTTAGCTCTATTGAATCCAACTCAACAAGTTTAGGATCTACTTTCTGAACAACTACATCAGAAAAGGCTTTGAACATGAAAACAGCTCCTATCGACTGATCAATACTAATCGCATCTAAAACACAAATTCAAAATCATTCAAAATGCTACCAATCAAAATCCTCTTTCTCCAATAATCCTCTTATTGTCTAACAAGATTAATACAACACACACGGTACCTTTCTGGAGAAAGTCTTCCCACAGACTTCCTCTCATCAGTTTCAGTAGCAAGTGAGGACAATTGTCTTCAGGATTGAATATTTCTATAACATCGTTTTCCTTAAGATGTGGAAAGTCTCTTGGACATAGTACGAGATCTTCTCCTGCAAGAAGTTCACATGACGTTAAATTAAAAGAATTAACTAAGAACACTGTTAGTTAAAAGCTTACCGGAATATTGTTTCTGCTGAGACTTCTGATGAAAAAGGAGTTTGTAAGTCTTCATATTTTAAACTATACAACTCACAATCAAAAAACTTTAGTAGAACAGGGAACCTGTTCAGAAATTATGTAATACGCACCATGTGAAAAAGATTTCGTAATGAACACGATAAATCTTCATGGATGGACAACAACATTCGAATTTAATACAATAACATTGAATGTTTGAACATTTATTTTCGCGCCACCAGCCTTTCTCACCGTACCCCATGAATCCACTAAACCTCATTGTCTCACTTTCTCTCCAGCAGCATGAATCAGCTCGACTCGTCTGCATGAATTGGAAAAGTTGGAATCATGGAATAAGCAGAGTCGCTTGCCTCACTAATCTCGCCATTCAAAACCAGTTGTCTCAAGCCTCATTCAGTAGATATGCGATTTACTGAATTCCCAAGGACGGCCAGAAATGAATACATCTCACCAGTGAAATGCAGATTGCAGCTACTAGGCCTCAAGGAGCTCAACGAAAAAACAGGAACGAAGGCCTTTTAACGAAAAAGCAAATGGAAAATGGAATATACAAGATGACAAAAACGATTGTCCTGTAAATGCTTTCTCTCATTGTCTATGCAAACGGGTAAGTTGTTTAGGAAGTCATGTCCCTTCAAATTTCACCAATTTTACATCAGAAATACTTATAAAAATGGCATTAATCGAATAAATCAGTCATGTAGCTGTGAACTAATTAATAGACTAGATTACGGAACTAATTACTAGTAAAATGTAAAATAATCTTATTGTAAAGTTACTCCAGAGACTAACATTGCATCGGCATACTTAGTATCTGTGATTTCTGAACGATTAATAATCGTCAATCGTTCGTGGTTAGTGGTCAATCAGACTCATATACTGCTGCTTCGAAAGTAAAGGAAGTATATATTCATATGGAATGAGATACTCAGCATGTACAAAATTGACTTTGAACTATTCCAGGAAAGTTGGAAGCAGCAGAATTTCATTTCTCCTTGACCAATATTGGTTAGTATAGGAAGATACGAAAGACTTATTATGAACATACGTGCATGGTTTTTATTTTGCTGTTTATGTCATCTGCCAATGTCATGCTAGTTTTTATGAGGTCTGTCATTAAAATATGACACGAACTGTACTGGATCTGTGTGGTTGTAAGTGTAAGTGCTACTTCCAGTTTAAACGGAAGTAATGAAAGAGCAATATGAAGCAGTCCCTCTTTGTCCTCGATTCCTTCTCGCACTGTTTCTCTGGAAGAGATGTTACTTCAATCCTCTATGCAAAGATAAAACCCTTAGTCTTCAATTTTCGATCAAAAGCAGAACTCGAATGCAAATATGCTTCCTTATAAATTCCATGCAGCTTAGATTGCATAATCTTCTCAATCAATTGACTTATTATTAAGTATGTCTGCATCTAGAAGCACAGATATAAACTTTTCTATGAAACCAGATAACATGAAAATTATCTAAATAGGTCTACTAGCGATACCACAGAAAACTGATTGAGAAAATCCCATACAATTGCTTACAATAAAAACACCCCAACGCTCACGCTTTTAAAACACTATTTTAGTGGTGAAATAAATGTGTAAAGAACTTTCACCCACTAATAATAAACTTTACCAAATTACCATCCATCATTCCAATCAGCAAGTATGAGAGTATCTGAAAGCAATTGAAAGCATCTTGTTCTTCATCCTCCTCCATCGGAAATCATGATAACTTTGTCGCACACGTACATACATGTTTGATATTTCATGACGTAAACATCCTAGAAAACTCTACTAAATAACTACTACACAGTACACACATTATAGTATCTCTTATATTCATCGTATTACAATGAATTTCTCCATCTGATTCACTGTCACCCATTAATATCTTGTGGTAATAAGCAACAACTGCTGCGTGATGGTGGTGACAGCAAAAGAAGGAGCAGTCTCATATCAGCCTCAGAGCACTAACTAGTACTCTCCTCTCTCATACATGCAGTGTGTGTGACTGTGTAGGAGACCAAAAGACATGTGTACTCAGCATAATACATACTAAGGTTCGCGAAGATGCCGACCAAGAAGACTGGAGAAAAGTGAGAAGAAAGTTTATTCGGATGCAAATGTACCACCACCACCACCACCACCACCACCTCTCTCTTTCCAAAACTAAATATATACTTCTATGCATGTACTATATATATACAGACTCCCCGTCAACTAACACAACGTACATAAGTACATGCTGTGTGTGTGTGTGTGTGTGTGGAGAGAGCCTTTTACTCTCATACTCGCCTGGCGGGCTGTCCACGTCAAACGCTCCTCCTCTCTTTCCCGGGTCGAATCAGTTTCTCCCGGACATCCTCCACGCACACACCCCCGCACTTTCTTCCTCTCTCTCTCTCTCTCTCTCTCTGTGTGTGTGGTGAGTGTGGCACAATCCACCATCATCATCATCACTAAACCACCACCACCACACCGTGTCCTCGGCCCGAGGTTTATTTCATGTATTACTTTATTCACCGTCTTCCCAATCTCATCATCCCCTCTCTCTCTCTCTCTAAATTACTGATTAAATCAAAACATTTCTACTAATCATTTCTAAGGAAGACTACAAATAGTATATACAATTATTATTGCTAATTGTTTGTCATGTTACTGTATTAAAAAATAGATTAGGGTACGAGTAACTTAATAATATAATAGTAACGTGCTCGATGGTCTTTAATAATAATAGTAATTCATAATTGAACTGAGAATTGTTCCATGCCACCACCACCACCACACGGGCACGGGGTAGAAATTAATTTATAAGGAGGTTTTCTTATCATTATTATATAGGGAACAAGTGTGTGTGAGTAGGAACAAAAATTATGGAACTGTGTAGCCATTGTTATTATTATCTTTTGGCATTCGACAGATCGTGTGGTGGTCACCCGAGGTGGAAGTAGTAGTAAAAGTTCAACGAAGGTCGGGTGGTACATCACGACGAGTAGTTCAAGGAGGAAGAAGTTTTTCGAAAAGACGACATTTGAAGTAGTGGTGGTGTCTGTCGGTGGTGGTGGTGTCGGTGAAAAACTGGTGGAGGAGTATGTTCGGGGATGATCATTTTTGCGTGAGGAGATGAGGAGAAAAGTCGCTTAATTTTCATTTCTGTCACCCGATGAAAATTGTTGGAAATTAAGTTTCTGTTCTTGCTTCGACGACGCCGACGACGGGGATTCCTCTTTCCTTTACGAGCTCCAGTTTCCTCACGGACTTACCCGGAAACTTTCATCTGTTTCTGCGCGAGGTGAGCTGAATTATTATTGCTATTATTAGTTATACAAGTTGTACTAGAATTGGTAGCAGTCAAAATGTTATGCGTGCATGTATATTACACATTTACTTAATGTTGCTTAAGGTTATGGTAATAATAATTGTGGTGGGAAAGTCGCAAGTTTGTATGAGTTGTTAGTTGGGAATATTAGTAATTCTCTGGTAAATGAGTAATTGGTTTTGTGTGGGAGTGATCTTAATATTAATCATGATACTACTCTTTTGGTTTTCACTGTATTGTATTTGATTGTGTGTGTGTGTGTGTGTCATGTTACTTTTTAGAGTATCTTAATATTATTGCAGCACGTGAAGATTTTGTGTTACTAATAAAACTTATTTTGAATTATTTTGTAGCTAGAATTTTGTATTGTACGTAGTACATACACGTAGTATATTATTTGGAAAGATCTAACAAGGAGCTGAAGGGGACGATGTATAGGGACGATGGTAATGTAATAATAAGTGTTAGCGTATTCATTAATTTTGATAACACTGTTGAGGTAAATTACTTGATGTTTAATTGTATGGGATATTTTAGAAATTCCGGTGAAAATGTCGAAGTGTAAGGAGATCAAGAGGTACTTGCCGGCTACGGTGGCATGGGTCTTACTATTGTCAACTACCTCGTTATTTTTTGCTTTTCTGTAAGTTCTTCATTCAATATCGTCGGTTGCTGGATAGTTCTTAAATTCGGGTTAAGCTAATTAAGTAATGATGTGTTTTTTTAGAACTAAATGGTACGTAATACATTACTCCATATGGATTCCTATCGGGGAAGGAATAGTTACCATTATTGTTATAGCGAACTTCACTTTAGCTACATTCATGGACCCTGGAATAATCCCTAAAGGTATAAAAATAAGATATGATAATATAGGCAGTAAAATGCTGCTGAGTAATTACACTGAACGCATTATTTGCTTGCAGCTACGAGAGGTGAAGATGACAATGACGATCTCCGGGCGCCGTTGTATAAAACAGTTGAGGTTCACGGTATAACCGTGCGTATGAAATGGTGCGTTACCTGCCAGTTTTACCGTCCTCCTCGATGCTCTCATTGCAGCGTTTGCAACAATTGCATTGAGGTAAGCATAATGCTTCGATGGTTAGGGTGTTTAATACTACTATTTAAACTTTTAAATGCTAACAAATGATTTAAATCTTTTCCTTTCGTTTATTATCTATAGACTTTTGATCATCATTGCCCATGGGTCAATAATTGCATTGGCCGCCGGAACTACAGATACTTCTTTATGTTTTTGTTGTCCCTGTCGATTCATATGATAGCTATATTTACTCTCTCGGTAATCTTTTTGTTGCAACATATTGATGAAATGTCACAAACTCCTACAATTGTAGCGTAAGTATTGGATTCATTTATGTCGAAGTAATGCTTGAGAAAGCTGAAGAATTGATTTATATGTATTGCTTGTATGATTAGTGTTTCTATTATGGTCGTCATTTGTCTTCTATTCATCCCGATCTTTGGATTAACTGGATTTCATATTATTCTGGTTTCACGAGGTCGCACAACGAATGAACAAGTCACTGGAAAATATCGTGGTGGATACAATCCATTTTCACGTGGCTGTTGCTTAAACTGCTTTTATACCTTGTGTGGACCCCATTATCCAGGGTACGTCAGCTATTTAATGCATATACTAGTTTTTATTACGACGGATAAGTTTTAAAATTATAAGAAGGAGTACGAATACTTGAAATACGTTTGTTAACAATAATGTAATTTAATTTCTTGCGCTTTTTGTCTATTAAGACTTGAAAAGGCAAAAAAGGCTATAGAACAAAAATCCAGTGTACGCTACCTCGCCTCAAACCAGCAGAGTGGTGGTGCTGCAGTTTTACAAAACGCCCCTGGGAGCCAGGTAAACGTGTACGTCGATAATGGACAGTATTTCCAGAAAATGAAAACAGGAAACCTTTCCTCCCTGCATTCTCCCCGAAATTATCAGCAGGTAAGATATAAAAAAGACGAATTTTTGCTATCAACCAATCATCTGCAAATCTGCAATTTCACTGAGAAAATCAGAAATGTTTGTTGTTAATAACTCATCGTTGCCTTTGGCTTTTCACTAACGACACCGGGGATTTTGCTAAAATCACACATTTCTTCTTCATATCTTTCACCGGCTAAAGGGAGAATGCAAGCGAGTGAAGTGTTTACCTTTCTGCATGCTACTGCTTAATTTTCCTTCTATAGTCCATTACATTACTGCTTTTTTAACCTTTTGCTTAGAAGTTCTTACAATACCAATTTTATTGAGTTTTCTCGATTTCAGATGATTCCTTCAAATAACCGTGATGTTTCGGATCAAGATTTACAGCTGCAAGCCTCACAGTCTCTGGACTGTGAACCTACTCCTCCAATTCAACGACACGGATCAAAAACAAACTTTTATCTCCCACCCAATGTTAATCAGGAAGATGTACACCGTCAATTCAGAGGACCTTACTCACATGGCTCGCCTCACCCTAATCGCCAACGGTATGACGGAAGAAACGATTATCTTTGATGCATTTTTCTTTCAGCTGTTATTATTACTGAGACAGGTTAAAAATCGCATTTAACGTATCAAATTCTCAGTCATTGTTTTCTGTATTATATACTGATTCCAGTTTGAAACTCTTTTAATACTTATTTTGGTTGTTTCTCTGAATTTTCGGGAGTATTATCGTGAAATAAATTTACACCGGTCTAGTCAGCCAGCTCAAATCTTAAATCCAACACTGTAGTGACTTGGGTAAAAGATGCATGGTTATTATATAATTCTGTTCCTTCAAAACATTCTTATTTGCTTGTAGAAAAATTTATGAGGTCTTTGTAGCATTGATAAATAGCACACACAAAGGATACTAAATTCAACTCAATCGCACTATTGCCTGCAATCTTCAGTCTAGATCCAATCGATTTTGTTCGCAGACTGACAATCAGTAGCACTGACTGTAAAAATAACTGCGATATGGGTCTGATCTCAGGGACAGGGGTTTAATTAAATTGATCATAATTTTTGTTGCTGCAATTGGATTTTTACACGGGAGAAAATTGACAAAATGTGCATGCTAATCAATCCGGTCCAGATGAAATGTACGTGATTTATGATGTCACCAGCTTGTATTTAGACTGCAATGCTCATAATTTTTGCATTAGTTCAATTATTTTGATCTGTCTTAAAACACTACGCCTTTTCATTTACAACTAACAAGTCCTAACTAAAACCCTCACTGCCATCACTGTATATTAGTTTGGTTTGTAGTTAAGGAAGGATACACAATGCACTCAGGTACTTATCATAATCTAACATTTAACTTTCCTGAGCCTTGTTCTTGCTTTTGGCTTGACTTTTTTATTGAGACATAAGGATAAGAGTACTCTCTAACAATAAATACTCAGTATTTTATCCCAAGTCAGATAGTGTAAAATGTTTATGTAGTCATTTTCAGGTTCCAATTGTGCCAATAATTATATTGTACGTTTCAGAAATGGTGAAGGTATGAGGTCTAGAAGTCATACACCAGATTCGTTGTCATCACCTTCCGAAGCAGGTCTTGGTAGTGTCAACGTTGGTAGCCCAACAATGCATCAAAAAATCAGGGCAATTGGTGGGGTCCCAACTCCATTTGCAGCATCGGCAAGCCCAATTACTCAACGGTCGAATCCTCCTACTCCGACTCAAACAGGTCGACCAGATTTCATAGGCCTTGTTCAACATGGTGGAGGTGGGATTCAATACGCGCGTCCTCAGCACCAACCTAACTATTATGACTCTTACAATGTTCCGAATGGTGAACAGAGAAGAATTCTGTCTGAAGGAGAGTTATTGTACGACCGACAGTATCATGCTGCTGTACCAAATGTTGCACGCGAATCGTCAGGACCTATTAGGGAACTGGCTAGCTCTCCTCAGCGTGGTGTGTACATGTGGAAGGACAACTCTCCTACTTCTGCTGTAGGCAGCTATTTTCACTCGAATCCTACAAGTCCAATTCAACATAATATGATGAACAATGGAAACAGTTCTAACAGGATGTATTGCCATCCTAATGCAGTTTCCCATGTGTCATACAATCCTAGCCATAATAACTATGGAATGAAAGTTGGTGCACCTTCTATATCCCCACCAACAATGAAGAAAATGTACGGAGTTACTGTGCAACCTGCAACGTTATCGAACAATTTGTCAGATGGAATAAGACCAAGTCCTATATCTAGACGGCCAATGAGCTTTGTTAGGGCGCTAGAAATGACCGACTCTTTAGAAATGAGAGGTGCCAATAGTAGTCCTGCTGGGACTCCCAAAGGCCCAGGACAAATGCATGTAAATGATATGTCGGACAGGTCGAGTGTTTATGATACGAATTATGAAATTTCCGTCTAGGGCTTCTATTTCTTGATAACTGCGTTACAAATCAATGTTATAGTACACATGCGTATTATACATCTACTCCAAAGTATAATTTAACTCATTGTCACGTTAGTTGTGTTCTAAATTGTAAATAGTTTTGATCTCGATGTTAAGCGTTAACACTATCATAATTTGTAACTTGTAACATTCTTGTTCATGAAGTCTATTCTAATTCTGTTTTAGATTACAATGTTCTAACGCCTAATCATCCATATTTACCGATAAATGACTAATCAGCAGGAGTGGCATTTGTTACTGCATCTTCCTCAATATATAATGTGTATATTTTCAATAACTACAACTACTAAACTGATCACTATTTCTAATAGTTGTCACGAAATTCACGACTTAGAGAATCTCGTACTTCTATACAAATACAATCCTCTCGTTTGTTGTACTTAGGTCTAATATGTATGATTGTATTACTTGCTTATCATGTATTAATCGAATATGTAATTCAGTAGGGATAACTTACTCATCTTACATAACTCATCGTGTTGCCAATAAGTTTTATGGAGTGGAGCGGTTTGAAATTGTGTGACTTTGCATAATACACTAAGTTAATAATTAGTTGTCTTTAAAAAGATAAATACGGTATAAACGATATTTACTAAGATTATGATATTATGATAACGACATATTTTAATCTCTGATTTGTTCCGTAAATTATTATGTCTGATCACCGATCTGCAAGGGTACTAATAAGAAGGAATTGATTTCCTTTGCTAAACAGTTATTAAACTCAAAGTCAATATATAACTTACAGTTTCTTTATAACTTCAGTTCAGAAAAACTACGGATCTTTATTCAGTCTTAAGAAAAAATAAATCGCCCATTGTATCCAAATAAACGTAACTAAGAGGTACTTGGGTTTATTTTCATCAATTGTTCAGTCATTTAAACGACGCTGACGCTATCAACGCCAGAAAATTTGAAAGACTTTACCTTAGCAAAGTTTGTCAAAAGAACGAAGAGAGTAATACAGTAATCAACAGTTCACCTATCAGAGTATTGTAGTAAAGCGGTACAAATGGACCGAAATGGACCGATTGGACGTTGGATCACTGTCACATTGCACTAAAAAGCGCTGAAAAATAATTCAGCGAGCCAAATACATGTTGCCGAATCAATTCTTAATTAGCTCACAATAAGTTCCTTAGTCTATATTAAGGACGGGTTACACGAGTTTAGCCACGCCACTTTTGTCAAATGAAATGTCAACTGCATTTGATAACTAAAAGTCACAGTCACAGATACCTTCATAACACAGATTTGGTTTACATTCAAATTCAATCACATCAGACTACACACAATCCGGCTTTTCCGCATAATACCATTCCAACGTTCCGCGTCTACCACTTGCAACAATTTTGTCACTTTCTATAGGAGAAAACTTCACAGAGTAGCACGCAAAGTGAGGAGATTCAAACTGAACGATCGTTTTCAATCTTGGACAATTGTTAAAGGTTTCGGGTTTGTGTGAAAACACGTATTTATAATCTTCCAAATCATTACTAAATCCAAGAACTTTGAATCCATTCAAAACAGGAACTGCCATGAGTTTACCGGTACTATCAAAACTAATCTCCTTTATTATTTGATTAGGAGCAGTTGCTCGGTGGGCAATAGCAAAAAACTGAGCGTCTCCAAGCAATCTATGAATTTTGGATAAACTGTGGCTTGGGGCTTCTCCTTCTGGTTCCCTTTCCCAACTGCTGACTATATCATTCATTCTACTATGAACTGTTTTAGCATCCGTTTCCTTTAGCAGAATATCATTAACTCGCCAAAGCAAACATGACTGATCTTCCTGCCTAGTATTTGTTTCATCTATTACTTCATAGTTCCGCAAGTAGTTTCGGACTTTTGGACTGAAGAAGTCATAATCGATGGACTTGTCCATGTACGCTTCTGGGTCGCGCAAGTACTGATCTTGCATACTTTTTATCTTGGAGTATTTGGTCGTGTTAATGTCGTAAACTGCAACGAACTAGAAGAAATACAATATGAATTATCAAAAGAGTTTTATACGAGATTTTGGAAGTTAAACAATCACTTACATCGCACTTGCGAAAACCTGCATGATTATGCTGATGTACAGGATGATGGCGAACAATACAGCAATCTGCTTGCGGGCGAATATCAAGAGAATAACCAGGGTGAATTTCACAAAAGCGTGGAGTGTAATGAAGAAGCTCGAGCAAATTTGGTTCCATTGGGTAAGGTATTGTGCGAGCTTCAGGAGGAGCCTAAAGATCAATTAAATACCATTAATGACAGGTGGCCGGGTATTCCATGCTTACAGTGCTCGCAATAGCTTCTTTCGTATTTTATTTTAATCCTTTATATGTTCATCCCCCTACCCATCGCGTACAAATCTATTTTTGTTTTAGGAAAGAAACTTTTGCGAGCACTATATTAATTAATTCAATGACATACAAAGTATTTGGCGTATTCTTTAGGAAGTTCTTCCAAGTCCAAATTTTTGATAACATAAACATGTGACTTCCTTGTCGTCAGCACCAAGAAATCTCCGTTGGGTGAAAGTTGAGTTCTGAGTAGTTGCGGGAATGTCATCACTTTTTCTGATATTATCTCATGTTCCGGGCTGATAAATTCATTCCCAGATAATTAGCAGCTATCCAATTGCAATTTATAAACCTCTAACAACAACAGTAAACTGTGACATACCTAGTGATATCGCTGATTCTAATATAACTATCAAATCCTGAGCTGAGTAACTTTTTGGATCCCGGAACAACGCTTACATTCTTAACCCACCCAGTGTGTCCTCCTACGAGTTTAACTTTCCTTGACGTGTTTCTCAAGTCCCAAACTTTAATAGTCATGTCATCAGAGTAACTAGCAAATGTATAATTGTCAATCATCGTAGCTCCATTGCAGCAGTCATCGTGAGCCATGTACTGGTGCTCAACGCCATGAGTCCTCGAGTCCAATCCTCGAATGACACCATCGTCATGACATGACAACACTAACCGACTGAAATCCACAGTAAATATCTTTATTGTCATTGCTTGCATTAATTATTGCATATTTCCTTTTAACTTCTCAACAATTATTTCTCACCCATCCAAAGTAAACTCGAGCCCATATGACGCAGTGGGTGAATCAGGACTAGACGAATGCATCTTCTTTATTTCTTTAACTTCTTTCTGACTAACCATCTTGGTCAACTCGCATCTCCCCGATCGTGGAACTGTCATCGGTTGCAGTTCTGCATACAAGAGTTGCGAAACTAGACTTCTCGCAGGCCGACCTCTCTTCTCCCATATCGCAAGATTATCTTTCCGATGACTCCTCCAACATAACAACGTGGGAGTTTGCAACGGCTTCAGAACTCTGAACAAGTCGTCTGCAGAACACATCTGATTAAATTGACTACGGCCTCCACCCTGTTGTCCTTCCTGCTTCTCGTTCCTGCAAATGTAAACACAAGACTCTTTCACAGTTCTTTAGATAGGCCTCCGCTGTCATTCTTTCTATACTGCTGAACGGACCCTTCTTCTTCTGATGATGATGGTGGTGGTGGACAGGTATCCATCTCGGTCGCCTCGCATGACATTCCTCCCGAGTCAGCTGGCTATCGACACTCTCTCTATACTAATTACTTCGCATACAAAGCAATGATGATGATGATGATGATGATGATTGAGGTGGTAGTGGAACAAGTGAGGAAAACAGCCGGTGCTTTCACTTTGCTGTTCTGCTCGCTGCTCCTGCTGAGGCCTCGACCCTCTTTTTGGCTCTCTCAGCCACACAAGATCACATCCTACACAACATAGGACTACATAGGACTACACACTGTCACACAAGTAACGTTGTTAGTAATGTCAAGTCTGTAGTATCATGAACGCCATGCGCTATGTAACACAATAAAAACACCCACAGAAGTTCACAATGCACATTATTTATGTAACTCTGACTCATGACTCCCCAATAATATATAGGACCTTGTTGTTGGACAAAGCTGGATGCTACAACAACTGACCTGTCAGGTCAAAATGACAGAGGGTATAGCCATACTTTATGTAGTCTAATTGTTTTTTATGACAGCTAGGACCAAAATTTGCCAAATTTGGACGTGTCAATTAAAAGGGAACAATGCTTACCAAGGTTTTTTAAGTTCCATGGAAGATGAGGCAAAGATTTTATTACCTGTTGGTTGGACTAGCACCACCTGATGCTAAGAAGTCATCAAGTGGTTCCCTAGTAAAGTTGTATAATATTCCGACAATTACTCCTACGGCGAAGTGATACGTATTAGTCCTAGCGCCCTATGAATAAGGAAGTGATGAATGGATGATGATGTCAGGTGAAGGTGAAAGGAAATCGAAGTGGCGGAACAGATTTCCAGTGAATGAACAGGTTTCTGTGACAGGGATGAATCAGGATGTGCTAATCAACAGCTTCAGCATAATACAATGATTTATTAGTTTATTTTAGCTTCGGCAGCAAACGTGGTGTGAAGATGGATACTTAGAATGTCAGTCAAAAAGGACTGCCAAGGTGTGTCATTTGTAACGAGCCTTAATAGTTTAATAATTATTATTTAACTTATATAACACACTAAATGATATGGTAAATACTGTTAACAAAAACGATTAAAGGGTTAACAACGGTTGACTTTAAAAAATTACAATTAGAGGTATTAACAATAAAACAGACATAACTGGGGGAACTATTTAAAGTTTAAAGCTGGTTGATTTACATACATTTTGGAAGTCTTAGTGGATTAATACAATAATAACACGAAGAAAGTGACCAGTAACCAGCAGCATCGAAATAATTGTATATATTATTCATCGTCCGTATTCAGCGTGTGTGTATGTGTGTTGTACTAAGGTGTGTCCCGCAACCGGCAATAAAAAAATGTTAAAAGGGTACTTATAAAATGTCAGTCGTTGTGAAAAATCACAATTAAAATGTCAGAGATCTGTGTCTTAATAAATCTTAATATAGCCTAATTCGTGGTTAATCTACTACACTGGGTTTTATGGTAAAAAGGTACGATTGTGTAACTGTCAAAGACTATGCATATGGCTTTGAGGTAAACTTCCTTTGTTCGAGATTTATATCTATATAAGCACATTTCAGTTTGTCTAAACAATTTATGAGGAAGTTACGTAACGCGTGTGTACATTTCTGGGACCATAATGTATTACGCTAGGTCATTGTGTGTAAGTTTTTCGGTTTTCAAGGCGAGTGTAACTTTATATTTTAAACCAACCAGCAATTAATGGACTCTACTAATATCACTACATCATAAAAACACACAGGTATAAACATTCATCAGTCATTCGTATAAAATGCCACTTATACTCTCCATTTGTTGCTTTGAAACTTATTCATAAATATCAACAACGAACCTCTCATCTCATAATATCTATTCTAGTACTAACATTTACATATCGGTCATTTCATAAGACTACGACAGATAATCCGGAGATGGTTCTGCCAGCGGTTCTGGCGTTGTAAAAAGGGGATTTGGAAACTCCGGAGGGTGGGGAAGGGGACCGGAGGCCTTAGGTCTTCTGCGGTAGGCCAGCAACCAGCAGGAAACAGCAACCGCTACTGCCACTAATGCTAGCAACGCCGTTATGATTAGAGAGATTATGAAGCCCACCATTGAAACGCACACCTCTTCTCTTTGAACTTGTGGTGCTGGAATGTATCAAAAGGAAAAGATTTATATAGAATTCCTTGTTAGCGAGTTTTAGAAAACTATTTCGAATAGTTTACCTTCAGAAGGATCTGTCAAGCTCTCTTCTCGCCTCTCGAGAGCTAAGATGGGATTAGACTGCACAGTGACTTCTTCTCTTAGTTGTCCTGAATAGTCGGACTGTAAAGCTGCGAGACTAACATCTGTATCGTCGAAAACTTGACGTTTCTTCCTTCCAAAGGCGTTTTGTCCACGGCAATTCACCTGCAAATATGCCAAATACTCACATTGTCATTTGGCTCAATACACAAGAATTGAATTGATTACAGATCTTTTTGCATTTTGTGTCACTTACAGGTTGGCACTTCCCGAAACAAACTCTTACGTTACATTGGAACTTTATACTACTACTACTTGGGAATTTGAAAGCGTTGAAATGAGCCAAGAGTAGCTGATTTTCAGGGTCCACTTCCCATTCTCCGAATATAGATGGATCAGTAGCACAACCGTTCTCGTCAGTTACAATGTATTCATTCTCTCCGTCTCCATCCATAGTTTTAGCAATACAGTTTCGGGCGAAGCCTCCGTAAATTGATTCCGGCTGAACTTCCACTCTTAACATGAGAGACTCTCCAATCTCAGCTGAACTAATTTCTCCACCTGACGTTGTGACAATTTTCATGACACACGTCGGAGGAGGACCAGTATTGGCGATAGTTCCAGCAGTTGTTAACATTGAGACGTTGAATCCAAGAGTAATAGTTTTCTCTCCTGTCATGTACACGCATTTGATGTGGTATGCTTGAGCATTGTATGTTACCAATTTAGGATGCTTCTGAATAACTAAAATGAAACCAGCTTCTCCCTGTAACGTAAAAAATTAAGGTTGTCAGTACTGATGCCTATTGGAATTTTGCCGAAATGCTCTTAGGTCAAACTCATCTTACATCTTTATGCTCTAATCCACAAGTTCCAAATTTAACTTTGAAATCAACTGGTCCATCCTCATAAGGAATCGGTTTTCTACAGTTAGAATCTTTCGAGTGTCCTTTCACGTACAGAAGTCCGTTGAATTCGCTTCCGTTCGAACTGTAACCTTGCATCATAATGTCCACTTGGACACCATCAGAGAGGCAGTTAACTGTCATGGTTGGAGTAGGGAAATCGGTTCTGGCTCTTTCAGGAGCTGAAATTACACATGTAATATTAGTTACACTCAGACATTGTACACATTTAGAAGAATCCATTGCAAAATTAATTTAAAAATTACCGTAGCATCCATTGCGTGGGTCTTCTTGAATAGGAATGAAGCCTTCTCTGCAGTAACAAACAGCAACATGGTTAAGGGCCAAGCAGTTGGTGTTCAAACCACAAGCTCCAGGACATGGATCTCGGCAAGTTCTGTCAGCAGGAGCGCAATATTTGTCATTTGGACAGTCGTCATCCTTTTCGCATCCTGGTGCTGGTGGTGCAATAGGGACATTTGGCTCACAGTAGCCATTACGTAGCACGTAACCCTTGTCTTCAGGACAAGTGCAAACACCGTCGATCAAAATCATTCCTCTGTCTGTCGCACAAATGCATCTTCCATTTTCGTTGATCTTGTATCCTACAAATATATTAAGACACGTTAAATTTGCACAAAGCTATCTACCAGTACACATTTGTCTTTAAAAAAACACAAGTACCTTTCTCAATATTGCACAAAACACAGTTATCATCAGCATCCACAACGTATCCTGGTGGGCAGACACATTCGCCTTGTGGATTGCGGACATATCCCTTGGAAGAATCGCATGCAGGAGCTGCAAAACATACAAGTCATTGTTATATTTATGAAATAGACTAAAATCATATTGTTTTCCCATGATGTTAATTTTTAAGACGTAGCGCAACAAACTGATTTGTTAATTATCAATATTAAAAAGCTGTCATTGGTTATGTAAACGCATGCCAGTGTGGTTAGTCGAGGGATGCTAGAAGGTTTCTTACGTAATGAACACTCGACAGCTGCATTTCCTCTATAACCTGGGAGGCACTCACATATCATTGTTCTGACAGGTAAAGTGTCAAGAACACGACATTTCGCGTTAATGCCACAAGGTTTTCCTTCTTCGCACGGATTTTTACATTCGGAATTAATACAAGCCTGCTGAGATGGACACTCGCTATCGGACAGGCATCCGATTATAGCTAATGAAAAACACATCAAGACAGAAATGAAGACATTTTGTTCGAGATAGGTAATGAAGGAAAAGAGACAGAATAGAGAAGAAGGTAAGAAGCTGTACCAATCTTGCAACCAGTTCCTTTGGTTCCTATGTAGCCTGGAGGACAACTGCAATCTGCCACATGAGAGTGAACTCTACATTCCGATGGAGCAATGCAAGGATCGTTAACGGTACATGGACTTTCACAACGGCCATTAATACAAGCTTTATCACTTGGACATTCAGCATGTGTTTCACAACCAATTGTAATACAAGAGACGAATGGGTCTCCTCTGGCTCCCACAGGACATCTGCAAATTGCTTGATGTGCTATACCGTGGCAAACAGCGCCTGTAAATGAAATACACATTTATCGTTTAGTAAAGTTATATTACCGCAAATGAATTGCTTGTTTTCGTGACGTACCAACTCCACAAGGTGGTCGTGTTGAAGGAGCACAGACAGGTTCGCAATTTGTATTGATACAGGCGTGAGTTGTTGGACAATCGGAATTAGCCCTGCAACCTACTGGATGACAACCATAATCTGGGTTACCGTCGTATCCTTCAATGCAAGTGCAGATTGGTTTGTGGTTGTAGATTCTGCAGTTCGCTCCTGGACCACATTGACAAGGGTTTCGACATAATCCGTTGATACATGCTTGCTCACTTCCACATTCTGAGTCAGAAGTACATCCTAATGTCACTACAGATTTCACTGGTCTGCAAGTGGCGTCGTTACCACCCACATAACCATCAGGACACTTGCAAATCATTGTTCGGAGTGGAGCAGAGTCGATGACAATACATTCAGATGGAGCTTGACAAGGTTTGATGACTTTGCATGGATTTTGACAAATATCATCAATACAAGCCAATTGAGAAGGACAGTCCGAATCAATCTAAAGCAAATTGAAATAATTTTAGTAAACCACTTCTCCTTTCAAACATACTGTCTAATCAAATAATGTCTTACAATGCACTCTGGTTTAGGTTCTGCGTCACACGAAAAGTATGGATTTCCAATAAAACCAGGTAAGCAGCGACAAGTGGCTTGATGATTGTCATCTCTACACTCTGAATTAACCGGTGCACATGGATTTCTATTTTGGCATGGTCTTTGGCATTCAGTGTTAATGCATGCTTTGTCTGATGGACATTCGTCGTCACTGCGACATCCAATGATGTAGCAGGCTCGGAATGGATCACCTCTGAATCCAGGTCGACACACGCATTGGGCTCGATGATTGATAGCCTGGTTGAAAACAAATAATAAAATTGTAGAAACCATACCGATAACTATTCTTAGATCTTAAAGCTAACGAGAAATTTCTTACAGTGCAATCGGCGTTGGATCCGCAAGTTTGATCAAGTAAGCATGGATTGACACATTCTCCTTGATAACAAGCTTTGTTGCTGTCACATTCTGAATCTGCTCTGCAACCAACTGTTGTGAAAAGACATATTTTAGTGAATCTTCCCATTAAAATCTCAATACGCCTCATTTCTAAATATATATTACATACCCGCATAACAGGCAATGTTGGGATTTCCTTCATGGCCTTCGTTACATTTACAAATAGCACGATGATTTTGAACAAAGCATTGAGCGTTTGTTCCACAATTGCATGGATCTCTACAGACTCCATTATAACAAGCCTCTGTTTGAGGACATTCGCTATCAGATGTACAACCTGGAGGTGGTAATGGCACAGGAGTTGGTCTGCACTGTCCAAGTTCGTTCGGCACATAATTATCCGGACAAATGCACATCATTGTTCTTACAGGAACGGAATTGATCACTTTGCAAATAGCAGTTGAGTCACAAGGAGCAATAGCTGTGCATGGATTGACACATTCACTATTGATGCATGCCAAGTCATTTGGACAATCGTAATCTTGAACGCATTGAGGCGGAGGTGGAGCAACTTCAACTCTTTCACAATAAGACAATGGGTTTCCTCTCGGTAAGTTCTCGGGACATTGACAAACTGCAGCGTGATTCATTGGGATACACATAGCGTTGGATGCACATCTGTTGTCGTACAAGCATGGATTCACGCACTTCTTGCTCATACAAACCTTGCTCAAAGGACAATCGTCGTGAGTTCTGCAACCAACTGGTTCGCATCGAACAAATGGATCTCCTTCTAAACCAGGTGGACATTCGCAGTTTGCTCTGTGACTTCTCGATCTGCAGTTCGCAGTTATGGCACATGGATTGTTGTTTCGACAAGCGTCTACGCATTGTCTATTTCTGCAAACTTGGCTATCCGAGCATTCGTTGTCGCTAGAACATCCCACTACATTTCGAAGAATAAAGATAAAATGAAATGAAATAATTCACAGGCATAAATAAGATAAGAGTTGTTAGGTTAGGTTAAGAATTTGTTCATCGCAGCTTTTGCAGTGCAGACAAGTGCACTGCAGAGAAGTTAGTCAGAAAGACGAAGGAAAAGATTAGTTTTTGTTTTAGTATTGTTAAGAGAAATACAGAAGTATTCAATAGATTAGACAGGTAAAAGAGAAGAATTATATAGCTTACATTGGAAACATCCATTGTTAGGATTTCCAGAGTAGCCTACTGGACAGGTACAGACTGCGAAGTGATTTATGACACGACAGACTGCCTGAGGTCCACACTGACAAGGATCGACACACGCTCTATTGATACAAGCTCTGTCTGAAGGACATTCAGAATTCGACGAGCATCCCACAACTGGTTCTGGAGCTACAATGTTTTACATTTTACATGAATTTTTGTTTATCTTTGTGTTACACTGGGATACCCACTTCAAGTCGCAATTACATGTACGGGAAATTTTTCAAATATTATAAACCATATTGTTCAGAAGTGTAAGGATGGTATCATACCTGGGGATCTACATTCAACTCTTGGGTCTCCAGAAAGGCCTTGTGGACATCTGCACATAGGTGCATGGTTTTCAACATGACAAAGAGCAGAAGGAGCACATCTTGTGGTTGAGCATGGATTGACACATGCTCGATTTATACAAGCTTGGTCAAAAGCACACTCATAATCACTGGAACATCCGACTTGAATTGGAATTTGAATTCCTAGAATGCCAATAATCCCTCATTTTAGTCTCAACAATAAACAACGTCAGAAAATTGGATACAGCCAATAGTATTAAACGTAATGGAAGGCTTACGGGTGCATTCGATTCGTGGATTTCCTTCGTAACCGTCTGGACAACTGCAGATACCTTGGTGGTTTAGGGATCGACAGTATGCCTAAATAAGCAAAATGAGATGTTACTTAACCATCCAAGAGATTATGTGGCAAAGCTTTTAAAATACTTACATTCACTCCACATGACTCGAGTAAACAAGCATCAATGCAAGATCCTCGCTGACATTTCTCAGTCAGAGCGCATTCAGAATCAGACTTGCATCCTTCAGGTTCGCTTACACCTACAAGACATAAGATTACCTCAATGGTATTTCAGCTCATGAAGTCACCAATTTTAAATAGCAGAAATGACAAATGACTTACTAATTCGGACACATGCACCATTGATGAAAGTTGTATCACTTGGACACTGGCACACGACTGATCTGAACGGTAAACTGTTGAGAACTCGGCACTCTTGTGATGGGCTACAAGGAGAGCTGACAGCACAGGGATCTACGCAATTTCCATTCACGCACGTCAACAAGCTTCGACAATTAGCATCTTCTTCACATTCCCTGGCTGGAGTTGGTAATGGTCTTATATCATCCACACAACGCACGTAAGGATCTCCTTTAGTTCCACTTGGACAATTGCAAATAGGCTGATGGTTTCTTCCTTCACAGTAAGCTCTTTGAGCGCAAGTTGATGGACCGCAAACTTGTCTGCAGATTCTGTTGACTGGATCACACGTCTCATCTTGGTTACAATCGTTATCAGACTGGCATCCCACAGAGACACAGGACACTTGAGGATTTCCTTGAGTTCCAACAGGACAGTAACATTGTCCTCTGTGAGCCACAGCTCGACACCGTGCAGTGATGGGGCAAACTGTTCCTCCATAAGTACAAGGGTCTACGCATTTCTCTGACAAGCACTGACGATCCATAGGACAATCACTGTCTTGGGTACATTCCGCTAAAATAAAACGAACATTCATTTAACGAATCGTCGAATACACCAAAGCTTCTCATCATCATGCTAATTGAGTATATATATGCCCTTACGTTTGTAGCAGCGAATTTCTGGATTTCCGGCCCATCCTTGAGGACAGACGCACATTGGCCTGTGATAAGTAGCTCTGCAGATTGCATCCCTAGCACATGGATTGTTGACAGCACAAGGGTTTTGGCAGACTTGAGAAATACAGGCTTTGTCATTAGGACAGTCGTTATCCACAGTACACTCTGCTTTCTGGATAGGCTCAGCTGTAAATTAAAAGTGAAGGCAGTATAGAAACGATCATATCATACAATATAGCATGCAGTAATTCCAGCCACTTAAATAATGCAAGCAAAGTAGGATTAATGGTTGGAGTCGTTAAATAAGCGTCACCTGCGTAACATTCAAGACCAGAATCCTGGCCGATGTTATTAGGACAACAGAACGGTTCGTGCTCGTACGGTTTGCAGATAGTCGCTCCAGGACATGAGTTAGATACTAAGCAAGGATTTTGACACTGACTGTCGAAGCATGCATTGATGTTATTGCAGTCGCCATCCGCAGCGCATTGTCTGCTTGGTCGAGGTGTAACTGTTAAGGGTTAGTACAGAGTTTCATCCACTATTTCATTTTTATAATTTAGCTATCAGTCAGTAGTGTAATATTATTGTGCAGTCAATGCAATTTAAATTACTTGGAAAGCAATCTTTCATTGAACATGCTCATTCAATTATGCTTAAATAATCATGCTAATAAGGAAATGAAATTTGTCGGAAGACTTACGAGGATAGCAATTTCGGTACGGATCTCCCAAAAGTCCTTCACTACACTTGCATTGGGCTTTGTGTCTCACTGCTTCACACTCAGCGTTTTGGGCACATGGATTAGCAACTCGGCATGGATTAACACAGTTTCCATTTCTACAGGCTTGGGTGTCTGGACACTCTGGATCAGATTGGCAGCCAGGAGCCGGAGTTGGAGCTGGAGGTTCATAAAACATATGTTAGGACGAGTTTCCCTGAGTAAATGGAGTGCTTATCCTATGCGTCTTATTTTAGAAAGCAGTTAATTCACACTCTCATTCACACGCACACTCATACATATTTTTTCATAGACAAATTTAATTGTCTATGTGTAGTGAACCAATGACATGTGACGATGCTAGATCGTAAAAGGTGTTGTTTCATGGTGAATGTAAGTGAACCTGTAAATGTTAAAGTAGCATTAACAAGATTAATCATTGTATCAATTATTTATGTTTATGTTTTCCTGAAGAGGTAAATAAAAGTTATTATCATCTGTAATGTTCAAGGACCAAGTGTAAACAGTTTTTAATGAAATTAGTTCTGTAATTAATTTGGATATTTGTGAATGAAATAAAAACTTACGTAAGCGACATTCGACTCTTGCGTTCCCGACGTGGCGTGGCAAACACTGACAAGTCATCAACCTATTCGGTAGAGTATCGTAGACCTGAAAAGAATAATTTGCTATTATTATTAGCTTCCCTAACTCACACATTATTCATGAGTAAAAAGCACCACTGATGTTTCTTACCGTGCATTCTGCATTGATTCCACATGGCTTGCCTTCTAGACAAGGATTTCTGCAGTGATGGTTGATGCAAGCTTGTTTGCTGGGACAATCTCCATCAGTCTCACATTCATATTTGATTTCCACCTTCACTTCAACTAAAACCGAAAGATTCCATCATCAAAATATGTCATAAATGGAATGTTGCTCTTACACATATTTACACTTACTCTTGGTACACCGAACTGCAGGGTTTCCAGTGTATCCTGGAAGACATCTGCACGATGGTTGATGGTTGAAAACTGTACATTGAGAGTTTTCAGCTCTACAGTCGCATGGATCGACGCATTTCTCATTTCGACAGGCCAGATGATTTGGACACTCGTAGTCAGAAGTACATTGAGGACGTTCACATTGAACTCTTGGGTTACCAAAGAATCGCTCCGGACATACACACTGAGCTCTGTGAGCTGCAGCTCGACATTCGGCATTGACTCCACATCGGTCGTACAAGCAAGGATTTTGACAATCCCTATTGATACAGGCTTCAGTATACGGACAGTCGTTGTCAGATTGACAGCCAACTAGTTTCAACAAAATGATATTTGTGATGTTTGCTAAACTATACGTCTCGTTTTAATAAGATAACTAAAGCTTACGAAGGACGCAGTTGCTGTGTGGGTCTCCAGTGTAACCAGATGGACAGCTACAGATCGCCCTGTGGTTCAATGCTCGGCATTCAGCATTTCTTGCACAAGGCTGTTGAAGACATGGATCTCTGCATACATTGTTGTAGCAAGATTTATCCAAAGGACAATCACTGTCTTGTTCACATTCTGGTTTGGGTATTACTGCTCGCACTTCACATCTAACTCTTGGATTTCCAGTCATTCCAGGTGGACAATGACATTGTGGCTGGTGATTGATTGTCTGACACTGTGCATTTAGTCCACAAGAACCTGGGCAAGGATCAGCGCATTTTTGCGAGATGCATGCAAGATGATACGGACACTCGGAGTTAGTCTGTGGAAGAAAAATTAACAATTGCAATCAACTATAGCATGTCAAAACTAACAGTCTAACAGTAACTTTAAGGTTTAGAAACTTACAACACATTCAGGTCGACACTCGACATATGGAGATCCAAATCTCAAGTGAGCAGGACAAGAGCAAACAGCATGTCGTGAGCCAGGTCTTGAAGTGCACATAGCTCCGATTCCACATGGAGAAGGATTGCAAGGATCCAAAATTGGTTCTGGAGTTGGTGGTGGTAGTTGTTCTGTTACAAAACAAATCAGATGATTATATAATACGTGTATGACTTTAGATCCTTTAAAATCCAAAACTTACTTGGAATCTCTCTGCACTGAACATATGGATCGCCAGTTAGCTCAGGTGGGCATCTGCACATTGCAGCATGATTCCGTACTTCACACATTGCCTAATGCATAAAATATAATTAGAAAAGGGCCAAAAACTTATCAGCTTTTTGTAGTCTATCTTTAAGCTTACATTAAATCCGCAAAGACCGGAGCGACATGGGTCGATACATTTGTTTCGCACACAAGCTTTGGTTTGAACGCAGTCAGAATCAACCTATTGAATAAAATTGTACGCTTTCATAAGAAAATTTTCTGCTAATCAATCGACTTGTCTGAATCTGAATAAAGCAACCATAAACTTACGACGCATTCTGGTCGACAACTGATGTACGGGTTACCAAAATATTCAGGTCTGCATTTGCACACAGGTTTTCCATTCTCAACGTGTCGGATTGCGTTGGAGCCACAAACGACATCAGGCTCTTTGACGACAGGAGCTGAAGTAAAAAATGAATATCTTAGAAATTAAGTTCATATTCAATAAAATTATCAGTCGCAAATTTCTCGAACTTACTTTCGATTCTACTGCAGTATGTCAGTGGGTTACCGGTGTAACCAGGATAGCAATTGCATTCTGCTCTGTGATACACTGCTTTACAATTGGCATTCGTTCCACAAGCACCCGGGCATGGATCTTCACATCGAACTGTCTTGAAACAGTACTTGTCATTCGGACAGTCACTGTCCACCTGAGAACAGAAAATAAATGAGAGTAAGTTCCTGATCCCAGTGACAATCACGAGCAGTGAAAATTGTTGTGTTCTTACCAAGCAAACAGGTCTGCATCTAACGTAAGGATCTCCCAAGTAATTTGGAGGACACGAGCATGATGCTTTCTCGCCGTATTCGGTGCATAATGCGTTTTCACCACAAGGACTAGGGGAGCAAGGCATGATCTTCTCTTTCACTACAATAATTCAAAAACATTCGTCATGAGTTACGTAAGGAACATCACCGAGCTAGTTAATTTCAAGTCTTATTTTAAAGACTTACCAACTTTCAGACGACAGTAAGAGAAACCATCTCCTTCATACCCTGGAATTGAATTATGTTATTGATAAGAACCACATGTGTGCTTTATTATTACAGGATTTGAGTAAATGAGCTTTACGTACCTGGAGGACAAGAGCAAGTTGGTGAATGATTGATGACTGTGCAAATAGCAGTCGAAGAACAACTTCCAGGGCAAGGATCAACACATTTGTTTCGAACACATGCGTGCACGTTGGAGCAGTCTGAATTCGTTAGACATTCTGGCCTACAGAATGGTGGATTTCCAATGTAAGTTGGTAGGCAAGTACAGATAGCTTGACCATTTGCTTTTCGGCATTCAGCGTTAGGACCGCAAGGATCTGGTACACATGGATCCCGAACAGGTTCTGGAGTGGGAGGTGGTGCTACTCGTTGTATGTGACACATAACGAACGGATCTCCAACATAACCTTGTTGGCATACACAAATTGGACTATGCTGAACAACTTTACAGTTAGCGTTGACTCCACACGACCCTACAAATGGGCATAAGTAAGAATGTAAGTTCAGATAATGTTTGGGGTTTGCGAGCTTAATTAACTTTCATCATACCTGGACAAGGATCAACACATTTTTCGTTCCGACAAGCTAAATGCAATGGACATTCTGAAGATTGGATGCATTCTGGTCTGCAGTTAGGTGGAGAACCAATGTAGCCAGCAAGGCAGGAGCAAATAGCTTGATCGTTATAGTTCCTGCAAGTTGCGTACGGTCCACATGGAGAAGGCTGGCAAGGATCTCTTCTGACCGGTGGTGATGTTGGTGGAGGTGGAATAGGTCTACAAGCTACAAATGGATCTCCTGTGTATCCTTCAATGCAATTGCAAACAGCGAAGTGCCGTTCAACAGAACATCTAGCGTTTGTTCCACAAGTTCCTGCAAAACAATCAGTTAGTAAATGGTCTCGCTACACTAAAAGACAGTTTTGTCTTTTGAGTACAGTAGTGAACTTAATTACCTGGGCAAGGGTCTTTGCATTTGAATCCAACACAAGCCTTTGTGCTCACGCAATCAGAATTTTGGACACACTCAGGTTTGCAAGCCACATAAGGATCTCCAAAGTATTCCGGATCACACTGACAGTATCCAGTGTCACCTTGCCGTTTGCAATGAGCATTTGAACCACACTGAGGACAAGGATCCTTTGGTGCAACTTCCCGAACTGGAATTCTTGAACAGCTTCTAAATGGATCTCCTTCATAACCTTCCAAGCAGAAACATATTGGGTTGTGGTTGACAACTCTACACATGGCGTTAAAGCCACATGCTCCAGGACATGGATCGGCGCACTTGTTGTTGATACAAGCGTGAATACTAGAGCATTCTTCATTGTGCGTGCATTCGTATCTGCATTGAGGAGGTTGTCCGATAAATCCTGGCCTGCAAGTACATGTTGGATTAGGACCACTGGGTCGACAATCTGCATTGGGTCCACATGGACTTGGGACGCAAGGGTTTGGTGTAAATTTCTCCACAGAAACCACTTGGAGGGGTTCTAAAGTAAGAACAAAACCATTCAAATAAAACTTAACACGAAATGAAGTCTATAAGAGAAGAATCGATCTTACCAGGAATCCTTGTACATCTGTAGAACGGATCTCCTGTGAATCCTGGAGGACAAGAGCAGACAGCGCTGTGACTAATAGCTCTGCATTCTGCTCCATCTCCACAAGCTGGACATGGATTTACGCATTTCTGATTCCTGCAAGCCTTGTCTAAAGAGCAGTCACTGGAAACCTGTATTAAATTACAAGTGAATTACTCATAAAAGATCTCGCCAGGTGTGCTCGATTGTACAAAGCTGAGTTGGTAAGAGACAGTAAGCTTACCAAGCATTCTGGTCGGCAATATGGAGGGTTTCCAATATACGTGGGCAAGCAGAAACATACAGCTTGGCCATTTCTATTGGTGCACGTGGAATAAGGCCCACATGGATTTGGAACACATGGATCCCTTGGTGGTACTTCCTTGACAGGCTCTGGAGGTGGGGGTGGAATTGGTCTGCACCCTGTGAATGGATCTCCAGTGTAGCCAGGATTACATGAACAAGATGGAGAGTGATTGACAACGCGACAAATGGCATTCCAAGCACACGTTCCCGGACAAGGATCGACACATTTCTGACTTCTGCAAGCTTTGTTTGAGGGACATTCACTGTTCGTAACGCACTCGGGTTTGCATCCCACATACGGATCTCCATAGTATTCTGGAATGCAACTGCATGAGCCAACTTCATTGTTATTCCTACAGACAGCATTTGATCCACATGGCGTTGGATTACAAGGGTCACGAGGCGTTTCAACTCCTGAAATATGAAAATAATGCACGTGTACACAAAAAGCGATACATACTGCTTATCAAATGTTGATTGCTGGAATTATATTATTTACTTACGCTTAGGCTGTTCGTAACAGAATGTGTATGGATCACCAATGTATCCAGGAAGACAAGTGCAAGTAGGCACATGGTTTTGAGTTCGACATTCAGCCAAGTGACCGCATGAACCTGGACAAGGGTCCACGCACTTGTAGTTGACACAAGACAAGTGCTTAGGACATTCGGACGAGTGTGTACATTCAGGCTGTAAAATGAACTACTGTGAGACACATTCACGAGCACAAGTACTGAGGCTCCCCTTCTATCGTTCTTAAAATTCTTGCCTCAACTTCACGGGACTTGGAAAAAAAACAGGAGGTGCACATTCCCTTTTTACCCCCCAAACCAATGGCCCCTCCTTATGGAACACCGTACGGGGAACAACCTTTTCCTCTTGCATTTTGACCTGCGAGGTCATCCAAGGTCAGGGGCAAAGGTCAAATTTAGGGTCACCCCTTGACCCCAAAAAAGGAGTTGCATGTTGTAGACCAGTACTAGACGAGTAAATG
>Ga0194135_10000169_pt1 | contig 38222 bp, 39 predicted proteins | sample LitLau_LLRF_2013_FD_134024 | JGI IMG/M metagenome (GOLD analysis project Ga0194135, IMG submission 134024) | Freshwater sediment microbial communities in response to fracking from North America - Little Laurel Run_MetaG_LLRF_2013 (version 2) | ecosystem: Environmental > Aquatic > Freshwater >... | reverse complement strand
GCGGGCGGCGAGGGGCGATTGTAAGCGTGTCGCCTGGTGCGCGGTAGGCGCTTAGTTGCAGCTGTGGCCTTCGGGCAGGGTGACCGTGTATTTGCGCTGCACGCGGTTGCGGAAGTCCAGGTTGTCCAGGCTTTCCTGCACCAGGAAATCCTCGACCTTGGCGTCCTGGCAATCCTCGTTGTAGGACGAGGCCCGCAGCAGGAATACCGTGCGCCGGCTCTGTTCGTCCTGGGCCTTGATATTGAAGGTCGACAGGGTGGTGTAGCCGGTGCGCTCCGAGGAACCGATGGCACGGTAGGACATCGTTGGGGTGCTGGTGCACACGGTCTGTTGGTTCTTGCCGGGCATGCACGTGGTTTTAGTGCTGCTGGGCACCTGGCCGTAGTCGGTGGCGGTGTAGCGGTAGCTGGTCTTTTTACTGCCCACGTCCAGGGCAATGTTCATGCGAAACGGCGGGTGGTTTTTCGGCAGCGACGACTCGGTATACACCTGGGTGAAACCCATGCCGTGCAGGGCGGCGACCATGTCGCGCAGGTAGTAGCTGGCCTTGAGGCCCTGGGCGTCCTTGGCGCTGTTGACGGTCACCAGCACTGGAGCCTTGGGGTCGAAGTAATAGTCTTGGGCCGGGGTGGCGTCGATGGCCACTTCGAGTTTGTTGGCGCAGCCGGTCAAAAGACAGGCGAGCAAAAGCAGCGGGCAGAGCAGGTAGCGAGTCATGAATAAGCCAATGTGCAACGTGAGGAATGGATAAGGCTTTAACGATCGAGACTCGGTTCGAACAAACGCGGGGGGTTACGCAGGCTCGCTGGCCTGATACTCCAGCAGGTCGCCGGGTTGGCAGTCGAGTGCAGCGCAGAGTTTGTCCAGGGTCTCGATTTTCATCCCCTTGACCTTGCCATTTTTCAGCAACGACAGATTCGCCTCGGTAATGCCCAGGATGGCGGCCAACTCTTTGGAGCGAATCTTGTTTTTAGCCATGACAACGTCAAGCCGAACGATAATGGTCATCTCATTGTTCTATATGTAGTGACTGTGCTCATCACTGAGGACTTTGGCGTCGCGCATGATAATGGAAAACGAGCAGAGCAAGATTCCTTTGACCACCTCATAGGCCGCGTAGGACGAGAAGCCCGCGGAGATCTGCAGAATGCGCTGGCCGGGCGGCAGGTCGAGGGACAGGGCCAGGCCTTGCAGGGTTTCCATCATCGGGAAGGTGGCCGGGGCGACGATCCACAGCATGCCCACGCGCCAGAGGATGCGGATGTTGCGATCGCTCCAGGTTTCGCCGCGCGACAGGCGCAGGAAGAACACCCCGGTCAGGTACAGGGCGAAGCTCGACAGCAGCAGCGGCAGGAAGTCGAGAATCACCAGCAGGGCGAAGCTTGCGGAGGAGAGTTTGAAATCGGCTTCTAGCAGGCGGGGTGAGTGGTCGGCGAAGACGCTGAGCAGTGCGCCCAGGACCTGGTCCTTGTTGTAGATCCACATTCCGGCATTGCCACCGACCTCGACTACACCCATGACCCAGGCCAGGATCGCGGCCAGCAGGCCGACCCGTCGTAAGCGGTATTGGGCCGAGCCGTTGATTTGGGAGTGCATGCGTTATTCCTTGCAAAACTTGGGGGGTGGCGAATTATTGATAAATAATTATCGAATTACAATAATTTATTTCTCTAGGATTGTTCTCGTCTAGTCGCCTGGAATGATGTTGTGGCGAGGGAGCTTGCTCCCGCTCGGGCGCGTAGCGGCCGCAAGACCTGTGCCTGCGACAGTCAGGGAGTACATACCCACTATCGAAGCCTTTCACCCGCCGCCACGGAGTGTGAGCCCCCACAGCGTCCCTTTGATTTTTCGCCATGTTAGGTATACGTTACATTCAATCAATTTTGTTGCGTATACAGAACATGGACTACCTCCTTATTACCGCGCGCCTTGGCGAGCAGGTTCGCCAGCGTCGTCTGCATCGTGGCCTGACCCAAGCCAGCCTGGCCGCCTTGGCCGGCGTGACCCGGCAGAAGGTCATCGCCATCGAGCGGGGCGACTTGTCGGTGAGCATGGCGGCCTATGCGCGGGTGCTGGGAGCCCTGGACTGTGAATTCACCCTGGTGCCTGCCGCGATGCCCACATTGGACGAGATCCAGGGAGTGTTCGACTGATGGCCACGGTGCTGCAGGTAGCCACCCCGGCCGGTGAGAGCGGGAAAATCCACCGTGGCGCTGGCGATTATCTGTTTCGCTATCACGATGATGCCCGGGCACCGGCGGCAATCAGTCTGCTGATGCCCGTGCGGTTGGATGACTACCGTTATCGGGAGTTGCACCCGATCTTCCAGATGAACCTGCCCGAAGGTTATGTGCTGGAGCAACTGCGCAACCGCCTGGCCAAGGTGGTGAAGGTCGACCCGATGTTGCTGCTGGCGCTGTCCGGCAGCAGCGCGCCGATCGGGCGGGTCGCGGTGAGCTCGCCCGAAGTCGATGGGCTGTTGCAGCGACAGCGGTTTCCTGGGGAAAAACTGCAGGAAATCCTCGCGTGGGATGGCGCCGAGGACATTTTTGCCGACCTGGTGGACCGCTACATCCTGCGTGCCGGGATATCCGGCGTGCAGCCCAAGGTGATGGTGCCGGAGCGGCATGACGCCGCGTCGCAGCGTTTTACCTCGAACACCTCAGAGTTGATCATCAAGAGCGGCCGGGACGAGTTTCCGGGATTGGCGATCAATGAATTCCTGTGCATGTCGGTGGCCAGGGAGGCGGGGATGGCGGTGCCCGAGTTTTACCTCTCCGATAACGCCAAACTGTTCGTCATGCGCCGCTTCGACCGGGACGAGCAACTCGGTTGCCTGGGGTTTGAAGACATGGCGGCGTTGATGGGGCTGGGTGCGGAGCAGAAATACAGCAAGAGCTATTCGGCCATTGCCAAGGCCGTTCGCCTGTTCTGCCCGCCTGAGCAGGTGCCGGGTTCACTGGCGCAGTTGTTTGCCATGGTCAGCCTGAGCTGCATCGTGGGGAATGGCGATGCCCACCTGAAGAACTTCGGGCTGTTGTATTCCGATCCTGGCCAGCGCGATGCACGGCTAGCGCCGGCCTACGACATCGTCAACACCACGGCCTACATCCCGCAGGACGTGCTGGCCCTGGATCTGCTGGGCAACAAGTCCCTGTTTGCTTCGCGGCAGGGGTTGCTGGAGTTTGCCAAGGTCTGTGATGTGGCTCGTCCGCAAGAGGTTATTCGCGGGCAGTTGGACGCACTGGAGCGGGTGTTGAGCCGATCGGCCGAATGGGGCGAACGGGCACCGCATGTCGTCGCGGCGATCCGGCAATGTGCCGAGCCCTTTATGAAAACCTTTGGCTAATGGCTTTGTAGCCGGGCCGTGCGTTGCGGCGGCCTACCGGTAGCCACGTTCCCTGTAGCCGCTGCCGAGCCTGCGAGGCTGCGAAAAGGACCGCAGGGCCTTGCTTGGCGATCTCGCGCCGGTCCTCTGATGCCTGGCGGATCGCCGCGAATCCTAAAGAGCCACTCTGTGCGGTCGAATCAGTCGCGCTTCGGCTCCAGCAAGTCGAACGACAGGACTCTGATCTGCATGTCGGCGCTATAGACGAATCCAACCCGAGCACTGGGATGCAGAGGCTCCGGCAGGCGGTAGCTCTCCCAGGCATTGAGCATGGATTGCCCATCGGCTGATGGCCTGCGTTCCCCCGAGCGCAGGGGCGTGCCCAGCAGCTCGCGAATGTCGGCGTGGGTCATGCTGCGTGAGAACGGGGCGGGCAGTTCGCCGCTGTAGAACGAGCGCCCCTGTTCCAGGGGCATGAGTTCGATCAGTACCTTTTCCAGGGCCAGGCTGTCTTCCCAGAAGTCCAGCATCAGGCCGGGCTCGACGACCACGGTCAGCCAATCGAATTCGTCGTAGAGCTTGCCCGTCGGGCGCTCGATGCGCTCTCCCTGGGCGATCAGTTCTGCATGGCTGAGCCCGAGGCTCTTTACCCAGCGGCTGAGGGTGTCGGCGTCCATTGCGGTTCCTGTGTTCTGGGTATCGAGAGGGGATTCTACTTGGGGTCGATGGAAGGGAATGGCAATACTTCGGCGATTGTTCTGCCAGGACCTCCTGCCTATAGTCCGGCCTGTCACCGACGCATCGGTGACCGATCTTAGCCGGTCGAAAAACAGAGTAATGGATGCACTTCCTGCCTCATAATGCCCAGCGCTTGTCGCTTGGTGTTTGTTATGGCGGCTGTGCGCGGGACACCTTCGGGTGTGCCGGGTTTCTCCATTACTGGCCCGGCCGGCTAACCCGCGTACAGCTGCCACCCCTCTTGTTTAGCCGCAACGGGTGTCAGCTCCACACAGTAATGGAGATGTACCCATGTCCGAGTTCACCCCGCTACAAAGCAATCTCACCCCCACCCCGGTGCTCTACCTCAACCCTGCCGCCCCTCTGGCCGATCTCTATGGCTGCGCTGTGCAGCGGATCAAGGCCACTCGCGATCTGATGCACAGTCTCAATTGCCTGAGCATCAAGGGTGTTGCCGATCAGGACCTGAGCCATGTGGCCAATGCCGCCCACCTGCTGCTGCAGGACGGCTGCGATGTGCTGGATGCATTGCAGTGGCGGATCGAGGGCTGATCCGTTCCTTGAAGCCTGTCCGCCTGCGAGCCCTCGCAGGCGGCATCGATTGACGGTCGCGCTCAGGTCGCTGGCGCGACAGTGCCGACAGTGGCCCGGGCCCGATAGCTGGCCGGGCTGAAGATTCGCGTCAACAGCAGCATCGCCAGGACACCGACGATCAACACCCACCAGGCGCTGACAAAGCTGCCGGTGACTTGCCGCAGCCAGCCGCTGAGCCACGGCGAGACGGCGTTGATCAGAAAACCCACGCCCTGGACAAAAGCTGCCAGTTGCCCGGCTTCCCGGGGATCACGGCGGTGATCCAGGGTCAGGATCAGGCTCAGGGCAAAGCACGCGCCGAGGCCGAAGCCGATCAGCGCCACCCACAGGTGCGGGCTCTGCAAAGGCCACAGCACCAGCCCGAGAAACCCTGCGGCCTGGGCCGCGAGGCTGATGCCCAGCAGTGGGCGGCGGTCGCTGCTGCGCTGGGCCAGGGCGGGCATCAGCAGGGCGGCGCTGACTTGGAAAATCGTCATGAAGGCCAGCAGCGAGCCGCTCTGGGTAGCACTCCAGCCCAGCTGCAGGTAGTAGGCCGGCAGCCACGCCACCATGCTCATGTAGCCGCAGTTCACCAGGCCGAAATACAGCGCCAGCAGCCAGGCGCGGCGGTTGCTCCAGAGCCCGGCACTGGGCGCCGGGGGGCCGTTGCGGCGTCCGGCGCCCAGGGGCAGGCACAGCCACAGCAGCAGGGCGGCCATGGCCGGCAGCACCCAGATGCCCAGCCCCACTTGCCAGTTGGCGAAGTGGCTGGCCAGCTGCGGGCTGAGCAGGGCGGCGATGCCACCACCGCCCATCAGCGACGCCGAGTAGACGCCCATGGCCAGGGCCACGCGCTGTTGAAACTGGCGCTTGATCAGCGCCGGCACCAGGGCCTGGATCAGGGCCACTCCGGCGCCGCCGAGCAGGGCGGTGGCGAGCAAGGCCGCGGCCTGGCCGAAGAACAGCCGCACCAGGCAGGCCAGCAGCACCAGCAGCAAACCCAGGGACACGCCCCGGCGTTCGCCGAGACGGGCTTCGATCCGTACCCCGAGCAGGGCCACCAGGCCCATGCAGATCACCGGCAGGCTGGTGAGCCAGGCGCTGCTCTGGAAGCTCATGCCGGTGGCGCCGCGAATCTCGTTGAGCAGCGGGCTGACCGAGCTGAGGATCGGCCGCAGGTTCAGGCCCAGGCACACCAGCAGCGCCCAGCCGGCGAAGGTCTTGAAGGCCGATTCAGTTCGCGGCATGGCGCGCCTGCCAGTCCTGGTAGAGGGCGGTCATGGCCGCCTGGGGCAGGTGCAGCAGCGGCAGGCGCTGTACTTCCAGGGGCTGGCTCAGCTCTTGGTAGATGGCCGCTGTGGACAGGCCGAACGGCTCTGCTTGTTCATTGCTGGCGGCGAACACCGCGCGGGACACGCCGCACAGGTACATGGCGGCCAGGCACATGGGGCACGGCTGGCCGCTGGCGTAGATCACGCAGTCGTCCAGGCGCGGGCCCAGTTGCCGGCTGGCGCTGCGGATGGCCAGCATCTCGGCGTGGGCCGTGGGGTCCTGGCTGAGGTGGATTTCATTCACCGCCTCGGCCAGCACCCGGCCGTTGCGCACCAGCAGCGCGCCGAACGGGCGGCCGCCCTGTTCGACATTGCGCCGGGCCAGTTCAACGGCCCGGTGCAGGTAGTGTTGATCGTCGTTCATCAAGGTTTCCGAGCAAGAGGGGGGATCGGCACGTTCTGAAGTTGCCTCGCAACGGCGGGTCCCGATTGCAGAGGGGAAAGTATGCTGAGCGGCCCTGGTATTCTGAAATTAAATATAACCATGCCAATCAGTGGCGTTGAGGATGGTAGGTCAAGATGCTCGATCCCGTGTTGCTCCGCAGTTTTGTCGCCGTGGCCGACAGCCAGAACTTCACCCGCGCCGCCGAGCGCCTGCACTTGACCCAGTCCACCGTGAGTCAGCAGGTTCGACGTCTGGAAGAGAGCCTGGGCTGCCAGTTGCTCGACCGCGACCAGCGCCGGGTGGTGGCCACGGTGGAGGGCGAGCGCCTGCTGGCTTATGCCCGGCGCATTCTGGCGCTGCATGAAGAGGCCTGCGATGTGCTGGTCAACCAGCGCGGCGAGGAGGTGCTGCGCCTGGGCGTGCCGGAAGATTTTGCCGCCGAGCGCCTGATGCCGATGCTCTCGCGCTTTGGCCGCGACTATCCGGCGGTGCGCCTGGAAGTCACCAGTGGTCTGGGGCCGGAGTTGCTGCGTCAGTTCCGTCGTGGCGAGTTCGACTTGCTGCTGGTCAAGCAGATGGGCCACAGCGACGACTGCGTGGAATCCTGGCCCGAGCCTTTGTGCTGGGTCGATAGCGTTCGCCAGCCCGCCTTTGGCCGCGATCCACTGCCGCTGGTGGCGTTCCCGGTGGGCGGTTTGTATCGCCAGGAAATGCTCCACCACCTGGAAGTCGGCGGCTGGCCGTGGCGCATCGCCTATTCCAGCGCCAGCCTGGCCAGCGTCTGCTCGGCAGTGGCGGCGGGATTGGGCATCAGCCTGTTGCCGGTGCGGGTGCTGGGCAAGGGCCATCGGATGCTCGATGCCGCCAGCGGTTTGCCGGATATCCAGGGCGTGCGCCTGGCGTTGTACGCCGGCAGTGGCCTGAGTCGGGCCGGCAAGGCGTTACAGGAGCAGTTGAGGGCAGTGGCCAGCGTCAAGCCGCAAGTTGAAAACACCGGGAAGTTATAAGTGCTGTTGTTTCGGTCATAACTTATAGAGGGCCGATTGCAGGCTATAGCTATTTAATTAGTTGTTGCGCAAGTTTGTTTTGGACAGAGTTATAAACGCCGACCATGCTGGGTTTGTGAGTTCCAGAAGGAACTTGCTTCATTGGACGAAACATTCAACCGCATAAGGAAACCCGCATATGTCGAGCATCAATGGCACCTATGTAAACTCCAACGCTGACGCCCGTCTGGTCGTGACCGACGGCAACGACTCCAACGGTTCGTTCAGCGGTGAGTTGACCCAGGCCGGGGTCAAGTACAGCGTCGCCGGGCATTACCACTTCCAGAACAGCACCGGGCAGCCGACCATCATCAATGTATCCGGCTACAACGATGGCTACGGCTACCAGGCCTGGGCGCTGTTTTCACCCGATCACAACTATTCCCGGTTGCGTGCCTCCGGTGCCCGCAGCAACTTCAGCGGCGATGTGGTCGGCCTGAGCGGTGAGTTCGTCAAGCAATAACCCGCTCGATAATAAACAGCCGCTGAATACGCGCTGCCTTATATAAGGTGGCGTGCCGGTTCAGCGGCTTTGTCGTGTCCGCTTGTAAAGTTAATTAAGTACATGGGCGCTGAAGTTGGTTTCGAGTGCAATGGAGTTCTATTGTTTTTCTGCACTAACAGGCCTGTTTCGATGCTTTGCGGGAATATTTTCAATGCCTGCAAGGCATGGCGTTTTTCCCTCTTGGCTACAGCCCTTGAATCACGGGGCCTGAGCTGTTCCGGGTGAATTCAATATTCCGATTCGGTCTATCTATAACTTGAAAGATTACTTTAAGAGATAAGCGCGGGGCGCTGATCATTGACCCCGCGGCACCGTTGCGTGGGGGGTGTTCAAACGCCGGTGCCGGGTTTTTCAAAAGATCGTAGGGAGTGAATCCATGGGCAATGTCCAGACCGCCGCCAGTGCACACGAGGTGCTGTGGCGCCAGGCACCGAGCGGCGAGTTGGTCGACCTCGGCCGGCCTCACCGCTCGCCGCTGGGCCAATTGCGCCTGCAACGCACGCCCAAGGGAATTTTGCGCCGCCGGGAGGCATTCATCCTTGGCGCGGCGGTGCTGCTGCTGCATGCGGCGGTGATCTACTGGCTGAGCCAGAAACCGACCCCGGTGCTGCCGATCGTGCCGCCGGAGATTCCGCCCATGACCATCGAATTCTCGCACCCGGCGCCGCCTGCAGTGGAGCCGCCTCCGCCTGTGCCGGTACAGCCGGTGGTGGAGCCACCACCGCCGGTGGAGGACGAGCTGGCGGTCAAGCCGCCACCGCCCAAGCCGGTGCCTAAACCCAAGCCCAAACCGGTACCCAAGCCCGAGCCCAAGCCTGCGTCCAAGCCGGTACAGCAGACGCCGGCACCGCCGCAGCCGGCCGCTCCGGTAGCCGCCCCGGCACCGCCCGCGCCACCGGCTCCGGCCCCCGTGACCCCGGCTTCGGCCAGCGCCGCGTACCTGAAGAACCCGGCGCCGGAATACCCGTCACTGGCCCAGCGCCGGGGTTGGGAAGGCACGGTGCTGCTGCGGGTGCATGTGCTGGCCAGCGGCAAGCCGGGGGAGATCCAGATCCAGAAGAGCAGCGGTCGCCAGCAGCTCGACGATGCGGCCCTGGCCGCGGTCAAGCGCTGGAGTTTCGTCCCGGCCAAACAGGGCGACGTGGCCCAGGACGGCTGGGTCAGCGTACCCATCGACTTCAAGATTCATTGAGCCGCAAGGCCGATCAAATAACGCGCGCTAAACGCTTACACAGAGGGAACACATCATGACGTTACTGGCATCTCCACTGGAATCCATCGAAAGCGCGGTGATCTGGCTGTTGGTGGTCTTCTCCGTCGCCACCTGGGGCCTGGCCCTGGTCAAGGGCGTGCAGTTCGCCCGCCTCAAGTCCCAGGATCGCAAGTTTCACAATCAGTTCTGGGCCGCCTCCAGCCTCGATTCCGCCGCCCCCCTGAGTGAAACCCAGCCCGGCGCGGCGGCCCGGGTGGCCCAGGCCGGCTATGCGGCGATCCAGGTCGGTGACGCGCCCCATGCGGCGGACCTGAGCCAGGCGATCAACCACCAGGACCGTCTCGAACGCGCCCTGCGCCAGCAGATCGTGCGTGAGCGCCGCTCCCTGGAAACCGGCCTGGCGGTGGTCGCCAGTATCGGCAGCACCTCGCCCTTTATCGGTCTGTTCGGCACCGTGTGGGGGATCATGGAAGCCCTGAAAGGCATCAGCGCGGCGGGCTCGGCGAGCCTGGAAACCGTGGCCGGGCCCATCGGCGCGGCCCTGGTCGCCACCGGCGTGGGGATCGCCGTCGCGGTGCCGGCGGTGCTGGTTTACAACTACTTCCTGCGGCGCCTGAAGCTCACCGCCGCGGACCTGGACGACTTCGCCCACGACTTCTACAGCCTGGCGCAGAAGAACTCGTTCCGCGTGCTGATCCACCCGAGCCTGCACAAGGCTGCGGCCCAGGGCAGCCAACAGAAAGTCAAGGAGGCGTCCTGATATGGCCTTCTCCACCCAAGACAGCGATGAAGTGCTGAGCGAGATCAACGTCACGCCCCTGGTGGACGTGATGCTGGTACTGCTGGTGGTGTTCATCGTCACCGCGCCGCTGCTGACCAACGCCATCCCGATCAACCTGCCCAAGACCGAGGCCGTGGCCCCGGTGGAGCAGAAGGACCCGCTGGTGGTGAGCATCGACGGCGCCGGCAAACTCTTTATCAACAAGGACGAGATCCAGCCGGACCTGCTGGAAACCAACTTGCAAGCGGCCAAGGCCAAGGACCCGCAAGTGCGGGTCCAGCTGCAGGCCGACGATGGCGTCAACTACGGCGAAGTGGCCCGGGCCATGGCGTCCATCGAGCGTGCGGGCATCACCAAGCTGTCGGTGATTACCGCGCGCTGACACCGAGCAACAAAGCCACGACTTTTCAGGCCGTCTCCTTGGCAGGGTGCGGCCTTTTTTTTGTCTGGCGAAAAAGCCCCCGCAGAACTCCTTCGCCGGCAAGAACACCCCCGCAATCGCGCCAACTGTAGGAGCTGGCTTGCCAGCGAAGGCGTCCTCAAGGTTGCGCAAGAGCTGATGGCCTCTTCGCCGGCAAGCCGGCTCCTACGGAGGGCAGGGGATGTTTTATATTCGTTTAAGGTATTAATAAATATCTTCTTATTCCTTAACGAATATAAATCCCCTCCCTATACTCGTCCGGGAACAGACACGCAGCAGGAGAGTTCCCCATGCGCAACGCATCCATTCGCTACTTGATTGTGCCGGGCTGGCAAGGATCGCCAGAAGATCATTGGCAAACCCATTGGCAGAACAGCCTGCCCAACAGTGCGCGGGTGGAGCAGGCCGATTGGCTGACGCCGCGTCGCGAAGACTGGGTGGCGGCCCTGGCCGAAGCCATCGCCGCCGACGACACGCCGGTGATCCTGATTGCCCACAGCCTGGGTTGCATCACCGTGGCCCACTGGGCGGCGCGGGCGCCAGTGGCGGCGCTGCGCCAGGTGCGCGGGGCGCTGCTGGTGGCGCCGGCGGATGTCGAGCGCCCGGCCTGTGCCCCGGCGCTGCGCAATTTTGCGCCTATCCCTCGGGCCCTGCTGCCCTTCCCCAGCCAGGTGGTCAGCTCGGACAACGACAGCGCGGTCAGCGCGCCGCGTGCCCTGGAACTGGCCCGTGACTGGGGCGCCGAAGCCGGGATCCTGGCCGGTGCCGGGCATATCAACGTCAAGTCCGGCCACCAGCGCTGGGAGCAGGGCTTTGCCTATCTCTACCGTCTGCAGAACCGCGTGGAGCAACACGCGCGGCGTCGTGCCTGATCATCCTTTTCCTGTTTAAGCGCCCCCGTCCCCAGGCGGCCTGGGGCGGGAGTCTGCCATGAGTCCTCATACCCCTTTCGGCCAGCCGCTGCTGACCTTTCCCGATGCGGAAAAAAGCCCCCTGAGCATCCGCGCCAAGGCGCTGGTGTTCGTCGATCCGCGTTCGCGGCAACTGCGTGAAGAGCTGGAGCACTTGGCGCCGCGTGCGGTGTCGGTGCTGATCCGCGGTGAAACCGGCACCGGCAAGGAGCTGCTGGCCCGGCACATCCACCGCGCCAGCGACCGCAGTGGCCTGTTTGTCTCGGTCAACTGCGGCGCCATCAGCCCCACCTACGCCGACGCCGAACTGTTCGGCTACGCCGCCGGCAGTTTCAGCGGCTCGGCCAGCAGCCGCGCCGGCTGGTTCGGCTCGGCCAATGGCGGGACCCTGTACCTGGATGAAATCGGCGATCTGCCGCTGCCGATCCAGACCAAGCTGCTGGCGGCCCTGGAGAACCACGAAGTGACCCGGGTCGGCGCCCAGCAGCCGAGCCCGGTGGACGTGCGCCTGGTGGCGGCCACCAGCATCGACCTGGCCCAGGCGGTGGCGGCGGGCAAGTTCCATGAGCGCCTGTATCGCTACCTCAGCGAAGGCCAGCTGGAGTTGCCGGCGCTGCGCGAGCGGGTCGGGGACATCGAGTCCCTGGCCGAGTACTTCCTGGGGATCTACAGCCAGCGCCTGGACCTGCCGGTGCCGCTGATCAGCGAAACCGCGCAACAGGCCCTGGAGCGCCACAGCTGGCCGGGCAATACCCGGGAGCTGGAGAACGTCATTCACTTTGCCCTGCTGGTGAGCAGTGGCGAGGAGATTCTTCCCGAGCACCTCAACCTGCCGCCGACCCCTTCGCCGCTGGAGCAGATCGAGCAGCTGCTGCGGCAGATCAGCGAATCCGGCACCCCCGCAGAGCGCCAGGCCCTCAAGCGCCTGCTGCCGGTGTAGCCGCTGCCGCAGGCTGCGACCGGCTGCGCAGCAGACGCCAAACCGTTCCCCTCGATCCTGCTGGAGAGCCACGGTGCCCCTGGCGCCGACTGCGTCGTCGTTCGCAGCCTGCGGCAGCGGCTACAGGGGGCGGTGGGGCGCGTTGGCGGGCTGTCTGGCTGCATGAACAAAATGGAATATGAACGTGAATAAAAGATATTGTTAGGGAATAAAAAATCTCGGTATTGTCCGCTTCACGCCAGAAGTGGCACTTCACTGGCACCGCAATCAGCCCCCTATTTGAAGCCGTCGTCGATCCCGACACCTAAGGACATCGCATGAAAAAAGTTCTGTTGTTCACCGCACTGGCGGCAGCCCTGAGCGCCGGTATTGCCCAGGCCGGCGAGAAGCTGGTGGTTGCCGCGACCCCGGTGCCACACGCCGAGATCCTTGAGCTGATCAAGCCCACCCTGGCCAAGGAAGGCGTGGACCTGGAAATCAAGGTGTTCACCGACTACGTGCAACCCAACGTGCAGGTCGATCAGAAGCGTCTGGACGCCAACTACTTCCAGACCCTGCCGTACCTGAAGAACTTCAACGAGGGCAAGGGCACTCACCTGGAAACCGTGATCGGTGTGCACGTCGAACCCTTCGGCGGCTACTCGAAGAAGGTCAAGTCCCTGGCCGAGCTCAAAGACGGCGCGACCATCGCCATCCCCAACGAAGGCAGCAACAGCGGCCGGGCCCTGATCCTGCTGCAGAAGGCTGGCCTGATCGAGCTCAAGGACCCGAAAAACGCCGTGTCCACGCCCAAGGACATCGCCAAGAACCCGCACAACTTCAAGTTCAAGGAACTGGAGTCGGCCATGCTGCCGCGGGTCCTGGATCAGGTTGACCTGGACATGATCAACACCAACTACGCCCTGGAAGCGGGCCTGAGCCCGGCCAAGGATGCGCTGGTGATCGAAGGCGCCGATTCGCCTTACGTGAACTACCTGGTGGCGCGTCCGGACAACAAGGACAGCGCGGCGATCCAGAAGCTGGCCAAGGCCCTGACCAGCCCCGAGGTGAAAGCCTTTATCGAGAAGAAATACAACGGCGCGGTATTGCCAGCGTTCTGATGAACTAGGCTACTGACGCGATAAACCCCTTCAGGTTTGAACGCCGACGGCTATGACAGCGTCGGCGTTTTTTATTGCCCCAGCAAAAGCCCTAGGAGCCGGCCGGGCGGCGAAGAGGCCCTTGAGCCTTGCATCGCCCTTGCGGGCGCCTTCGCTGGCAAGCCAGCTCCTACACAAGCCAGCTCCTGCGCAAGTCAGCCCTTGAAGCGGAGCGCTTTAGGCGCTGGGTTGGGTGGCGCGGCGCAGGGCTGCCAGCCATTTCATCAGTTCATGGGGGTCCAGCGGTTGCGGGGTCTTTGCATCGGCCATGGCGGTCGTCCTTGAGAAGTGCAGCGTCCGGTGGGGCTGTACGAGCGCGAAAGAACCCGGCAGGCCCGGCAGAAAAGGTAGTAGCTCGGCGCCAGCCCGGCAAATCCGCGGGTTAGGTTTTTGGGTGATATCAATATGCCTTAACGGTATTTAAATTCTGCTTTTTATAGCTATAAAGTCGCGGCAGCCGGGCGGTTACCCACTGCCCCACGGACTGCGCCACCGCCGCTGTACCCCAGCGGCGTTCAGGATGATTCATGACCCTCGATTACGCTTTTATCCTCAGCACCCTGCCGGCCTTTCTCAAAGCCGTGGGGGTGACCCTGCAGGTCGGCCTGATCGCCATTGGCACCTCGCTGCTGGTGGCCCTGATCAACGCCACTGTCCTGGTGTTTCGCACCCCTTACCTGCACCGGCTGATCGGCCTGTACGTGGAACTGGCGCGCAACACACCGCTGCTGATCCAGCTGTTCTTCGTCTACTTCGCCTTGCCGGCCCTGGGGATCAAGGTCTCCGGCTTCACTGCGGCGATCATCACCATGACCTTCCTGGGCGGCGCCTACCTCACCGAAGTGCTGCGCGCCGGCGTGGATGCAGTGCCCCAGGCGCAGCTGGAATCGGGGCGCTCCATCGGCCTGTCGCAGTGGCAGTTGCTGCGCTACGTGATCCTGCCCCAGGCCGGGATCCTCAGCCTGCCGTCGCTGTTCGCCAATTTCATTTTCCTGCTCAAGGAAACCACTGTGGTCTCGGCGGTGGCGGTGCCGGAAATTCTCTACACCACCAAGAGCTACATCGCCCTGTACTACAAGACCTACGAAATGCTCGCGGTGCTGACGCTGATCTGCGTGCTGTTGTTCCTGCCGTTGTCACTGTTGCTCAGCCGTCTGGAAAGGAGGCTGCAACATGGCCAGTTCGGGTCTTGAGCTGTTGCTGGTGTCCTTGCCGCAACTGGCCCGGGGCGCTGCGCAGACCTTGTCGATTTCCCTGCTGAGCATTGCCTTCAGCACCCTGGGCGGGGTGCTCTACGGCGTGCTGCGCAGCTTGCAGCGCAAGGTGCTGGACGTGCCGCTGCGGATCTACCTGGAGCTGTTCCGGGCGATCCCGGTGCTGGTCTGGTTGTACCTGCTGTTCTTCGGCTTTCCGATCTTCTTCGGCCTCAGCATTCCCAGCTTCACCTGCGCGGTGCTGGTGCTGTCGTTGTGGGGCGCCAGCGAGGTCGGCGAGGTGGTGCGCGGGGCCCTGCAATCCCTGCCCCGGGGCCAGCGTGAAGCGGGACTGTCCATCGGTCTTTCCGCTGCCCAGTTGTACGGCTACGTATTGCTGCCCCAGGCGCTGAAGCGCATGACCCCGCCGACCATCAACGTCTACACGCGAATCATCAAGACCAGTTCCCTGGCGGTGCTGATCGGCGTGGTGGACGTGATCAAGGTCGGCCAGCAGATCATCGAGCGCACCTATGAATCGGTGCTGATCTACGGCGTGCTGTTCCTGTTTTTCTTCTTTATCTGCTACCCGTTGTCGGCCGCTTCCCGCGTGCTGGAACGGCGCTGGACGCAAGCATGAGCGCATTGATCGAGTTCCAGGGTTTCAACAAATTCTTTGGCCTGCAGCAGGTGCTCAAGGAGGTCGACCTCAGCGTGGCGGCAGGGGAGGTGATCGTCATCCTCGGCCCCAGCGGCTGCGGCAAGAGCACTCTGCTGCGCTGCCTCAACGGCCTGGAAAGCGCCCACAGCGGCCACCTGCGTTTCGCCGGGCGCGAGCTGCTCAGCCCCGACACCGATTGGCGCCAGGTGCGCCAGCAGATCGGCATGGTGTTCCAGAGCTATCACCTGTTTCCCCACATGAACGTGCTGGACAACCTCCTCCTCGGGCCGCTCAAGGTGCAAAAGCGCGAGCCCCGGGAAGCCCGGGCCCAGGCCGAGGCGCTGCTGGAACGGGTGGGCCTGTTGGACAAGCGCGAGGCCTTTCCGCGGCAGCTGTCCGGCGGCCAGCAGCAACGCATCGCCATCGTCCGTTCGTTGTGCATGAACCCCCAGGTGATGCTGTTCGACGAGGTCACCGCGGCCCTTGATCCGGAGATGGTCAAGGAAGTGCTGCAGGTGATCCAGGGCCTGGCCCGGGACGGCATGACCCTGTTGATCGTCACCCATGAAATGGCCTTCGCCCGGGCCGTGGCCGACCGCATCGTGTTCATGGACGGCGGGCGCATCGTGGAACACAACACCCCCGAGGCTTTCTTCACGAACCCGCAGAGCGCACGCGCGCAGCAGTTCCTGGAGAAGTTCTCCTTCGTTGCAGCACTGCCCAAGAAAGCCCCCAAAAAGGAACTGGAGCTCTTATGAAAACTGCCAAGTCTTCACTGTTGTTACTGCCGCTGTTCGGTCTGGCCCTGCTGGCCGGCTGCGATAAAGCGGCCGAGGCGCCCAAGCCCGCGGCCACCGCTGCCAGCGCCGCGCCGGCGGCCGGCTACCTGGACAAGATCAAGGCCCGGGACAAGCTGATCGTCGGCGTGTTCACCGACAAGCCGCCGTTCGGTTTCGTCGATGAAACCGGGCGCTACGTGGGCTTCGATACCGACATCGGCCGCCAGTTCGCCAAGGACCTGCTGGGGGACGAGAACAAGGTGGAGTTCGTCGCCGTGGAACCGGCCAGCCGCATTCCCTTCCTGCAAAGCGACAAGGTCGACCTGATCCTGGCCAACATGACCGTGACCCCGGAGCGCAAGCAGGCGGTGGAATTCACCAACCCCAACCTCAAGGTGGCGGTGCAGGCCCTGGTGCCCGAAGGCAGCCCGGTGAAGAGCCTGGATGACCTGGCGAGCCGCACCACCATCGTCACCACCGGCACCACCGCGGACATCTGGCTGACCCAGAACCACCCGGACTGGAAGCTGCTCAAGTTCGAGAAGAACACCGAGTCCCTGCAAGCCCTGGCCAATGGCCGTGGCGACGCCTATGCCCAGGACAACCTGATCCTGTTCAGCTGGTCCAAGCAGAACCCGGGCTACCGCGTGCTGCCACAGACCCTGGGCGAACAGGCGCCGATCGCCCCGGCGGTGAAGAAGGGCAATATCGAGTTGCGGGACTGGGTGAATGCCGAACTGGCCAAGCTCGGCGAAGAGAAATACCTGCTCAAGCTGTATGACCAGTACGTGCGCAAGGAGCTGAGCGACGACACCCCGCCTGAGAGCGTGATTGTCGAAGGCGGCAAATGGCAGGGCTGAGGCGTACTGTCAGCTGCTGAAAGCGGATCCTGAATCCACTGTGTAGCCGCTGCCGAAGGCTGCGAACGGCTCCGAAGGAGACGCCGCTCTTGAGGGCCTCGGAAGGTCCTGCGGACCTTATCGCAGCCTTCGGCAGCGGCTACAGGGTGTGGGGAGACGCGATTTTCAGTCAGGCCAGTGCCACGCCGGTTCGTCCAGCAGGCGCTGGCCGACGATGCCGGTCTGGCCCAGCTGTTTTTCCAGCACGATGCAGTTGCATTCGGGGGCTTCCTGCAAGGCCGCGATCAGGCGCCGGGCGTGGGACACCACCCACACCTGGCACTGCTCTGAAGCCCTGATGATCAGGCGCGCCAGGGCCGGCAACAGGTCCGGGTGCAGGCTGGTCTCCGGTTCGTTGAGCACCATCAGGCTCGGCGGACGCGGGGTCAGCAAGGCCGCTACCAGCAACAGGTAGCGCAAGGTGCCGTCCGACAGTTCCGCCGCCGACAGCGGTCGCAACAAGCCTTCCTGGTGCAACTGCACGCTGAACAAGCCCCCCGGAACGGCATCGATCTGCAGCCGCGAATCCGGGAAGGCGTCGCTGATGCTCTCGTGCAATGCCTGCTGATCGCCCACCTCGATAATGGTCTGCAACGCGGCGGCCAGGTCCCGGCCATCGTGGTGCAGCACCGGGGTGCGGGTGCCCAGCTGTGGTCGGCGCGCGGGTGCCTGGCTGTCGGTGCGCAAGTGGTCATAGAAACGCCAGCCACGAATCTGCTCGCGCAGATGCAGGACCTCGGGCGATGAGCTCAGGTTGCCCACCCGGTCGAACAGGCTGTCGCCGCTGCTCGTATGCTGCGCCAGCACCTCCCATTGACGGCCCGCGCGGGCTCGTACCATCGGGCCCTGGCGGTCTACCAGGGCACTGGCCGCGCGATACAGGGGCCCGCCCCAGATGCTCTCGCGCTTGATCCACGGGTCGAGAGTGAAGCGCGAGGCAATCGGCAGGCTGTGCCCGGGCAACATGAAATGACCGCTGGAATCCGGCAGCCCCAGGCTGATCGCGTACCCGAAGTCCTCACCGGCAAAGCCCAGCTGCAGGCGTCTGGCGGCCTTGCGCGGCCCGCCCTGGACCGGCACCTCGCCCTGGCTCATGCGTCGGCTGATCTGTTCCGGCCCGGCCCAGAAGGTCGACTCCAACCCGCCTTCCTTGGCCAGGGCATTGACCACCCCGCCCTGGGCGGTCTCTGCCAGCAGGCGCAGGGCGCGGTACAGGTTGGACTTGCCGCTGCCATTGGCGCCGGTGATCAGGTTCAGCCGGCCGAGGGGCATCACCAGGTTGTTGATGGAACGGTAATTGGCCACCGCCAGGGTCTTGAGCATGCCGGGTCTCCTGCTGCGTGGTGCGCAGTGTGCCTGATTTGGAGAGCGGGAACTTGCTTGCGGCTGCCCTCGAAACCGACGTTGTGTTTGCCAGGATAGAGCGCGTCGAGGGCCGTTGCGGCTGCTGCGCAGCCGAGCGGGAGCAAGCTCCCTCGCCACCGAAGCCCCCACTGATGAGAGCTGCGTGCAAGGGTTGAACCCTGTTCTAAGCTCACAGTCGTAACGTCACTGGCGCGACGAACAAGCACAAGGAGTCTGCATGACCGGTCTCAATTCGAAGTGGATGGTGGGGCTGGGTCTGCTGGCTCTGCTCGGCGGCTGCGGGGCGGAAAAACCGACCGAGAAGGAGCACCCGCGGGTGCGGATCCAGTCGGTGCAGAGCAGCGATTTTGCGCCTTCGGTGACCCTCACCGGCGACATCCAGGCCCGGGTGCAGACCGAGTTGTCGTTCCGCGTGGGCGGCAAGATCGTCCAGCGTCTGGTGGATGTCGGCGACCGAGTTTCCGCCCAGCAGGTACTGGCCCGGCTCGATCCCAAGGACTTGCAGACCAATGTCGACTCAGCCGCTGCCTCGGTGTTCGCCGAGCAGGCTCGGGTCAAGCAGGCCAGCGCGGCGTTTGTCCGCCAGCAGAAGCTCTTGCCCAAGGGCTACACCAGCCAGAGCGAATACGACTCGGCCCAGGCCGCCCTGCGCAGCAGCCAGAGCGCCCTGAGCGCGGCCCAGGCGCAACTGGCCAACGCCCGCGAGCAGTTGAGCTACACCGAGCTGGTGGCCGAGGCGCCGGGGGTGATCACCGCGCGCCAGGCCGAGGTCGGTCAGGTGGTGCAGGCCACCATGCCGATCTTCAGCCTGGCCCGGGACGGCGAGCGCGACGCGGTGTTCAACGTCTACGAGTCGCTGCTGATGGAGCCGCCGGGCCAGGAAACCATCCACATCAGTCTGCTGGACAACCCCAAGGTGGCCACCACCGGCAAGGTCCGTGAAGTGACTCCGGTGGTTTCGGCCCAGAGCGGCACGGTGCAGGTCAAGGTGCTGCTCGATGCACTGCCGGCGGGCATGGACCTGGGCTCGGTGGTCAGCGCCACCGCCCGGGCCAACGGCAAGGCCAGCGTGGTGCTGCCCTGGTCGGCGTTGACCAAGAACCTCCGCGAGCCGGCGGTGTGGCTGGTGGGCGAGGACGGCAAGACCGTGCTGCATAACGTCAAGGTCGGGCGTTACCTGACCGGCAAGGTGATCATCAGCGAGGGCCTCAAGGGCGGCGAGAAAGTGGTGGTGGCGGGGGGGCAATTGTTGCACCCGGGGATGAGGGTGGAGATTGCCGCCAGCGGCGACGATCAGGGAGCGCAACCATGAAGCGCCTGCTGCCACTGTTGTGCGCCGCCGCCCTGCTACCGGGCTGCTCCAGGGAAGAACCGGCGCCGGAACCGGTGCGTCCGGTGCTGTCGATCCGGGTGGTGGCGCAGTCCGAGGAAAGCCTGGGGCGCTTTGCCGGTAACATCCAGGCCCGTTATGAAACCAACCTGGGCTTCCGGGTGCCGGGGCGCATCGCCAACCGCGCGGTCGATGTCGGCGCCGAAGTCGGCCCCGGGGACTTGCTGGCGACCCTCGACCCCACCGACCAGCAGAACCAGTTGCGGGCCGCCCAGGGCGACCTGGCCAAGGTCGAGGCGCAGTGGATCAACGCCCAGGCCAATGCCCGGCGCCAGCAGGAACTGTTCGACCGTGGGGTCGGCGCCCAGGCGCAACTGGACATCGCCCAGACCGACCTGAAGACCACCGGCGCCGCCCTGGATCAGGCCAAGGCGGCGCTGCGCCAGGCCCAGGACCAGCTCAACTACAGCCAGTTGCGCAGCGATCACGGCGGCGTGGTCACCGCCTGGAACGCCGAAGCCGGACAGGTGGTGACCGCCGGCCAGCAGGTGGTGACCCTGGCCCGGCCGGAGATCAAGGAAGCGGTGATCGACCTGCCGGCGAGCCTGGTGGACCAGCTGCCGGCGGACGTGGAATTCAAGGTCGCCGCACAACTGGACCCGAGCATCAGCACCACCGCCACCGTGCGCGAGATCGAGCCCCAGGCCCAGAGCGCGACCCGCACCCGGCGCGCCCGCTTGACCCTCAAGGACACCCCCGAGGCCTTTCGCCTGGGCACCGCCATCAGCGTGACCCTGAGCTCGGCCATCGCCCCGCGCACCGAGTTGCCGCTCAGCGCCCTGCAAGAGGTGGATGGCCAGACCCGGATCTGGGTCATCGACCCGCAGAGCCAGACCGTCGCCCCGCGTGAGATCAAGGTGCTCAGCCGCGACGCGGATTCGGCGCTGATCGGCCAGGGGGTCAAGCCCGGCGAGCGCGTGGTCAGTGCCGGGGTCAACAGCCTCAAGCCGGGGCAGAAAGTCAAAATCGACGAGGATCGCGCGCAATGACGCCTGCCAGCAAAGGAAGCTTCAACCTGTCCGAATGGGCGATCAAACATCAGTCCTTCGTCTGGTACCTGATGTTCGTCGCGCTGCTGATGGGGGTGTTTTCCTACCTGAACCTGGGGCGTGAGGAAGACCCGTCCTTCACCATCAAGACCATGGTGATCCAGACCCGCTGGCCCGGCGCGACCCAGGAAGAAACCCTGAAGCAGGTCACCGACCGTATCGAGAAAAAACTCGAAGAACTGGATTCGCTGGACTACGTGAAAAGCTACACCCGCCCCGGCGAGTCGACGGTGTTCGTCTACCTGCGCGACACCACCAGTGCCAAGGACATTCCCGAGATCTGGTACCAGGTGCGCAAGAAGATCAACGACATCCGCGGCGACTTTCCCCAGGGTTTGCAGGGCCCGGGCTTCAACGATGAGTTCGGCGATGTGTTCGGCTCGGTCTATGCCTTCACCGCCGACGGCCTGAGCATGCGTCAGCTGCGCGACTACGTGGAGCAGGTCCGCGCCGAGATCCGCGAAGTGCCGAACCTGGGCAAGGTGGAGATGGTCGGTGAGCAGGACGAAGTCATCTACCTGAATTTTTCCACGCGCAAGCTGGCGGCCCTGGGCATCGACCAGCGCCAGGTCCTGCAAAGCCTGCAAGCGCAGAACGCGGTGACCCCGGCCGGGGTGATCGAGGCCGGGCCGGAGCGGATCTCGGTGCGCACTTCCGGGCAGTTCGCCTCGGAGAAGGACCTGGCCACGGTCAACCTGCGCCTCAACGACCGCTTCTATCGCTTGGCGGACATCGCTGACATCAGCCGCGGCTATGTCGACCCGTCCACACCGCTGTTCCGCTTCAATGGCCAGCCGGCCATCGGCCTGGCGATTGCCATGAAGAAGGGCGGCAACATCCAGGACTTCGGCAAGGCCCTGCATGCGCGCATGAATGAGCTGACCGCCGACCTGCCGATCGGCATCGGCGTGCACAAGGTGTCCGATCAGGCCGAGGTGGTGCAGGAGGCGGTGGGCGGTTTCACCAGCGCCCTGTTCGAGGCGGTGATCATCGTCCTGGTGGTGAGCTTCATCAGCCTCGGGGTGCGCGCCGGGCTGGTGGTGGCCTGCTCGATTCCGCTGGTGCTGGCCATGGTCTTCGTGTTCATGGAGTACAGCGGCATCACCATGCAGCGGATCTCCCTGGGGGCCTTGATCATCGCCCTGGGGCTGCTGGTGGACGACGCCATGATCACCGTGGAAATGATGGTCACCCGCCTGGAGAAGGGCGAGAGCAAGGAGCAGGCGGCGACCTTCGCCTACACCTCCACCGCCTTCCCGATGCTCACCGGAACCCTGGTGACCGTGGCCGGCTTCGTGCCCATCGGCCTCAACGCCAGCTCCGCCGGCGAGTACACCTTCACCCTGTTCGCGGTGATCGCCGTGGCCATGCTGGTGTCGTGGATCGTCGCGGTGCTGTTCGCCCCGGTGATCGGCATCCACATCCTCAGTACCAACGTCAAACCCCACTCCGAGGAGCCGGGGCGCATCGGCCGCGCCTTCAATGGCGGCCTGCTGTGGGCCATGCGCAACCGCTGGTGGGCGATCGGCATCACCGTGCTGTTGTTCGCCGCTTCGGTGTTCGGCATGCGCTTCGTGCAGAACCAGTTCTTCCCGTCTTCCGACCGGCCGGAGATCCTGGTGGACCTCAACCTGCCGCAGAACGCCTCGATCAACGAGACGCGCAAGGCGGTGGACCGCCTGGAAGCGACCCTCAAGGACGACCCGGACATCGAGCGCTGGAGCACCTACATCGGCGAAGGCGCGATCCGTTTCTACCTGCCCCTGGACCAGCAACTGCAGAACCCCTACTACGCCCAGCTGGTGATCGTCAGCAAGGGCCTGGAGCAGCGCATCGCCCTGAGCGAGCGCTTGCGCAAGCGCCTGCGCGAAGACTTCGTCGGCATTGGCAGCTATGTGCAGGCCCTGGAAATGGGCCCGCCGGTGGGGCGGCCGATCCAGTACCGGGTCAGCGGCAAGGACATCGACCAGGTGCGCAAGCACGCCATCGACCTGGCCACCGAACTGGACCAGAACCCGCACATCGGCGAGATCATCTACGACTGGAACGAGCCCGGCAAAGTGCTGCGCATCGACATCGCCCAGGACAAGGCGCGCCAGCTCGGGCTGTCCTCGGAAGACGTGGCGCGGCTGATGAACAGCATCGTCAGCGGCTCCACCGTGACCCAGGTGCATGACGACATCTACCTGATCAACGTGGTTGGCCGCGCCGACGACAATGAACGCGGCTCCCCGGAAACCCTGCAGAACCTGCAGATCGTCACCCCCAGCGGCACCTCGATTCCGCTGCTGGCTTTTGCCACCGTGCGCTACGAGCTGGAGCAGCCACTGGTGTGGCGCCGCGACCGCAAGCCGACCATCACCATCAAGGCCGCGGTGCGCGACGCGATCCAGCCCACCGACCTGGTCAAGCAACTCAAGCCGACCATCGAGCGCTTCGCCTCCAGCCTGCCGGCCGGCTACTCGGTGGCCACCGGCGGCACCGTGGAGGAAAGCGGCAAGGCCCAGGGCCCGATCGCCAAGGTGGTGCCGCTGATGCTGTTCCTCATGGCGACCTTTCTGATGATCCAGCTGCACAGCGTGCAGAAGCTGTTCCTGGTGGCCAGCGTCGCGCCCCTGGGGCTGATCGGCGTGGTCCTGGCCCTGGTGCCCACCGGCACGCCCATGGGCTTTGTGGCGATCCTCGGGATCCTCGCGCTGATCGGCATCATCATCCGCAACTCGGTGATCCTGGTGACCCAGATCGATGACTATGAGCGCGAGGGCTATCACCCCTGGGACGCGGTGCTGGAAGCCACCCACCACCGGCGCCGGCCGATCCTGCTGACCGCCGCCGCGGCCAGCCTGGGGATGATCCCGATTGCCCGGGAGGTGTTCTGGGGGCCGATGGCCTACGCCATGATTGGCGGCATCATCGTCGCCACCTTGCTGACCTTGCTGTTTCTCCCGGCGCTGTACGTGGCCTGGTACAAGATCAAGGAGCCCAGCCAAGACACCGACCGCGACCGCCCCACGGCCTCGTAGCAGCTGGCTTGCCAGCGAAGGGGCCCTTGAGGCGGGCGCCTGATCCGCAAGCGCTTTCGCCGGCAAGCCGGCTCCTACAGCGGAGTGGGGCGGGAGGGCTCAGGCCTTGCGCCAGACGCTGGCCAGCCAGGGTTGCTGTTCCCGGGGCAGGCCGGCGGGGCGGTAGTAGTGCTCCAGTTCGATAAAGCCTGCTTCGGTCAGCAGTGCCTGCCAGGCCGCCAGGTCGTGGTAGGCGCCGTAGCGCGGGCCGTTCCAGCCTTCCTGGTTGTCGCCGCGCGGGTTGGAGCTGAACAGCACGCCGCCGTCCTTGAGGCTGGCATGCAGTTGCTTGAGCACCCGTGGCAGTTCCTGGCGGGGAATGTGAAACAGCACCGCGTTGGCGAAGATGCCGTCGAAGTGACCCGTCGGTAGATCGAGCTTGAGAAAGTCCTGCTGCCACACCTCGCAACCGCTGTCGTCCCGGGCCATCTGGGCAAAGCGCTCGCAGCCGTCGAGGCCGATGGCGATATGGCCCAGGCGGGTGAAGGTTTGCAGATCGCGCCCCGGGCCGCAGCCGAAGTCCAGCACGCGGAACGGCGCCGGGCCCTGGATATGCCGCAGCAACGCGTCGATGTTCTGGCTGACGTCGTGGTCGCGGGTGCCTTCACGAAAGTCTTCGGCCACCTGCTGGTAGTGGCCGAGGGTGGTGGCGGTGATGGTATCGAGATCGTCTGGGGCAAGTTTCATGGCGGGTCGCATAGCGTGAAGAGGAATGGCCCGAATATACCCGATGCACCCTGTAGCCGCTGCCGCAGGCTGCGAACGGCTCCGCAGGAGACGCCGCTCTTGAGGGCCTCGGAAGGTCCTGCGGACCTTGTCGCAGCCTGCGGCAGCGGCTACACGGGATGCCCTAGCGCTTGTTCAGCACCCGCGCCAGGCGGTCGCCGCCCAGCTGGATCGCGGCTACCAGAATCACCAGCAGCACGATCACCGTGAGCATGATCTGGCTGTCGAAACGCTGGTAACCGTAGCGGTAGGCAATGTCCCCCAGGCCACCCGCGCCAATCGCCCCGGCCATCGCCGAGGAGTTGATCATGGTTACCAGGGTGATGGTGAAGCCTCCAACGATGCCCGGCAGCGCCTCGGGCAGCAGCACGTGCCAGACGATGTGCCAGCGTCGGCAGCCCATGGCCTGGGCCGCCTCGATCAGGCCGTGATCGACTTCGCGCAGACTCACTTCGGCAATCCGCGCAAAGAACGGCGTGGCGGCGATGGTCAGCGGCACTACCGCCGCCCACACGCCGTAGGTGGTGCCGACGATCAGCCGGGTAAAGGGGATCAGCGCCACCATCAGGATCAGGAACGGAATCGAGCGGAACAGGTTCACAAAGGCCCCCAGGGCCCGGTTCAGGTTCGGCGCTTCATAGATCCCGCCCTTGCCGCTGGTAACCAGGATCACCGCCAGGGGAATCCCCGCCAGCAGGGCGATCAGCGAGGACACGCCGACCATCAGCAGGGTGTCGAGGACGCCCTGCAACAAGCGATCAAACCACATAGCCCAGTACCTCCACTTGCTGTGCCCATTGCCCGGCACGTTGACGCAGTTCCGCCGCCCCCAGGGACGAGCCCTGGACGGCCAGCAGCAGGTGCCCCAGGGCGTGGCCCTGGATGCGTTCGACGCCACCTTGCAGCAGGCGCACGCGGCCACCCAGGGCACCGAACAGCGCCGCCAGGTCCGGCTCCTCAGTCTGGCTGCCGGTAAAGCGCAGGCTCAGCACCACGGCGGCCTCGGACGATTGCGCATGACTGCGCAGGCGGCTTTGCAGCTCGGGCGGCAGGCCGTGCTGCAGGGGCGCCAGCAGGGTCTTGCTGACCTCGTGTTGCGGGTTGCCGAAGACTTCCCAGACCGGCCCCTGTTCGACGATGCGCCCGTGCTCCAGCACCACCACCCGGTCGCAGATCTCGCGGATCACCGCCATCTCGTGGGTGATGAGGATGATGGTCAGGCCCAGGCGCTGATTGATCTGTTTCAGCAGGCCGAGGATCGACTGGGTGGTTTCCGGGTCCAGGGCCGAAGTGGCCTCGTCGCACAGCAGGATCTCGGGATCGTGGACCAGGGCCCGGGCGATGCCCACCCGCTGCTTCTGCCCGCCGGACAGTTGCGCGGGGTAGGCCTGGTGCTTGTCCTTGAGGCCCACCAGTTCCAGTAGCTCGCGGACCTTGCGCTGGCGCTCGGCCTTGGGCAGCCCGGCCACCTTCAGCGGCAACTCGACGTTGTGCCACACGGTCTTGGCCGACATCAGGTTGAAGTGCTGGAAGATCATGCCGATGCGTCGGCGCAGGGCCACCAGGCGGTCTTCGTCGAAGTCGCCGATGTCCACCTGATCGATCAGCACCCGGCCGCTGCTGGGCTGCTCCAGGCGGTTGATGGTACGGATCAGCGACGACTTGCCGGCGCCGCTGCGGCCGATGATGCCGAACACTTCGCCGCGCTGGATCGACAGGTCGATGCCGTGCAAGGCCTGCACCGTGCCCTGCTGGCCCTGATAGGTCTTGCCCAGGCCGATAAAGCGCACCTGGGCGCGATTCAGTTCGGGGTGCAGCTCGGTCCGTTCGGCGCTGTGGGGCGCCGGGTCGGCTAGCTTGCGCTGTAGCGTCGCGACACTCATCTCAACCTTCCCAGCCGGCTTGGTAGAGCTTGCCGTGGGCTTTATCCAGGGCGGCGCGAACCTGTGGCGAGTGCTGGTAGATATCGACGAACTTGATCAGCCGCGGGTCGTTCTGGCTCTTGGGCTGGATCACGAACTGAATCACGTATTCCTTGTGGTCCAGGCCGTCGAACAGCAGCGCCGAGCCGGCATCGAAGGTCTTGGCCAGGCGGATGTAGGCCGGGTAACCCTGGACCAGATCGGCGTCGTCATAGGCGCGCACCAGTTGCACGGCTTCGACCTGGAGGATCTTGATCTTCTTCGGGTTGCTGACGATGTCTTCTTCGGTGGCCTTGTAGCCGACGCCCGGCTTGAGGGTGATCAGCCCGGCCTTGGCCAGCAGTTGCAGGCCGCGACCGCTGTTGATCGGGTCGTTGGCGATGGCCACGCTGGCGCCGACGGGCAGTTCGTCGAAGCTTTTGTATTTTTTCGAGTACAGGCCGACGTTGTTGATGATCCCGGGGGCGAAGGGCACCAGATCGAAACCGGCGGCGGCCTTGGCGTTTTCCAGGAACGGGATGTGCTGGAAGTAGTTCACGTCGATATCGCCGGCGGCCAGGCTGACGTTGGGCGCGATCCAGTCGGTGAATTCCACCAGCTCGACTTTCAGGCCCTGTTTGCCGGCCTCTTCCACGGCAGCCTCCAGGGGAATGGCGAAGGCGGCGGTGGTGCCGACCTTGAGCGGCGCGTCAGCGGCGAAGACGGCGCTGCTGAACAGGCCGAGGGCGAGGGCCAGGGCTTTGACCGGGTGGCGCAGGAGCGTGGTTTTCATGATGGTTACTTCCAGTCAATCCGAATGATGAGGTTGAACAATTGCCTTTGGGTGTGGCGAAGACCGCTGTCTGTGGCGAGGGAGCTTGCTCCCGTTGGGCCGCAAAGCGGCCCCAGATCCAGGTGGCGTGGTGCTGCAGGCATACCGCGCCGTCCGGGTTTGGGCTTGCTGTGCAAGCCAGCGGGAGCAAGCTCCCTCGCCACAGGGTGGTTAGCGGCGGTAGGCCGCGCCGGTGTGTCGTCCGGGTAGTTTGCGGTCCTGGTGGAACAGTTTTTCCCGCAGGGTGCCCTCGTCGTAGGCGGTCTTGTAGGAGCCGCGGCGCTGCAGTTCGGGGATCACCAGGTCGATGAAGTCGACATAGCTTTCCGGGGTGACGATGCGGGTCAGGTTGAAGCCGTCCAGGCCGGTTTCGGCGATCCAGGATTCCAGCTCGTCGGCCACCTGCTGCGGCGAGCCGACCACGGTGAAGTAGCGGCCGCCCAGGGCGTGCTGCTCCAGCAGCTTGCGCCGGGTCCAGTCGTTGTTCTGCAGGTGCTTGGTGGCCGACTGGATGGCGTTGCTCTTCACGTACTGGATCGGTTCGTCGATCTGGTACTGGGAAAAGTCGATCCCGGTGGACGCGGAAAAATGCGCCACGCCGGCTTCGGCGCTGGCATGGCTGCGGTACTCGGCGTGCTTGTTCCAGGCCAGCTCCTCGGTCTTGCCGACTATCACGTTGAGGCCCATGAACACCTTGATGTCCTCAGGCTTGCGCCCGGCGGCCACGGCGCTGGCGCGGACCTTGTCCACCTGGGCCTTGGTCGCCGCCTTGTTCTGCCCGCTGATGAACACGCACTCGGCGTGGCGCCCGGCGAACAGCAGGCCGCGATCCGAGCTGCCGGCCTGGAACAGCACCGGGGTGCGCTGCGGCGACGGTTCGCACAGGTGATAACCGCTGACCTGATAGAACTCGCCCTGGTGCTCGATCTTGTGCACTTTGTCCGGCTGGGCATAGATGCGCTGCTCGCGGTCATTGAGGACCGCGTCGTCTTCCCAACTGCCTTCCCAGAGTTTGTACAGCACCTCCAGGTACTCGTCGGCCTGGTCGTAGCGGCGGTCATGCTCGATCTGTTCCTTGAGGCCCATGGCCTGGGCGGCGCTGTCCAGGTAGCCGGTGACGATGTTCCAGCCGACCCGGCCACGGCTCAGGTGGTCGAGGGTGGAAAGGCGCCGGGCGAACAGGTAGGGCGCCTCGTAGGTGAGGTTGGCGGTGAGGCCGAAACCCAGGTTCCTGGTCGCTGCCGCCATGGCCGAAACCAGCAGCAGCGGGTCGTTGACCGGCAGTTGGATCGACTCCTTGAGGGGCACGTCCACCGAGTTCTGGTAGACGTCGTAGACCCCGACGATGTCGGCGATGAACAGCCCGTCGAACAACCCGCGCTCCAGCAACTGGGCCAGCTCGGTCCAGTATTCCAGGGTCTTGTACTGGGTCGAATTGTCCCGTGGGTGGGTCCACAGGCCGTGGTTGATGTGCCCGACGCAGTTCATGTTGAAGGCGTTGAGCAGGATCTTCTTCTTGGTGGTTTCAGGCGCGGCCATCAGATGGTCCCCCGCAGTGGCGGGTTCTGCTGGTTGAGGTAGTAATTGCCCACCGCGTGGTACTTCCAGCGCACCGGGTCGTGCAGGGTGTGCACCCGGGCGTTGCGCCAGTGGCGGTCCAGGCCGTGCTCGGCCAGGGTCGCCTGGCTGCCCGCCAGTTCGAACAGGGTGCTGCCGGCGGCCAGGGAGATTTCCGTGCTCAGGGCGCGGACTTCGGCCACGGCGATGGACGCGGCGGCCACGCTCTCGGCGTTGGTCTCGGCCTGGGCCCGGTCGAGGAATTCCCCGGCGCGCTCCAGCAGGGCCTCGGTGGCGTGCAGGCGGATGCTCAGGTGGCCGAAGCTCTTGAGGGTCAGCGGGTCTTCGGTGGCTTTGTCATTGCCGGAGTCGATCCACGGCCGGGTCTTGGTCCGCACGAAGCGCAGGGCGTCTTCGTAGGCGGCGCGGGCGATGCCGGTGTCGATGGCGGCGTGGAGGATCTGCGCCAACGGGCCGACCGGAGTCGGGCGCTCGAAGGCGCTCTGGAACGGCACCACGTCAGCCTCGTCCACCGCGACGTTGTCGAACACGACCGAGCCGCTGCCGGTGGTGCGCTGGCCGAAGCCGCTCCAGTCGTCGATCACGCTCAGGCCCTGGGCGTCGGCGGGGACGAAGGCCAGTTGCTGTACGCCGTGTTCATCCACCACCGAGGTGGGAATGCGCTGGGCGTAGATGGCGCCGGTGGCGTAGAACTTGCGCCCGTCGATGCGGTAGCCCTGGCCGCTGCTGTCGCGGCTCAGGCGGGTGGTGCGGTCGTGGGCGGTCTTGGTGCCCAGCTCGGCCAGGGCATTACCGAAACGCCGGCCGGCCAGGACTTCGGCGTACAGCCGTTGTTTCTGCTGATGGCTGCCGTTCACCCGCAGCACTTCCAGGGCGTAGAAATGGTTCTGCGGGATCTGCCCCAGGGAGGCGTCGGCCTCGGCGATCAGGGCGATGACCTTGGCCAGGGTGACGTTGGACACCCCGGCGCCGCCGTATGCCTTGGGCACGCTGATGCCCCACAGGCCGGAGCGGGAAAAGGCTTCCAGCTCGGGGTGCGGCAGGCGCCGTTCGCGGTCGCGCAGGGCGCTGTCGCGCTTGAAGTCTTCCGCCAGGTCGCTGGCGACAATCAGGGCTTGCTCATCGCTGGTGATGACCGCGACGTGTTGGGAAAGAGACATGTGTTTCTCCAGAGATCTGGTCAAAAGCGTTCTGGGCGGTTAAATCCAGGAGTGCCGGGCCGGCAGCGTGCCGTTCAGGTGGTAGGCGCCGACGGCGTGGTACTTCCAGCGCACCGGGTCGTGCAGGGTGTGCACCCGGGCGTTGCGCCAGTGGCGGTCGAGGTTGAATTCGGCGAGGGTGGCGCGGCTGCCGGCCAGCTCGAAGAGCTTTTCGCTGGCCAGCAGCGAGATCTCGGTGGTCAGCACCTTGGCTTCGGCCACGGCGATGGACGCGCGGGCCGCGGACTCGGCGGTGATCGGCGCCGCGCTGACCTGATCCAGCACCTGGCCGGCCTTGCGCAGCAGCGCCTCGGCGGCGTGCAGTTCGATCTGCAGCTTGCCGATCTCGGCGATCACATACAGGTCATCGCTGGCGCGCTCGACGTTGGCATCAATCCACGGGCGGGCCCGTTCACGCACAAAGGCGATAGCGTCGGCCACGGCTTCCCGGGCGATGCCGGCGTCGATGGCAGCCTGAATCAACTGCGACACCGCGCCCTGGATATTCGGCGATTCGTTGATCCGCCAGTTGTCCAGCACCAGCTCGGATTCGACCCGCACGTTGTTCAGCAGGATGGTGCCGCTGGCGGTGGTGCGCTGACCGAAGCCCGACCAGTCGTCGACGATGCGCAGCCCCGGGGTGCCGCGGCGGACGAAGGCCAGCACCTGGCGGCCTTCCTCGTTGAGTGCCTTGACCGCTACCCAGTGGGCGAACAGGGCGCCGGTGGAGTAGAACTTCTGGCCGTTGATCACATGGCCGTCGGCGTCTTTGGTGATCCGCGCCTTGAGTTCCAGGGTGTTCTTGGTGCCGCGTTCCGGGCCGGCATTGCCGATGCGCCAGCCTTCCAGGACGCTTTGCAGCAGCTGTTTCTTCTGCCGCTCGCTGCCGCAGCCGAGAATCAGGCCGAGGAGGCCGAACTGGTTCTGCGGGATCTGCCCCAGGGCCGGGTCGGCCGCGGAAATGATCGCGAAGACTTCAGCCAGGGTGACGAAGGACACCTGGGGCCCGCCGTAGGCGCGGGGCACGGAAATACTGCCCAGGCCGCTGCGGGTGAATTGTTCGATCTGCGCCCAGGGCAGCTTGCGCTGACGGTCGCGCTGGGCGGCCTGCTGGCGGGCGACGTCCGCCAGTTCATGGGCGGCTTGCAGGGCTTCGGCGTCGTTGCGCAGCACCCGTGCGGGCAGCAAAAGGGGAGCGATATCCAGGTCACTCTGGACCTGGGCTTCGATCAGACTGGACATCAGTGCCACTCCTTGGCTGCACGCAATGCCCTGGCGATCTGCACTGGGGTGATTGTGTTCCGGACCATACCTACCTCACATCTTTTGGATAGGCCGCGTCATGCGGCGAAATCAGAATCAAGAATGTCCGGTGGTCCGGTGCATATACCCTAAGCGCGTATAAAAATTAAATAAACTAACTTTTAGGAATATGAATAGAAGGGCTTTACGTATACGGCAGGATGGCCGGTTGCGGCCCAGTGGCTGCGGGCTGGCGCGGTGTGCGGCAGACGCCGGCGAGCATTTTTCGTCGGTGCAAAAGAACACGGGCAGGGGGATGCAAGCACGCGAAGTGATGCGATCGGCGCTGAGCGTTCAGGCGCCGCCGCAGGCGTTACTGGTACTGATCCAGCTCGTGGGTGAGCGATTGCAGCAGTGACTCGGGGGGCAGCAACAGGCCTTGTCCGTCCGCATCCGCAAACACCAGGCAGAGCCTGGCGTCGCGCTGCATGCCAGGCAGCCAGTGGGAGAGGAAATGGCCCAGCTCAATGGGCTTGGGTTCAAAGCCGTGCCATGGGCCGTGGGCGCACCAGGCGGCGAACTCCGCCTCTGGCCAGAAGGCGATGGCGATGGCGCTGGTCTGGGCGGAGCCGGCGGTGGCCCAGCCGTCAGCGAACAGCCCCCAGATGACCTGGAAATCCGTCACCTTGCGAATCAGGTAGTCACACCGCGCCTGGGGCGAGAGCCGGAGCAGGTTATGGATTTTCTGCGGCGCCAGCATCAGGCCTCCATGGCCTGGAAGGGGAGCGGGCAGCCGGTTAGGGGAGTTTCAAGCTTCATGTGCCGGGGTGGAGAAACTTGCTGAGGAACTGGCGGGTGCGCTCGTGCTGGGGGTTGGCGAACAGCGCCTTGGCTTCGCCCTGTTCGACGATCACCCCCTTGTCGAAGAAGATCACCCGATTGGCCACGTCCCGGGCGAAGCCCATTTCGTGGGTGACGATGATCATGGTGCGTTTCTCTTCGGCCAGGCTGCGGATGGTGGCCAGGACTTCGCCCACCAGTTCCGGGTCCAGGGCCGAAGTCGGCTCGTCGAACAGGATCACCCGGGGTTCCATGGCCAGGGCCCGGGCAATCGCCACCCGCTGTTGCTGGCCACCGGACAGGCGCCTGGGGTAGCTGTCTTCCTTGCCCGCCAGGCCGACCTTGGCCAGCAGCGCGCGACCCAGGGCGACGGCTTGCTCCCGAGGGGTCTTCTTCACCACCAGCGGGCCTTCGATGACGTTCTCCAGGGCGGTGCGGTGGGGGAACAGGTTGAAGTTCTGGAACACGAAACCCACTTGCTGGCGCAACTGGCGGATCCGGCTTTGTTGCTGGTTCAGGGGGATGTTGCTGTCGATGGCGATGTCGCCGATGCGGATGCGTCCGCTGCTCGGTTCTTCAAGAAAGTTCAGGCAGCGCAGGAAGGTGGTCTTGCCCGAGCCGCTGGGGCCGATGATGGCGATCACTTCGCCTTCCTTGACCTGCAGGTCGATGCCATTGAGCACCGTCTGGCCCTTGAACTGCTTGGTCAGTTTTTCCACCACGATCATGGTTTCAGGACTCCTGGTCGTGCCGATTGACCCGCTGCTCCAGGCGGTTCTGCAGGTGCGCGAGCACGCTGGCGAGAATCCAGTAGATCAGCGCGGCGGCAAGATACATGGTGAAGATTTCGAAGGTACGGGCGGTGATCAACTGCGCCTGGCGGAACAGTTCCGGCACCTGGATGGTGGCGGCCAGGGCGGTGTCCTTGACCAGGGAAATGAAGCTGTTGCCCAGCGGCGGCAGGGCGGTGCGCATGGCTTGCGGCAGGATCGCCCGGCGCAGGGTCTGGGCCCGGGTCATGCCGATGCTGGCGGCGGCTTCCCATTGACCGCGTTCGATGGAGCCGATGGCGGCCCTGAGGATTTCACAGGCGTAGGCCGCCATGTTCAGGGAAAAGCCGATCAGCGCGGCGGGCAACGGGTCCAGTTCCAGCCCCAGTTGCGGCAGGCCGTAATAGATCACGAACAGTTGCACCAAGAGCGGCGTGCCGCGAAAGAACGACACGTAGACCCGGGCAATCCAGCTCACCAGGGCCAGGCGCGACAGGCGCATCAAGGCCAGGCCGAAGCCCAGCAGCAGTCCGAAGAACATGCCGCCGAGGCTGAGGATGACCGTGTAATACGCGCCCTTGAGGAGAAATGGCGCTGAATCCAGCGCCAGTTGCAGACCTGCTTCCATTATTGGGTGACGTCAGCGTTGAAGTACTTTTCCGAGAGCTTTTTCAGCGTGCCATCGGCGCGCAGTTCCTCGATCGCCTTGTTCACCGCGGCCAGCAGTTCGGGTTCGCCTTTGCGCAGGGCCACACCGGCTTCCTGGCGGGAGAAGGGTTCGCCGGAAACCACCAGGGTGTCCTTGGTTTTCTTGATCAGCTCGAAGGCCGCCAGACGGTCCACCAGAATGGCGTCGATCCGGCCTACGCGCAGGTCCTGGTACTTGGTCGGATCATCGTCGTAGGTCTTGATGATGGCGTTGGGCACGTTGTCCTTGAGCCATTGCTCGTAGTTGGTGCCCAGGCCCACGCCGACCTTGTGGCCACCCAGGTCGGCGGCGGTCTTGAACTTGCCTTCATCCTTTTTCTGGGTCAGGGCCTGGATCCCGGAGACGGTGTAGGGGGTGGAGAAATCGTACTTTTTCTTGCGCTCTTCAGAGATGGTCACCTGATTGATCACCGCGTCCAGGCGCTTGGATTCCAGGGCGGCGAGGATGCCGTCCCATTTGGTCGGTTGCAGCTTGACCTTGACGCCGAGCTTGTTCGCCAGGGCTTCGGAGAATTCCACTTCGAAGCCGGCCAGCTTGCCGTTTTCGTCGACGAAGCTGAAAGGTGGATACGTGCCTTCCAGGCCGACGTTGATCACGCCCGCGCTCTTGATCTTCTGCAGTTGCTCGCCGGCAACCGCTTGTCCCATCAATCCGGCACCGAGGGCCAGGCCCAGTGTGCCGATCAGCAGATTGCGACGCAGTACGGAAAAATTCATGACAAGCCCCTGTGATTTTCTTATGCACGATGCGGGTGGGAGATGCAGGCCAATCGGTGAGCCGAGCGTGACGCCTTATCCTGCCTTAATGCAGCGTATGCGTCTTTGGGCAAATCAGCCTGCGGCGCGACTATAAAGCGGCGTTTATAGGTTTAAAAATAATATAAATTCACTTTGTTATTCTTTTTTGTTTGGTTGTCCGCGAGCAATCCACTCCCTCGCAGGAGCTGGCTTGTCAGCGAAAGCGCCGGCGAGGACGGTGCAAGGCTCGCGGGCCTCTTCGCCGGCAAGCCGGCGCCTACTCCTAGGAGAAGGCGCCGGGGTAGGCGAACAGGGCCGGGGCGCCGCCGGTGTGCAGGAAGATGATCGGGCCATCGTTGAAACGCTGGCGACCAACGCCGTCCAGCAGTCCGGCCATGGCCTTGCCGGTGTACACCGGGTCGAGCAACAGGCCTTCCTGGCTGGCCAGCAACTTGACCGCGGCCAGGGTGCCGGCATTGGGTTCGCCGTAGCGAGGGGCGAAGTATTCGTCCCACAGTTGCACGTTGAACGCCGCCGGCAGGTTCACCCCCAGCAGTTCGGCGGTGCGTTCGGCCAGGCCCTGGACCTTGGGCCGCTGATCCTCGTCGCTGCGCGAGACGGTGACGCCGATCACCGGCAACTGCGGCAGCACTTCGCTCAAGGCCAGGGCCAGGCCGCTGTGGGTGCCGGCGCTGCCGGAGGCCAGGACCACGGCGGCGAATTCCAGGCCGCTGTCTTCGATCTGCTGCGCCAGCTCCAGGCCGGCGCGCACGTAGCCCAGGGCGCCGAGGGCATTGGAGCCGCCGATGGGCACCAGGTAGGGTTTCTTGCCATTGCTGCGCAGGCGCGCGGCCAGGGCCTGCAACTGTTCGTCGGCCTGGTCGAGGTTTTCCACCAACTCGACCTTGGCGTCGAACAGCTCCAGCAGCAGGCGGTTGCCGTTGCCCAGGTAGCTGGGGTCTTCGGTGCCGATGGGGTTTTCCAGCAGGGCCACGCAACCCAGTCCCAGCTTGGCGGCCAGGGCCGCGGTCTGGCGCACGTGGTTGGACTGGATCGCGCCGGCGGTGATCAGGGTGTCGGCACCCTGGGCCAGGGCATCGGCGGCCAGGTATTCGAGTTTGCGTAGCTTGTTGCCGCCCATGGCCAGGGGCGTGGTGTCGTCGCGCTTGACGTAGATATCGCGCCCGATCCAGGCCGACAGGCGTTCGAGTTTTTCCAGGGCGGTGGTAGACCCGAGCAGGTCGAGACGGTGAAAGCGGGCAAGCTGTTGTTTGATCATGAGTCCGCACGGAACAGGGAAGGTGCAAGGACTATAGGCAGCGATATTTGCCCGGGCAACCGCCAATCGCTTATGCGAAAAAGTGCTGTGAGGCGAACAATTAGTTCTTAAACCTGGCCCTGGCGGGGCGTAAAGTGAACGCCGTTTGCGCGGCCCGATTGTCCGGCCGCCCGAGTAAGGAGTCTTATCGTGAGCGAGCGTTCCAGCCATTGGCAATTGCAGACCATCGTTGGCCAACTGCGCGATGCCCGTGATCAGTGGCGTACCCGCAACGGTCGGGTCAGCGGCGAGCAGGGCGGGCGTGAGTTGCCGTCGCGAGCGGCCATGGCAGAGATTCTTGAGGCCCTGTGCGGAGCCCTGTTCCCCATGAGGCTGGGGCCGGTGGATCTGCGCGAAGAGAGTGAGGACTTTTATGTCGGCCATACCCTGGACGCGGCGCTCAACTCGTTGCTGGCCCAGGCGCGCCTGGAGCTGCGTTATGTGGCCCGGCAGAACGGCGAGTCGGATGCCGAGGTCAACGCCAAGGCGATCCGCCTGATCCAGGATTTCGCCCTGGCCCTGCCCGGCCTGCGGGTGCTGCTGGACACCGACGTGCTGGCCGCCTACCACGGCGACCCGGCGGCCCGCAGCGTGGATGAAGTGCTGCTGTGCTACCCGGGCATCCTGGCGGTGATTCACCACCGCCTGGCGCACCATCTGTACCGTGCAGGTTTGCCATTGCTGGCGCGGATCAGCTCGGAAATCGCCCACTCGGCCACCGGCATCGACATTCACCCCGGGGCGCAGATCGGCCGCAGCTTCTTCATCGACCACGGTACCGGCGTGGTGATCGGCGAAACCGCGATCATCGGCGAGCGGGTGCGCATCTACCAGGCGGTGACCCTGGGCGCCAAGCGCTTCCCGGCGGACGAAGACGGCCAGTTGCAGAAGGGCCACCCGCGCCACCCGATCGTCGAGGACGACGTGGTGATCTACGCCGGCGCGACCATCCTCGGGCGCATCACCATCGGCAAGGGCTCGACCATTGGCGGCAACGTCTGGCTGACCCGCAGCGTGCCGGCCGGCTGCAACCTGACCCAGGCCAACCTGCAGCACGACGACGGCTCGCAGAAGTAGCACCGTCTGTAGCCGCTGCCGAAGGCTGCGAACGAGCCGCAGGCTCGCCGGCGAGAGGCCCCTTCGGTGCCTGGCGCAGCCTGCGGCAGCGGCTACAGAGGCGCCCATGACTCGCTGCGCCGGCTTCTTGTAGCCGCTGCCGAGCCTGCGAGGCTGCGAAAAGGTCCGCAGGACCTTGCTTGACGATCAACCGCCGTACACAGCCTGCGGCGTTTTTTCTGCTGAACGATTGCGTTCGACATACGTCATACCCTTCCCTGAGCTAGCGTACTGAAACGTACCGCTGAGCCCTGCGATTAGTCCTCGAGCGCCTATCCATGTTTAACTTGAACGCTCGTTCAAGTTAAACCGGTGGTTCGCTGCCCGCTCACAACAGGAGGCTTGCCTTTGCTGAGTCCGTACATTTCAGCCGTGTTTCATCCCTTCGAGGTGCACCTTTCATGAGTGCGCCATCCAGCTCCGCGAATAGCCTGATTCGCATGAACCCTCCGGTGTTCTACTTCGCCGCAAGCTTTATCCTGATCTTCGGCGTGGTGGTGATTTCCATGCCGGAACAGGCCGGCGCCTGGCTCCTGGCGGCGCAAAACTGGGCGGCCAATACGGTCGGCTGGTACTACATGCTGGCGATGACCCTGTACCTGGTCTTCGTGGTGGTCACCGCCTTGTCCGGCTACGGCAAGATCAAGCTCGGTGCCGACCACGACGAACCCGAGTTCAGTTACCTGTCCTGGGCCGGCATGCTGTTCGCCGCCGGGATCAGCATCACCCTGTTCTTCTTCTGCGTCTCCGAGCCCCTGACCCACATGCTGCAACCGCCCCAGGGCGAGGCCGGCACCGCCGAGGCGGCGCGTCAGGGCATGCAGTTGCTGTTTCTGCACTGGGGCCTGCACGGCTGGGGGGTGTTCGCCTTCGTCGGCATGGCCCTGGCCTATTTCGCCTACCGGCACAACCTGCCGCTGGCCCTGCGTTCGGCGCTGTACCCGCTGATCGGCAAGCGCATCAACGGCCCCATCGGCTATGCGGTGGACGGCTTCGGCATCATCGCCACGGTGTTCGGCCTGGGCGCCGACATGGGCTTTGGCGTGCTGCACCTGAACTCAGGCCTCGACTACCTGTTCGGCATCGCTCACACCCAGTGGGTTCAGGTCGGCCTGATCACCCTGATGATGGGCGCGGCGATCATTGTCGCGGTGTCGGGAGTCGACAAGGGCGTGCGGGTGATGTCCGACATCAACATGCTGCTGGCGGTGGCGCTGCTGTTGTTCGTGCTGTTCGCCGGCCCCACCCAGCACCTGCTCAACACCCTGATCCAGAACCTCGGGGACTACCTGGGCGCCTTGCCGACCAAGAGTTTCGACGTCTATGCCTATAACCCCCCCAGCGACTGGCTGGGCGGCTGGACGGTGTTCTACTGGGCCTGGTGGATTGCCTGGTCGCCGTTCGTGGGGCTGTTCATCGCGAGGATTTCCCGGGGCCGGACCATTCGTGAGTTCGTCTTCGGCGTGCTGCTGATTCCCCTGGGCTTCACCCTGGCGTGGATGTCGATCTTCGGTAACAGCGCCATCGACCAGGTGCTCAATCACG